>Ga0187827_10007469_pt1 | contig 12150 bp, 13 predicted proteins | sample ETNtaG_39_FD_167969 | JGI IMG/M metagenome (GOLD analysis project Ga0187827, IMG submission 167969) | Marine microbial and viral communities from oxygen minimum zone, Eastern Pacific Ocean - ETNP2014_SV_150_PacBio MetaG (Illumina Assembly) | ecosystem: Environmental > Aquatic > Marine > Hypoxic... | reverse complement strand
ATACACGAAACGAGTCCTGGTTCGACATGGATTAATAACTGATGATTACGACTATGAGGCTATAAAGGCTGTCTTTGAAGACAATCTTCCGGCAAAAGTGCCTCTTTACAATGAGTATCATGCACTCATAGTAATGGTTGGGAAGCATTATTGTAAACCCAAAATGCAGTGTGAAGAGTGTCCGTTGGAAAATGTTCACCGCAAAGGAAATGTTCACCGCACCCGCCAAACTATGCGTCGGGCTGGAAGCACTAAGAGCGCAAGAAAAATCAAAAGTGGTAAAAAGAGAAAATATTAACCACAGTGAACACAGAGAGCACAGAGATGAAAAATAATATTAAAGAAATAACAGATGTAATTAGTCAAGGTACCTAAGGATGGTATAAAACGTTTAGTATACAAATATCAAGCATAAATTTCTTTTTCTCTATAAAGCCTCTGCGTTCTCGGCGCTCTCTGCGGTGAGCTGTTTTACATAGAATACATTAAGAAAATCAAAACATAGAGATGGACATAATAGTAGATGGTTATAACGTGATTTTTAAAGTTCCGGAACTAGGGTACAGTACCGAAAAATGTGATATAGAGGTTTTGCGTAATAGATTTCTTACTCTATTGGAGCAGTATAAAGAAAAGAGAAAACACAAATTAATAGTAGTGTTTGATGGTAAAGGTCATGGTAATTCGTCCGAGACAAGGGCGGCAGGTATAGATGTAGTTTTTTCCAGACAAGACCTTGATGCAGATGAGGAAATCAAGAGGATGGTGAGTAATAGCGAAACCCCCAGGCATATTACTGTAATTACTGCCGACAGAGGTATCGAACAGTATGTAAGAAAATATGGTTGCAAGGTTGTAGAACCACTGGCTTTTTATAGAGATATGAAAAAGAACGTTGCTCGTTTACAGGCTTCTGAGGAGGAAGGCAGGTTATTTAACAAGGAGGAGGGTGAAGAGCCGGCAAGCAAGTACTTAGGCCCCACTAAGAAAGAGGCTGAATACTGGTTAAAGGTATTTTCCGGTAAGCAGAAAGATAATGAAAGCTAAAACAAGCAATCGCGCCAACTTGCCTACCGGCAGGCAGGGACGCCAAGAACGCAAAGGGATTTTGCTTTAGAAATATTTATTTTTCTTAGCGAACTTAGCGGCTTTGCGTGAGGATTAGTAGTTTATCTTAAGGAAGAGATGTCTGATGATTGAGAAATTGACTATAGAATTTATAGCAAAGCTGGAGCATGAAAAGGGTTACTCTGAACACACTTTGAGGGCGTATCATAAGGACTTGTCGCAATTTGATACCTTCTTAGGTGACGAGAAATGCAGTAGTTTAAAAAGAGTTAATCATCTTCTGTTGAGAAAGTTTCTTGCCGTCTTGAGAACTAATAATTACTCAAAAACCACTATAGCCCGGAAACTGGCATCGATACGATCTTTCTTCAAATATTTAATTCAGATAGGCGAGCTTGTATCAAATCCTTTTGAGGCCTTGCGTACTCCTAAACAGGAGAAGAAACTGCCTCATTTCTTAAGCATAAGCGATGTGGATGTTCTGCTGAAGACACCTGATTGTTCAAATTCGGCGGGGCTGAGAGATTTGGCTATGCTGGAAACGCTCTACAGTACGGGAATAAGGGTAAGTGAACTGGTAAATTTAGACGACGGAGATATTGATTCTTTTGGTGGGATGATAAAGGTAACGGGAAAAGGTAAGAAAGAGAGAATAGTTCCTATCGGCAGTCATGCGATTAAGGCAATAGAGGCATATGTAAATTCCAAATCGCAACGTAAGAAGGAGGAGAAAGAGAAGGCAAGACAGAAAAACAGGAAAGATCCTCTTTTTCTTAATAAATACGGCAATCGTCTTACGGCAAGGAGCGTTGCACGAACGCTTGATAAGTATTTAAAGATGTCAGGTATAAACCTGCTTACATCTCCACACACATTCAGACACAGCTTTGCAACTCATTTACTGGACAAGGGAGCCGACCTGCGATCCGTCCAGGAACTGCTTGGCCATTCTAATCTCTCCACTACTCAGATATACACACACGTAACAACAGAACGTTTAAAAGCCGTATACGAGAAATCTCATCCACGTAAATAGATGCGTAAAACTATTCAGTAATTCTGTTTTAATAATTCTCATAATCTCAGTAAGCACGGCTTACGGTGAGGAAACTGAGGGGGGTAATGGTAATGGTAATGTTCTTTATGGAGAGTTAGCCAGGCAGGCAGAAAGTATTAGTGTAGTAGAAAATCCTGATAAGGTTATAAGCCTGTTAGAACCATATAAGAAAGATCCAAATAATAAAAGCAGCCTTTTCTTCAATAACTTAGCATTAGCTTATAAGGTTAAGAAAAATTATGATGAATCAATTAAGGTTTATAAGATAGCCATAGAATTGGAACCTATGAATCCCGCTATCAATCATAATTACGGTACAACGTTATATCATGTTGGTAAACCGGAAGAAGCTTTAAAATATCTGTTAAAAAGTAAAGAATTGGGCTCTGACAACAAAAGGACAGATGAATGGATTGAGGGCATTTCAAAGCAGTTAGGTCTTCCTGTTAAAGATTGATAACGATCATAAGGGGGTGGGTGGGAATATCTTACCTGACAACGAGGTTTACGAGCTTCTTTGGAATTACTATTGTCTTTATTATCTTTTTACCATCCAGATTTTCAATTATCTTCTGATCTTCCATCACGCATGATTTCAAGTCATCTTCATTTATCTCTGACGGTACAACCAGTTTGCTTCTGACTTTGCCATTTATCTGGATCACCATCTCTACCTGATCAGCAGCAATAGCACTCTCATCATATGCCGGCCAGGGTACTGAGAATATGCCTGGGTTGTGTCCCAGTATCTCCCATAGTTCTTCACATATATGAGGGACGAAAGGCGCCAGAACCTTTACAATAGATTCAAGAGAGAGTCTCAGTACATTAAATTCGTTAATGGCTGCCTCGTCACTGAATTCCTTGTCTCTAAGTCCTGCACTGAAACCCACGACCATATTGAGCAGTTCCATCACAGCTGCTATTGCAGTGTTAAAGCTCCATGATTTCTCAATATCCTCGGTGACCTTCTTTATAGTTATGTTTATGTGCCTGTAGAGTTCTTTTGTCTCTTCTGAGAACAGGTCGCGTTTGATTTCTGTATCAGGAACAGTTTTGAAATGTCCTTCAAATTCTGTAATATTATTCCATAGCCTGTTCAGGAAACGATACGAACCAATGACGCCACGATCGTTCCATTCAGCATCCCTCTGCGGCGGGGCGATAAACAACGTATAGAGCCGTTGTGTATCTGCACCGTATTTTTCCATGATCAAGTCGGGATTAACAACGTTGCCCTTTGATTTGGACATCTTGGCTCCGTTCTTGATGATCATGCCTTGAGTAAAAAGGTTTCTGAAAGGTTCATTGAAGTTTGTGAGTTTGAGATCAAAGAATACCTTTGTTATGAATCTTGAATAGAGGAGGTGTAAGATTGCATGTTCGATGCCGCCTATATATTGGTCAACAGGCAGCCACTTATTTACGTTCCCTGTGTCAAATGCCTGAGTATTATCTTTAGAGGAAAGATATCTCAGATAATACCAACTGGAATCAACGAAGGTATCCATCGTATCCGTCTCCCTCTTTGCACTGCCTCCACATTTCGGGCATGTTACGTTAACGAATTCGTCCACGTCATCAAGCGGGCTACGGCCATGAGGCTTAAATTCAACCTTCTCCGGCAAGAGCACAGGAAGGTCTCCTTCCGGTACAGGTACAGTACCACAGCTTTCGCAGTATATGATTGGTATCGGTGCTCCCCAGTATCTCTGTCTTGAGATTAACCAGTCTCTCAGCCTGAAATTTATGTTTTTCTCTCCAATACCCTTTTCTTCAAAGAAGCTTATAATCTTTGGGATAGCTTCCCTGTTAGGTATTCCATCAAACTGCCCCGAATTAACCTGTGCTCCATCTTCAACATAGGCTTCGGTCATATCTTCAGGACTTAGCGTGGTATCATTATCTGAAGGCTGAATGACTATCTTTATGGGCAGTTTGTATTTAACCGCAAATTCGAAATCTCTCTGGTCATGAGCTGGTACGGCCATAACGGCGCCTGTTCCGTATTCCATCAGCGCATAATTTGAAACCCATAAAGGAATTCTCTCGCCGTTAACGGGGTTAATGATATATCTACCCGTGAAGATTCCTTCCTTCTCAGTTCCTTCGGACGTCCTTTCAATAGTACTCTGGCCTCTGACCCTCTCTACAAATTCAGATACAGGTTTTTCATGTTCAGTACCATTTATCAGTTCGTTTATTATAGGGTGTTCAGGAGCTAACGACATAAACGTGACACCGAATATAGTGTCCGGCCTTGTTGTGAAGCATGGAATTGTCTCGTCGGATCCTTCTAATTTGAAATTAATCCTTGCTCCTTCACTTCGGCCAATCCAGTTAGCCTGCATTGTCTTAACTTTCTCCGGCCAACCATCGAGGGTTTCGAGATCATCCAACAGTCTCTGCGCAAAATCACTGATCTTGAAAAACCACTGTTCAAGATCTTTCTGCTCTATCCTGGTATCACATCTTTCACAAAGGTCATCAATAACCTGTTCGTTTGCCAGTACCGTTGCACAGGAAGGGCACCAGTTTACGGCGGCTTTCTTTTTGTATGCAAGATTACTCTCGAATAGTTTGAGGAATATCCATTGAGTCCATTTATAATAATCCGGCTCGCAGGATGTAACTTCCCTCTCCCAATCGTAACCCACACCCCATCGTTCGAGCTGTACCTTCATTTTGCTTATGTTGTTCCTTGTGTGAATGGAGGGGTGGATACTATTGGCAATTGCTGCATTTTCTGCCGGCAGGCCAAAGGCATCCCATCCAATTGGCGAGAGGACTTTGAAACCCTTCATGATCTTATAGCGGGAGACAACGTCTCCGATTATATAGTTGCGTCCGTGACCAACGTGGAGTGTACCGGATGGATATGGAAACATTACGAGGCAGTAAAACTTGTCTTTGTCACACTCATTGTCGACTCTGAACAGGCCGTTTTCTTCCCAGAAATCCTGCCATTTCTTCTCTATTTCACCGAAATTGTATTCTTTATTACTCATAATGGATATTTGTTCAATGATATGTAATCAATTCAACTATCTTTCTTTGTCTAAAGTACTAAAAGGTGTATCTACAATTTGAGCAGGGTAATCTGTCCCCCTGATCCTTATATTAACCATGCTTTTGTGTTCTGCGAAACGCTTGAGAACATATCCAAAGCCTATACCTATTACAAGGGAAGGACTGAACGTCCCACTAGTTACCTTGCCTACGACATTGTTGTTGTGTGTTATTTCATTGTCTGTCCTTGGTATTCCCTTATCACGCATCTTAAATGCGACAAACATTCGTTTTAATCCATACTTTTTGAGTCTTAATAAAGTGGCTTTACCAATAAAGTCTGTCTTCTCAAACTTTACAGCCCAGCCTATGCCGGCTTCCAGTGGTGTTATATAATCATCGATATCGTTTCCGTAGAGCAGGTAACCGGCCTCTAATCTCAAGGTATCTCTTGCACCAAGGCCTACGGGTTTAAGGTCCATGTCCTTGCCTTTTTCAAGTAACATTTTCCATAAGTCTACGCAGTGTGAATTGTCGACAAAGATCTCAAATCCATCCTCGCCCGTGTAACCCGTTCTGGATACTGTTAATTGTATTTCTCCCACTGTCACTTCCATAAAATGAAAATGAGAGAGTACGGAACATTCATCTCCTAATGCCAGGCGTATGATTTCCTTGGACTTTGGTCCCTGCACAGCCAAAAGGGATATTTGATCACTTGCATCGTTTATATTTACATTATCTGACTTAAATTTATTTATCCATTTATTGTCCTTCTTGATATTGCCACAATTTACTACGAGCATATATTTATCAAGATTGTATTTGAATATAACGATATCGTCAAGAATGCCTCCCTCTTCATCGCAGATAGGAGAGTATGCGGCTTTATGGTCCGGCAGGTTACTGATGTCATTTGTTATAATTTTCTGCACTAATTCTGTTGCTCCTTCTCCCTCTATAACGATTTCACCCATGTGTGAAATATCGAAGAGCCCGGCACTGTTTCTTACGCTTCTGTGTTCACTTATAATGGTGCTATATTCCAGAGGCATAAGGAAGCCATGGTAATCTACAATCTTTGCCCGGAGATCTACATGTACGTCATATAAGGGTGTTTTCTTGTTATTGTCAGTCAACAGGAACTCCTCTTTCTTAAAAATTTCCTTGTAAAGTTTATGCCGTATTAATATATTAAACTTGAACGAAAATATCAAAGAGAATAATTATGAGATCAGTACAGGATGAAAAAATCAAAAGGATCCTTGTTGCTTGTGTTGTGTTAATCGTTATATGCGTGGTGTGCATATTAGCCTCTATAAGGTTTATGGATAAATACAGTGACAAAGTTGCTGAGACAGCATCATTAAGGCAAAAACTGGTTGAACTTGAGCGGGATGTTAAAAAGCTGGATCTCAAGACAAAGGAACTGGAGGCCGTGCGATATGATCTGAGCCTGGAGAAAAGGGGAATAACAAAAGATTATTCAACCATTAAAGATAAATATGTTTCACTCGGAAAGACGATAAAGACTTTGGAAAGAGATGTCAATATTTTACAGGAAGCATTTAAGATGGTTGGAGTGAATGAAACTGATCCGGTAATAGATGATGAAGAAGGTAGTGGAAATGAATCGCAATTGCTAGTGCTGCAAAGTCGAAATGATGAGTTACTGAGAGAACTGGCCGTTAAGACGAAGGAAAAGATGATACTCAAGATTGCATTAGAGTCACAGGCAAAAAGATTGGGCCTGTCAGAGCAGTACGACCCGGAACTTAAGAAAATATTGAAAGACCTTGTATCCAGTCTGCAGTAAGAAAATCATTTCAATTCCTACCTGATTTAATTTACAAGTAAGTCCTGATTGTATCTTCAAATGGCTTTGGCTGTATCTTGAAATCTCTCTTCATCTCCGTAATATCACAGACATTGTCCTCCCTCAACATGATTAATTGATCCCTGTTCAAGGGAGGGTTTGACGATGTTTTCTCCATTAAGAAGGCGAGGGGCTTAAACATTGCCACTGGTAGGTGCATTTTGAATCTGTTCTTTTGCATAACCTTCATGATCGTATCAAGTATTTTGTTAAACGAGATTGCATCCGGGCCGCCGATTTCGTAAGTCTTATCTGAAATGTTGTCATTGACTGCTGCCTCATAGAAACAATGTGCAACATCGCCAACATAAATCGGCTGCATCCTGGATTTGCCTTTTCCTATTACGGGGATTATGCGGGTGATAAAGGTCTGTTTAATCATTTTTGCAAACATATTTACAAATTCATCATCTGCACCGCAGATGATTGGAGGCCGGAGGATTACATATTTCAGGCCGCTGTTTCTCACAGCCTCTTCGGCCTGCCACTTTGTTTTATGATATCGGCTTATACCGTCGGGTCTTGTCCCCAGTGCACTCATATGTATATACTTCTTTATCTCTGCATTCTTGGACGCATCTAAAATATTCTTTGTCCCTTCAGTATGAATTCTCTCAAATGTTGCGCCCTTTATTTCCTTTATAATCCCCACCAGATGTATAACTGTGTCAATGCCATTAAATGCTTCTTTAAGTGTGTCAGGGACAAGAATATCACCGGCACAAAACTCTACATCCATGCCATCGAGTACATCCCTGGGAGATGACTCACGCACAAGGCATCTTACCTGTTGTCCTTTTTCCACAAGTAATCGTACAATGTTTCTTCCGACAAATCCTGTACCGCCTGTTACCAGAATCATATCACATACTCCTGATTATTCGATTTCTTCTTTTGTTGCTTCTTCTTCAAGCGCTCTACATGAATAATAAGCGTATCAACTGTCTCCTTCAGAAGATCGAGTTCGTCAATTGTCAAATCGTTTAACTGTTCAAGATTGTACTCAATCGTATCGACTATTTTTTTGGCCGGGCGCTGCATTGGACGCATAAAATAAGTTGTAACAGTTGCCACTATAGTTCCAAAAAAGATTACGGAACCAACTACTATCCATATAGCTCCAATCAACTGAGCAATATCAGATTGTGGTGTATCAGCTATACCGGCTGTCGAGAACGCAGCTATACCCCAATACAAGGCGTCACCATAAGAGGTTATGGTTGCCCCTTCAGTGCCTCTTTCGGCAAAATACAATCCGGTTGAAAAAGCAAACCACAGTATAACCAGAAGGAAAATCATTTTGGTAAATGGCGTGTGAGTTGCGATATCTTTTATAAATCTCTTAGGCCTGGAATTCAGCTTTTTTCTTTTCATAGCTTGTTTATACTATAAACATTTGGATTTCTCCAACCGTTATTTTGCCATTTTTATTCTTTTTAATACACCATCAGATGCTTTTCGTAATTCAGAAAGGCTTTCCGGAATCTTTCCGATTGTTTCATCAATCTTAAAAGGTTTGCCGAAAACTATCTTTATCCAATGTCTTCCTGTCAGCAGGTCGATTACAGACCCTCCGAGGACACTAACAGTACCGTCAAGATTAGACTCAATTTTAAGAGGTACAATCAATTTATTGCTTTTAGCGGCCACATATGAAATTCCTCTGCGCGCTCTTCTCGTTATGGGTACGTCTCTGTTTAAACCGCCTTCAGGGAATATGACAATCCTTTCACCCTGGTCTAGTTTTTCTATTAACGGCCTGCTGGATAATTCCAGATCCTTACCCTTTTTAGCGCGAATTGCTCCAACAAAGCGATAAAAAAACAGTAATTTATAAAAGAAATCACTTGCCATGTAAAAAAGTGGAATATATTTCAAACGAAACGGCAGGGCAATAAAAACAGATATGGGGTCCAGGTATGAGACGTGATTTACGGCAAGAATAAATGAAGCGCCTGCCTTTTCCAGATTGCCAGTTCTTTCGACCTTAAAATTAAGAAATATTCTAAACAAAAACAGAAAGGGCCAATAAAATGATATTTGCAATACTTTTGTAAGGTTTCTACGAATATTCATATAGTCTGGCCAAATTAATCGAGTTTACAGGTAATGATATTGCAAAAATACTATCTAATTCTGCATCAGAAAGGCCATAGAATTGGTATGAGAAATACTGCCAATCCCCAGAATATCAGGTTCAGTGGTCCGCCAACACGCGTATAGTCAAAGAACTGATATCCGCCCGGAGCATGGATCATTGTATTTGTTTGATACCCTATCGGTGTTGCAAAACTTGTAGATGCAGCAAATGTAATTGCTACCAGAAACGGTCTGGGATCCACATCCATGGACGCTGCTATGGATAACCCAATAGGCGCAATGATCACGGCAGCAGCATTATTTGACATAAGCTCTGTTAGAATCGCGGTAATTAAATATAACAGTGCCAGAACAACAATGGGTCCACAACCTGCAAATGGATTCAATATAGTGTTTACCAGCCAGAGAGCTGTACCGCTTTGTTGCATAGCAAGACCTAAAGGAAGAACACCTCCGAGCAGGAAGATAATCTTCCAATCAATTGCTTCGTATGCTTCTTCTATTGTAAGGCACCGGCTGACAACCATGCCAACAGCGCCGATCAGTGCCGCAGCCAGTATCGGGATAATATTTAACACCGTTAAAGTTATTACAGCAAGAAACAGAAACAATGCGATGATGACCTTATCCTTACGAACATATAGTTCGGTTAACTCGTTTGTTACAATCAGATCAGAGGATTTAAGCAGGCGCGGTATAACACCTTTATCCGCTTGCAGAAGTAACGTATCCCCGTTCTCAAGAAAGACCTCAGCTACACGATCACGTATAATCTTACCCCGACGCTGTACAGCAAGGACAACACACTTATACCTACGGAAGAATCCAAAATTTTGCAACGTGTGGCTGGCCAACTTTGACCGTGGCGGGATAAGCACTTCAACTAACTTAATATCATTTGAACTGATTTTCTTGTCATCCATTTTAGTCTTTGCGTGGATTTCAAGGCCATATTTATCCTGCATGGCAATAAGCGTATCCACATTACCGTGGAGCAGGAGAATATCACCTTCTTTAATTTTGGTCCTTGGTGGTTTTGAAGTCTCTTTTCTATTTCGTATAAACTTGATAAGGTCTACTTTCTCGTCTTTTTTCACCTTGCTCTTTTCCCAGGTTGTTCCGATCAGTGAGGAATTTTCTGCAACCTGCAATTCAGCCAGGTAGTCAGCAAGGTGATATCGATCCACGTTCTGTTCTTCTCCAGTGCGCTTTGGTAAAAACCAGCGGGCTATTGTCAGGTAGCTTATGCCGACAACCGTCATTACGAGTCCCAACGGCCCAAACTCAAAAAATTCAAAAGCTTCCATCCCGTTGTTTGTTGCAATTGAGTTAATCAGGATATTGGTAGAGCTACCGATTAGCGTACAAACACCTCCAAACTGGCTTGCGAATGAAAGTGGCATCAGTACCCGGGAAGATGATAATTTACGGGATTTTGCAAGCATGATTGCAACAGGAATGAATATGGCAACCGTAGCTGTGTTTATGATGAATGCGGACAGAAGGGCAATCGTAATACAGAGGACGACAATAAGCCGTGGTTCGGTTTTCCCTGCCAATCTGTCTATATGGCGTGCAAGCCATTCCACAAGGCCGGTCCGTACCAGTCCTGCACTTAATACAAACATAGCAGTAATAATTGCCGTTGCAGAACTTGCAAAACCGTAGAGTGCCTGATTTGTATTGATTAGTCCCAACACAATAAGCACAACCAACACGCACAGGGCTGTCAAGTCGAACCGGAGCTTTCCGGAAATAAAGAAGAACATTGCGGCCACGACCACAATGAGTACCAATATTACGTTAATGTCCGGCATATTATCTTAATTGACAGCATTCAGGGCATTTTACTAATTGTCAGATTTTCCTTTATCATCTATGCTTTTCTTGAGTGATCCTATTGCATGTATAATACAAGCTCCCAACATCAAGATAGAAGCTATTAAAATGACCATAAGTGACTCTATTTCCTGGGTTGAGCCATCTGCCGTTAAGATCATTAAAGCACCGAATATAATTGACAACACAGATACCGCAAAAAGACTTATTTTCATTATCTTCATATTCCCTCCTTACCTGTTTATATGCTCATAAGAACAGGTCCTGATGTAGAATGCAGTATCATTAATTCGCTTACTCTTGTAATAGCCTTCTATCGCTACTTGATCTCCTGTCCATCCCACTCCTACGGTCATGTCCATTAAAGTCCAGGTTGTTAGCGCGCCTCCGGTCCGCATTCTCTCTCCTTTCCCTTCTGGATCGACGTTCTTTTTTCTGCATAGAATACCTCTTTCTTAAAAAGTTTTATTCTTTAGAATCGTCTTCACTCTGCTTTTCTTCCAGCTTTTTCTCTGGCTCAGGATGTTCGATCTTCTTGTAACCGTTTTTAGTCCAAATGCGTACTTCGTATTGCCTTGTAAGTTCGTCACGAACAGATTCATAATAAAACCACCCATGATCTGAATCATAAAAGATGGTCACCCTGATTTCTTTAGACATTCTGTTGCGTGTGCCAACGGCTACAATCAAAGCCATGTTCTCACTACTGAATGCACCCACTCCCACTCCACCAACGCTCTTAATTAATGCACCCACTGTAACGTTTTCGTAGCCCATGTGGCCAAGAATCTGCGCAGCTTCTGCCTTTGTAATCTCCGGAGTTGAAGCGTTGGCGGTACTAAATCCAACAGTTGAGAAAGCAAAATACAGTATAACCAGAAGAAAACCATTTTGGCAAACGGCATGTGAGTTGTGATATCTTTTATAAATCTCTCAGGCCTCGAATTTGGCATTATTCTTTTCATAGCTGATTTGTAGTTCACTTAAGTTACTTAAAACCTGGTTGTGGCTACTCAATTTCTAATTTATTTCTTGGTCTCGTCTTTGTGGTGGATGCCGAAGAGGTGTTTTATTGTTTCTACGTATTGATAACCGCCGCCGTTCTTCGCTTTCTCTTTTCCTACCTTGGCGGGTTTATGGAGGATTTTGTTGAGTGTGCGCTGCATTGAGTAGACTATGTGTTCCCACTCTTCGTGTGCAA
>Ga0187827_10007467_pt1 | contig 12157 bp, 8 predicted proteins | sample ETNtaG_39_FD_167969 | JGI IMG/M metagenome (GOLD analysis project Ga0187827, IMG submission 167969) | Marine microbial and viral communities from oxygen minimum zone, Eastern Pacific Ocean - ETNP2014_SV_150_PacBio MetaG (Illumina Assembly) | ecosystem: Environmental > Aquatic > Marine > Hypoxic... | reverse complement strand
CTAACAAGTCAGGAACGACGGGAAGCGACGGCAGCTACCAGATCGCTGAGGTGAGCGGAACAATGAATGTCAGTGTGACGAAGTCCGGTTACATCAGTCAAACCAAATCCGCCACGGTGACAGCAAACACCACCCTCGATTTCTCCGTCGGCAGAGAGATTCTGACCTACTCCATCTCGGGGCAAATCTGGGAAGCCGCCGCAGGGTCGGGAAGTGGAGGGTACATCGAAAATTCAGTCGGCGGCTTTGAACAAGCTAGACGGCGTATTCTCGATGAGGTGGGTGTTCTCGGTGAGCAGTCCAGAGAGCGCGAACTAATAGACCCGGGCATGAGGGCGGCTGGTTACCAGCTTGAGGGCCTACTAGACACAGACACTGCCGCGGCGACCAACGACCTCATTGCCGGTGTCGTCGTCAAGGTCATTGACGGCCCGTACGTGAACAAGCAAGCAACGACGGCAAGTGACGGTTCTTACCAGATCGCTGACGTGAGCGGAACAATGTGTATCCAAGCGACTAAGTCTGGGTTCATCAGTCAAACCAAATGCGGCGCGGTGACAGCAAACATAGTCGTGAATTGGGCTCTCGTCCCAGAGGCCCCAACAACGTACACAATCTCTGGGCTTATCACCGAAGATGGCGTGGCCAGTGGTTCTACGGCCGGTACACCCGTTTCCGGCGTCGCTCTCCTGGTCACAGACGGCCCGTACGTTGACAAGTCAGCAACGACGGGAAGCGACGGCACTTACCAGATCACTGGCGTGAGCGGAACAATGAATGTCCTCGCGACTAAGTCTGGGTTCACCAGTCAAACGAAATCCGCCACGGTGACAGCAAACACCACCCTCGACTTCTCCATGGGTAGACAGACATGGGCTCTCTTAGGGGGTGCCTTCGACATAATCACCGCCGCGCCGATTCCGGATTTGGTTGTCGCGATTGAAGGGGTGGGAACTTCAACGACCAACGCAGCTGGCACATACGGGTTTCAAACCCTCGCTGCCGGCACGTGGCCAATAACGATTAGTGGTAACGACTACATTACACGCACCACTTACGCGATCACCGATGGTATTGAATCGCAGGCGAGTCTCTGGATGATCCCCGACGGCGGTGGGTTCAACTTAGCCTTTTACGATCGGGTGTTTCGCGAGAACGGGACTAGGGGCACTATTCAGTGGGAGGACACTCACCCAACCTATGTGTTCTGGATGCAAAAGCTTGAATGCATTGAATATCAGTCCGTTGAGGATAGGTGCGCCGTAGCGGAGGCAACCGACGAATCAATCAGCGGGAGCTCGTTTGCAAACACGATGGTCTCGGCTCTCTCAAGTGATGTGGGCAGGCTCACTAACTACGAGATTTCAGGGACTGCGATATCAACACGCGAGTTCACGCCGGGGACCGTGATCGATCTCAACTCCGAATTGACCAATAGCGACAAGGGGACGATAAATGTCATGTTGGTGGATTACCCTTCGGACCCTGACCCTTCCAATTGGCGAAGCACCACCTTTCTTCGTTATTACACAAGTGGACCTGACACAGGAAACTTGTACTCCGGACTCATTGCGATGGACACGCGCGAAACCCGGGCAAACGCGTTCAGTCACGAGATAGCACACACTCTCGGGTGGGGCCATCCAAATGGTGACTATAACTTCTCGCAATATGGGGGGTCTATCATGGAGGCTGGCACGACCGCGATTACGGCACAAGACGTCCTGCACTCGCAAATAATGTACATCAGGCCGGCGGGCAGCCGAACACCGGACATCGACCCAAGCTCGTATGACGTCTCCATCGCAGGACAGGGCGGCAACAAAGGTGGGGGGGGCACCCTAACAATCAAGATTTTTCATTAACCTGATCTTATTGCCGCACAGCATGCGCGGTTCTTCGCGCACCACATACATTAGCCCCACCGGCGTCAAGTCAGGTAGAACACCGCGGAAATTCGGCTATCATCGGATCACGCCTCTAGCTTGCGCACACTGTGAACGGTGCTCGAGAATGGCGCACCCGTGACTTGATTTCTTGGAGGTTAAGTGACTCTCAGAGTTGGATTAATCGTTGCGTTCTCAATCGTTGCCACGAGTGGCTATGCTCAGGAGCCTGTCGACACCGATGTCGTAGCCCGTATCAAAGAGGAAGCCTTTCAGCATTCTCAGGTTCTGGACACCTTGAGCTACCTGACCGATATCTACGGCCCTCGTCTGACAGGTACGCCGGCATACTACGAAGCGGCAGTCTGGGCTAAGCAGCGCCTGGAGGGTTGGGACCTGACGAACGTCCATCTCGATCCCTATCGTGATGATCTTCGCGGATGGGAAATGAAGTCTTATTCCGTGGATATGATCGAACCCCGGTATATGAACATCACGGCACTGCCGGACGCCTGGACCCGCGGTACCGAAGGAGAGGTTACCGGCGAGCCGATTGTCGTCGACTACACCTCCTGGGAAGCCTTGCAGGAGTTAAAGGGGACGCTACACGGCAGGATCCTGTTATCACCGGAAATCCGGACACAGGGAAGAATGCGCCAAGGGGTCTTTACCGACGAGGAGCTAGCCAACGCTGAGCGCCAGACCGACCCCAACAACGAAGGCCGTCTGGACAATGCCGACCTTGACCGCTCTAGGGACCGTGGCCGAGGTCGCCCAGAAGGCGGCGACATCAACCAATTCTTGATCGATGAGGGCGTCGCGGCAGTCATCAGGGGCAGTAGCAAGGCGCCGGGCATACTCGACGCTAACCAGCAGCGTTACACCTTAAAGGGCGACATCAAACCGGTTCCGCATTTTTCTATCAGCCGCGAACAGCACGCAAGAATGCTGCGGATGCTCGAGAGGAACACCACGTTCACCTTAAAGCTTCATTTGAACGTAACTTTTCACGAAGATCCCAGATATCACACGAACATCATCGCCGAGATCCCCGGCACCGACCCGGAGTTAAAGGACCAGCTCGTGCTCGTTGGCGGGCACTTCGACTCTTATCACAGCGGGACTGGGGCGGCGGACAACGGCGCCGGCTCCGCCGTGACGATGGAAGTAATGCGCGTCCTGATGGCGCTTGGGGTAGAACCAAAACGCACAATTCGCCTTGTTCTGTGGGGCAGCGAAGAACAGGGGCATCTCGGCTCACGTGGCTACATCGCCAAATACGTTGCCGATCCCAATACAGGCGCGGACCTGGGGGAACTATCGCGCATCTCAGTGTACTTCAATCACGACAACAACGGCCACGATATTCGCGGCATACACGGACAGGGTAACGAAGCCATACGACCTATCTTTGAGCGGTACTTAGAACCCTTCCACCAATTGGGTGCCGAAACTGTGAGCGTCGAAAACGCTGGAGGTACCGATCACTTGGGCTTTGATGCCGTAAATATCCCCGCCTTTGAGTGGATTCAGGACCCGCAACAATATTTCTATACACAGATCCACACGAGTATGGACGTGCTCGATCTATTCAGCGAGGAAACCCTGAGGCGCAATACCGCGATCATCGCGACGTTCGTCTATCACGCTGCCATGCGGGACGAGATGATGCCGAGAAAGAACGAGAGCGGTCGCTAGACGGATCAGTTGAGCTTTGTATTGAATTTGTGAAAGCTACTAAATAGAGCGCCCCTGCGAGGACTCGAACCTCGGCTCCGGGATTAGGAATCCCGTGCTCTATCCACCTGAGCTACAGGGGCAAGAACTTCCGAAAGCCTTACCTACTAAGAGTTTACAGTGATCCAGGAGAATATCACTACACGCCCAATCTGCCTGATTGCCCCCAAAAGGTCGCGATTGTCCCCGTAATTGCCCCCATTTGGGCCTGCAATCGACCCCAAAGTGGCGGAGTTTCACGGGTGGCCGTCGGTCAGGCTCCTCTGACGCTGGTTAACGTCTGGGCGACTCCCAAACCACTTCGCCGTTCTCGCGGTAGCTGATGCCGTTGGGGGTAATCCTGACGCGGATGCTGCCGATCTCGTCAGCAACGGCTATGCCATCGTCGGCCATCAGGGCGAGGGTGACTCCATTCTCGGCCCAGTAGTAGATGCCGTCGCTCATCGAGGTACGCGTGGTGCCCTTTTCGTCAAGGTATCGGACGCCTATGTTACTCATCACGGCGCGCACGTTGCCAATCTCATCGATCACGCGGAACTCCTTTGCATCTATTCGATCTGCTACCTGCTGAGGCATCACCGCGTCTGCACAGGACGCCGCTGCGAACACCAGAAGCACCGCTCCAACAGTCAGCTTCAGTCGCCGGTTGGCTTGCTCTAGCTTGTTTAACCTGGACTCGAACACGGTCGGTTCACTCATCATCGGCACCCTTGGTTTGAAGATCACTTTGATGCCGGAACTCTACGCCGGTAGCGGCGGAATTTCACGGGTAGCTGTCGGGAGTTCCTCACCTGTACTCCGGCGGCACATGTGACAGTCTGGCACAATGACCTTTCCAAGGTGCGGCGTATGCACCCACGTCGGAGGATTGAACATGACCGGTTGCCACGCACGTAATTCTGCTGTCGGCGTGGGCGTTGCCATTGGCGTCATGATTGCCGTTGCGCTCGACAACTACCTTCTTGGTGTTAGCTTCGGCATTCTCGCTGCTGCTGGGGTGTGGACAGCTTCCAAGTAGCTCGGCGCTGCTCAAGTTCTGTGTTAGGTGCTGAAACTCTACGCCGGTAACGGCGGAGTTTCGCTGGTAGCCATCGATCAGGCGGCGACAAAATTGCCCCCTTAATTGCCCCCAAAGCGCCGGATACCTCGGATACCTCGGAGACGTTTCGGGGGATATCAAGCGATATCGTGCCCAATGTCTACAAGGGTTTCGGCGCAAACCCTTGCCAGGACTGGGTTCAGGAAAAAGGCGGAGTGAGGCTTAGGAATCCCGTGCTCTATCCACCTGAGCTACAGGGGCAAGAACTTCCGAAAGCCTTACCTACTAAGAGTTTACAGTGATCCAGGAGAATGTCACTACACGCCCAATCTGCCTGATTGCCCCCAAAAGGTCGCGATTGTCCCCGTAATTGCCCCCATTTGGGCCTGCAATCGACCATAGACCTAAGCGTCCTGACCGGTTCAATCTTCAGTGAAGCCTAACGACTCCCTTGCTTAGTAGCGAAGGGCGTACTGGAGTTTCACCACGAGTTGATTGGAGTCCCGAAGCCAACGATCTTCCAGGTCCCGAATGTTGTGGTTGTAAACCACAAACAGGTCCCCCACCGGAGCGAAGGTCCAGCGCAACTTGGTATTAGTGCCAACGGATCGGCTGAGATTGTCGTACTGAACGTAGCTGTTGAATACCAAGTCGGGCGAGAAGTTGAGGTTGAGACGCGTTCCGACACGCTCTTGGATAAACTCGCCCTGCGGCAAGTTGCCGATGTTGCGTTCACCTGAGAACTCGATGTTGAAGAGCGACGAGAACTTCCAAGTCAACCGCAGATTGATCTGGTCCAGACTTCCCTCGTAGAAGGGGCCGAACCACCAGGTGATCTGTCCGCTGAGCACGCGCTGGGGTGCCGCTGCCCATTCCAATCGATAGCGTTGCCAGTGGTAAGAACCAGGAGGAATGATGACACCTTCAGCAATCTCGAAGGGCTCGATCAGCCGCTCGCCCTCCTGATTGGCGTTGAACTCGAACCGGTCGCCGCTCTCAAGGGTCAAGTTGACGGGCGCCGTGAACAACTTGTAGGACTCCCAGTTGCCGTCAAGATCGGTCACCACACTTGGCCGTAGCTCGAAGTAGTTCCAGCGTATCCAGGAGATGCTCGGACGGTACCGGCGATCGCTGCTACCGGAGAAGGACTGCATCCGCCGCCGTGAGACGAAGCCCAGCGACGGGTCGAAACTCTCGCCGATGCGTGTGTAAGAAAAGGAGATGTCCCAGTCATTGTTCGGGTAGTCGATCTTCAAGCCGGTCGCGGTTTTGTCTCCCTCCAGATCATCGCGGTTCGCTACCACGAACCAAGCACCGACCGAGAAGTTCTTGTCACCGCGAAAGCGAGATGTTTGGTAAATGAAATCGGTACCTAATGTCCAGGCGCCCTGCAGGTTCTCAGGATCGCCGACGGTCGCGATCATTCCGATCGACGATTCCTCGAGGATGTTTTGCTTTATTCGGACGACACCCATAGTGGCATCCGTGACCAACTCCGAAACATCGTTGGTTCGCACCGCCAGAACTCCAAGGTTGGTATTGCCAACACGGCCGCTGAGCTTGCCACCAACCACGAGCGGAACCTCCGTTCCACTCAACAGCCCTATGCGCCTGCTGTGGAACGCAGTGATCCCTCCCCCTCCGCCCCCTCCGTACCTTCTGCCCCCTCCAGAGCCAAACTGGAAGATGTCTGCCCCTTCCAGGAAGAAGGTCCTTTTCTCGGGAAAGAACACAGGGAAACGGGTGAGGTTCGTCCTTCGTGTGTCGACCTCCGTCTCGGCAAAGTCGGTGTTGATGGTCAACGAGGAGACCAGGTTCGACCCGATCTTCTGCGTAACGTCGAGGCTAGCGTCAATGTCATAGTCTGTCGCCGCCTCGATCTCCAGCTGCCCGGCTCCCCCGGAAACGGCCGGGCGCATACTCAGGCCGCGGCCGAAATCAAATTCCGGGAGGGCGACCAGCAGCCCAGAGCGGCTAGTCTGATTAATGCGGTAGTCGCGCAACGGGCTGGCCCAGCGGCTGGTTTCCTGCAATCGTTGCATCTGCCGCTCGACGTTGAATCCCCATTCGCGCAGGGCCCCGTTGAACGAAAGGCTTTTGAGTGGGATCTTGATCTCGGCCGACCAGCCCATCGAGTCGCGCGAGGTCTTAGCTTCCCAGATCGTGTCCCAATTGCTGTTGTCTCTCTCAGTTCCTGAGACTAGGGCATCAAAGCGCGCACCCTCAGGGTTCACAGCGAAGATGTACCCGGACCGACCATCCATAAAGGTATCGAAGACAATGCGGATGCTGTCTTCACCCCTGAAGTATGAGTCGCGCGCCTTCGAAAAACTGACGATACCACCAGGATCTGGATCCTCGCAGACAATCCCGATGACGATATTTTCGCGATTGGCAAGCACCTTGACGATCGTGCGTCCCGTCGGAACGCCACCTTCAATCGGCTCGATGGTCGTCAGGTTCTCGATCGCATCCGCGTCTCGCCAAGCGGAATCATTCAGAGTACCGGTCAGTTGGAAGCCCTCGGGCAGGACACCTGCGCGGAGTACGGGCCTGTCTTGGGCTTGACTCAAGGCTACCAGCGGTAAAAGAACAGCGAGGAGAAAGAGTGCCTGGGAGCCAGTCGAACGGCTGACTCCCGAGGGACTATTCATGCGTACCATCACAAAATCGTCCTGCTTGCCAAGAAGCGCGTTGGCAAACGAAAGAAAACGGGGGACCTTCGCGTCTAGATAAACCTGTTGCTGTATCTCCACAGCCACATGAACGTTCTGGGCGCAGATGAACAACTCGATCGTGTGGAGGAAGTGTACCCATCTTTCTCGTATTCGGAAGTCAAATCAACAACGATGGTCTGCTCCACGAGTTTGTCTTTTTTTGCCATTACAGGAAACGTAGACTAGCCAAAGAAGGCAGGGAAATTCCCGGGCGGCACACGCTACCTCTTCCGACCGAGGTTCGTGAATTCAACGTAAGTTTCGGCTCCGCCGGTCACTGTCACCTCAAGTTCTGGGGCGGGCGTAATATGGCGACCATGAGCAACGGCAAACACAAACAGTTTAACGACGAATACAAATACCCGCCACTCACGGTAGCGGAAACAGACCAATACGGCTGTCTCTTGGCCTGCCTTGTATTGCTCGGCCTAGTTTTGTACAGAATTTTCATTGGGGGCGTAAACGGGACATTCCTAAACGTCTTAATTGGCCTGGGAGTTGCTGTTTGGCTTTGGAATGCCTGGACGAAGCCCAGGGCTGATCCTCCTAATTTTTAATTTTTAGTTAGAGCCGAGACCGGTGACAAAAATGGTCCCCAAAATTGTCCCCGTAATTGTCCCTAAAGCGACGGATACCTCGGATACCTCGGAGGCGTTTCAAGGGATATCAAGCGATATCGCGCCCAATGCCTACAAGGGTTTCGGCGCAAACCCGCGCCAGGAATGGGTTCAGGAAAAAGGGTGGAGGGAGGCTTAGGAATCCCGTGCTCTATCCACCTGAGCTACAGGGGCAGGAAACTCGAAAGCCTTGCCTACTAAGAGTTTACTGCGATCCAGGAGAATGTCACTACACGGCCAATCTGCCCGATTGTCCCAGTTGTACCCTTTTGTGTACCCATTTGGGCCTGCAATCGACCCTAAAGCGGCGGAGTTTCCCCGGAACGACCTAGCTAGTGACGATTTCCCAGGACCAAGTGTAAGTGTACCCATCAACCGACCGTGAATCGTCCCGATTCATTTGCCCTTCGACACGAAATGTTCCCGAAGCGCCAGGCGCAACGCGCCATCGCCGAGATTGACTCGAGCTGATCTGCCGAAAATGACACTGAGATCCTTCCACCGGCCTAGTCTCCGATCCGAGTACGTTCCCTATCTCTCGCCCGGGTAGTTCAGGTCGAATGTCGTCAAGATCAAATTGTGATCGGAAGGAAACCCGGTCGGCCACGTTGTCACCAGCCTCGTCGAAGTATTCCGCAGCCCCGCGCCTTTGTAGTAGAGCTGGTCAATTCTGCGGCCGTTTCGATGTGTGGCTCCGGGGTTTTCCTGCACATCTGGATAGAGGCTTCGGAATGCATCGGTGAAGCCGGCTGCCAGCATTGTTGGTGAGGCGGGACTGCCGCCTCCATCGGTATGCGGAACGGCATTAAAATCGCCGCCGAACACCGTCGGGATGGTGTCCGATTCGGCGAATCTGGATTCGTTGAATGCGAACACGGCGGGGAACTGCTCCATCCCGTACCAGTTCGACATGGCGTACAGATGCTGAGTTTTGCTGATCGCGAGCTTGGTGGCGACCGTCATGAAGGGCGAGTCTTCTTCGACGTACACCTCTTCGATCGGATAGCGGCTGAGCACCGAGATGTTGGCACCTTGATTCAGGTAGTCCCAATCGATCGTTGTGGCGAAGTAGTAGCCCAGTTCTGCGGCGATGAAATCACCGGACGAGTAGGTCTCCTGCATCATCAGGACGTCGACGTTTTGCCGTTTCAGAATCTCGGCGATCGCAATTCTCGAGTCCCAGCCGTGCTCGTCTACGTTGAAGTGCTTGCCGCCGTGGAAGATGTTCCAAGCACCCACCGTGATGGAGGTGATTTCTTCGTCGAGATCGGTGGTGGCGGGCTTGAAGTACTCCGTGTACGAGTCCAGCACTTCGCCGGCTGACAGCGGACGATCCCAGATCGCCAGGTTGTCGATGTCGAAATCAGGCGGGTACAGGCGCTCTCTCTCGGTAAACGCCTGGGCGGCACTCTCGTCAATCACTACGTCGTCATCGACCAGCGTGTAAATCTTCAGAAGGGGTGCAACTTCCATGAAGCTAAATGCCTGATGGGTCGTATAGGGGTTTTGCATCAGCTCGGCCTCGACCGCGGTAACCGGCCCAAAGTCAACCGATTGCATTGACTCGCGGAACGCTGCGCCGTCGGCACCGAGCAGTTGGACCATCTCATCGACCTTTTGGTCGAAGAACCGCTCAGGCTCAACGATCAAGTTCACGAACTCCTCGGGGGCAACCTCGTTCAGGCCAAGGCGGTTGAATTCGTGGACGAGCTCCTGGAGGTTTTCGGCACCCGTATGGATTGCCGGGAGTATCTCCGCCTGCTGACTTGCCTCGGTTCCGGCCCACCCAACGACCAACGGGGTGCCGCTAGTGAAATCAAAGCCCATAGAATCGTCGACGTTGTACACGACCTTGTTGTGCCCGTCGTAAAACAACCGGATCTCCGACCGGGCGCTATCATAGGTCATGGTGAGCTGGTGCCATCGCCCATCGTTCAGGGGCATGTGCTCTCCGTTGTCGCGCTCGTAGGTAATCCGTCGCGCGCCGGAACCCATGTTCCATGCCCAGGTACCGCCGGAAATGTAGAACACCCATCCTGATTGCTTGTGCGAAGCGAGACTGTTGTCGACGAACTCCTTGTGCGAAAGCACCACGGTTCGCTCTTTGGAATCCATAGTGGTTCGTACCCAGTACTGAACCGAAAAATCTTCGCCTCGATCGAGTAGCAGGTTCTCTTGATCGAGTGTCAGCAGCGCCGAAGAGTCACCCGCGGTCAGGCTCAAAGCCTGGCCTTCGAGACCCGCTAGAAACACCACGGTTCCGCCCACCGCTCCGGCAACGGAAACTCCCCCGACATTGTCGATGTTTCCCTCAAACTCGAACCGAGCGACGGGCGCCCTGCCGTCTTGGCAAGACGAACCCCCGGCAAGCACATGGAAACTGCATATGACCAGGAACAACCCTGTCCGTCTCATGAGTTTCAGCAATCCTCCTGGTGGGGCCTCCGCATATCAGTACTCGCTAAGAGTTTACAGTGGTCCAGGAGAATATCACTACACGGCCAATCTGCCTGATTGTCCCAATGAATGTCCCGGTTGTATCCCTTTTGTACCCTTTTTGGCCTGCAATCAACCCTGAAGCGGTGGAATTTCACGGGTATCCCTCGATCAAATGGAAGAATAGGATTCAGCCCATGATGGTAGCCATCGATCAGAATCGCATCGCCAAGCTGTTAGCGTGGTCGGTACTGCTCGGCCTCATCGTTTGGGTCGCGGTTTCCTACGCCGAGGGCGGCATCGTCGGGCTCATTCTGGGAGCCGACCTGGCAGCGGCGGACAAGCTCGAACTGTTGGTCGGGTTCTTCGAAGGACTCGGCGTATTCGCGCCCTTGGCTTACATTGCCCTTGTTACCGTGGAAGTCGTCGTGGCACCGATTCCGGGGACAATCTTCTACGCCCCCGCAGGCGTCATCTTCGGCGGCCTGTGGGGCGGTGTTTTTTCGCTCATAGGCAACATCCTCGGCGCCGTGGTGTCGTTCATTCTGATGCGCGTGCTGGGCCGCTCTGCCTTCGAGCGCTTCATCGAACACGAGCATCTGGAGCGGTTGGAGTCTCGCGTGTCGGACAACGGTGCACTCGTTGTGTTCTTCTTGCGCGTCAATCCGTTGACCTCGTCAGATATTGTTTCCTACGCTGCCGGCGCGACGTCGATGCCGATGTGGAAGTTGCTGGTTGGAACGACGCTGGGGATGGCTCCGCTGTGTTTCGCACAGGCCTATCTTGCCGAGAGTCTGCTGATCACCTTCCCGTGGTTAATCTATCCGCTGCTGGCTGCCGGCTTAGCGTACGCCGCCGTGTTCGTCTGGGTGATCCAGAAGTCTCTGAGACGCACCACCGGGGCAGACGATGTCTGACGCTGGTTAGCATCCGGGCGCGCACAGGATGAGATTACCGACAGCAATGGATTTCCATCGTGAGTTGCCCTCTACTCCCCCGCCCTTGAGACATCGCCGCGTTTACCTTAAACCAGGTTGGATCAATGTCCGGCGTATGGCTCCACACCGGGCGGGCGTACATGATGCCTCCTTGCAGGACGTCCCTAGAAGTAATTCTATTGCCACCCATGATAGATCCCCCCGGATATTGCGAGAAGTCATAACCATTAGGGTGGCCAAAGCCGAGAGTGTGAGCTATTTCATGCGTCATCGTGCTTTCACGGTCTTCAAGGTCGTCAATAATCAACCACCCACGAGAGTAGTCATTGTAATCGGTGTAGTACCACATGCGGACATATGAGACCCCAACGTAGTCCGAATCGGTGTGGGCATCCGGGTAATGAACTTGCACGACGTTAATGACGCCTCTGGTAAGCGAGGCAGAACTCCTTAGATCGATCTCGGTGCCCACCTGTGGGGTATATGTTGAATATGGTCCCGAAAATTTTCCGTCGGTAAGCGTGCTTACATCACCTGCGAGTGCCGAGAGCGCCGTATTATAGAACCAGCTACCACTGACTGATTCGTCCAGTACCGTCGCCTTCTTGCAGCGCCATCTATCATCGTCTGTTGCCTCTGTCTCGGTGCAGCTTAGCTCCCTCATCCAGATCTGGTAGGTCGGCTGACTGGTCCATCGTTTGGTCCCCCGTTCCCCATTTCTACGGAAAACTTCATCGTGAAAGGCCAAACTGAATCCGGTGGCACTGTAATCTCCCCCATCTGCGAT
>Ga0187827_10007465_pt1 | contig 12159 bp, 9 predicted proteins | sample ETNtaG_39_FD_167969 | JGI IMG/M metagenome (GOLD analysis project Ga0187827, IMG submission 167969) | Marine microbial and viral communities from oxygen minimum zone, Eastern Pacific Ocean - ETNP2014_SV_150_PacBio MetaG (Illumina Assembly) | ecosystem: Environmental > Aquatic > Marine > Hypoxic... | reverse complement strand
TACTTGATCCTGAGGAATTAAAAAGAGTATGGGTATTGCGAAGGGTTCTTAATGAAATGAGTCCGGCAGAAGCAGTAGAACTCCTTTCGAGCAGATTATCTAAAACTCAGACAAACGCCGAATTCTTAATGAGTATGAATATGAATAGATAGCTCTCCGCTTACAGAAAGTTTATCCTGATCCAACTTAAGCATATATTCAATTATCGTGTTCAAATAGGTACTGATCGAGTATCATTTTTACCTTTACTCAATAAATAAACCATCAGTATCGAAATATCTGCGGGCGACACTCCCGATATGCGAGAAGCCTGTCCCAATGAAACCGGGCGAAACAGATTCAACTTCTGTTGCGCTTCTTTCCTTAATCCAGGTATACTGTCATAGTGAAACTGTGTAGGGAGTGATAACTTTTCCATCTTTTTGAACTTTTCGATTTGTTGACTTTGTCTACTTATATATCCCTTATATTTGGCCTCAATTTCTACCTGTTCTTGAGCAGGAAAAGAAATATTCCTGTCTCTTAATTCTTTGTCTAATCCCAGCAAGTTACTAAAATTCATGTCTGGTCGTCTCAATAATTTTATCAATGAATCCGCCCCGTATTTTTTGTTTTCAATGTACTCATTTGTTTCAGAAATGATCTCTTCTTTTTCTAACAACTTATCCATTTGTTCTTTACTAATCAAGCCATATTGATAGCCGTATTTCATGAGCCTTCTATCCGCATTATCATGTCTAAGAACAAGTCGATATTCTGCCCTTGAGGTAAACATTCTATAAGGCTCACGAGTTCCTTTTGTAACCAGATCATCAATTAATACGCCAATATACGCTTCTGAACGATCCAGAAGAAAAGGTTTATCGTTTTGGATTTTTAATACCGCATTTATTCCTGCCATGATTCCCTGTGCAGCAGCTTCTTCATAACCTGAAGTACCGTTTATCTGGCCTGCCAGGAATAGGTTTTCAACTTTTTTTGACTCTAACGTTGGTTTAATTTGAGTTGGTGGAATATAATCGTATTCTATCGCATATCCATAACGTGTAATGTTTGTTTTCTCTAATCCCTTTATTGAATTAATCATCGCCTCTTGAACATCAAACGGAGCACTGGTAGAAATGCCATTACAGTATACTTCCGTGGTATCAAGCCCTTCAGGCTCAATAAATATTTGATGCTGTTCCTTATCAGGAAATCGGGTGATCTTATCTTCAATAGAAGGACAATATCTAGGACCAACAGCCTCGATTTGTCCAGTGTAGAGTGGAGAGCGATCCAGATTTGACTTAATGATTTCGTGTGTAGATCTGTTTGTGTGTGTTATAAAACATTTTATCTGTGGTCTTTGGATAGTATTGGTCGAGAAGGAGAACGCCGTAGGGTGTTTATCGCCCTCTTGGGCTCGCAAAATATCGTAGTTAATTCTGCGACCGTTCAGACGTGGTGAAGTGCCTGTTTTAAGCCTTGCTATCTCAAAACCCAAATCCAGTAAACAGGCTGATAATTTATCAGATGATGGTTCACTTGACCTTCCACCAGGTACCTGTGAGCTACCTATGTGGATTAATCCATTTAGGAAGGTGCCAGTTGTGATAATTACAGTCTTGGATCGGTATTTTGTACCACTTTTACCAATTAAATCCAGTACGTCTCTATCTTCAATTACAATGTTCTCGACGCTATCCTGTCGTAACGAGAGATTGTCCTGCTCTTCTAACCTCTTCTTCATTGTAAATTGATATAGTTTTTTATCTGCTTGCGCACGGGGTGATCTTACTGCGTGGCCTTTACTGGCGTTGAGAAGTCTGAACTGGATGGCTGTTTCGTCTATTACCTTCCCCATCTCCCCACCAAGTGCATCTATTTCACGTACTAATTGTCCTTTCGCCAATCCGCCAATTGCAGGGTTACAAGACATTTGTGCGATTGTGTCAAGGTTCATTGATAGCAACGCAGTCTGCATACCCATTCTTGCAGACACCAGCGCCGCTTCGCATCCGGCGTGCCCCCCACCAACAACTATGACATCATAACTAATGTGCATCACTTTGCCTTCTGAACTACCCTTTTTTCCCTAATCACAGTAACTGTCACTTCTCCCGGATATTCAAGTTCTTCTTCAACATTTTTGGTAATATCATGACAAATTTTTGAGGCTAAATTATCACTGACTTTATCCGGATGGACGATCACCCTAACTTCTCTGCCAGCCTGTATAGCATACGCACTTTCGACACCACTAAAAGACATTGCGACGCTTTCCAGTTTCTCCAGCCGTTTAACATATTTTTCAAGCGTTTCACGTCTGGCCCCCGGCCTGCTTGCAGAAATTGCATCTGCAGCATTTATCAGAACAGAATACACTGATTCTGAGAGAACCTCTTCATGATGTGATGCGATTGCATTTATTATCTCTGGCTTTTCATCGTACCTCTTTGCAAAGTCAGCTCCAACTATGGCGTGAGTTCCTTCGACTTCCGCACTAAGTGCCTTGCCTATATCATGTAAAAGGCCACACCTCCTTGCTGTCTGTGCATTAAGTTTCAATTCACCTGCCAACACTCCTGCAAGATGTGCAACTTCTATTGAATGCTGCAGCTGGTTCTGGCCATAGCTGGTACGATATCTTAAACGACCTATCAATTTAATTATTTCCTGATGCAAATCATGTATTCCGAGTTCAAAACTTGTTTGTTTGCCAGTCTCCAGAATGATCTGCTCAATATCTTTTTCAGTTTCCTGCACTACCTCTTCTATACGTGCAGGATGAATTCTACCATCTACGATTAATTTTTTCATAGCCAACCTGGCTACTTCTCTGCGTACACCATCAAAACCAGAAAGAACTATAATACCAGGGGTGTCATCTACTATTACATCCACACCTGTTGCTTTCTCAAAGGCACGTATATTCCGACCCTCTCGACCAATAATTCTCCCTTTCATTTCGTCACCTGGCAGTTCTATTGTACTAACGACATTATCAATCGTATTGTTTGCTGTATATCGCTGTATGGCAGTACCTACAATAGAAATGGCATTCTGCTCAGCTTCATCCTTGGCCTTATTTGTGTATTTCTCTATTAAACCCGCACACTCCCTTTCAAGTTCTTTTTCCAGACGAGTTAGTAGTAATTTTTCTGCGGCATCAGCAGATAACCCTGAAACCTTATAAAGAGTATTTTTTTCTTCCTGAATCAGATCATTAAGTTCAGAGTTTTTCTTATTAAGCTCTTTTTCCTTGTTCGACAGGCTAGATGCCATACTCTCTACGTACTTCTCCTTCTTCGTCATGAGGTCAATCTTTCTTTCAAGATTGTCTTCCCTTTTACTTAAACGCTTTTCCAGCTGACGTAATTCTTGCCTTGTATCCTGTGTTTCTTTCTCAAAGCTTTCCTTTCGTTTGTACAATTCTTCTTTGGCGGCAATATCAGCACCTTTAACAATTCTCTCCGCCTCTATTTCTGCTTCCTTAATTACGTTCCTAGATGCTTTCTCTCTGCTTACTTGACGTAATCGAAAGAACAGAAAACATATTAAAAAACCGAAAACTATGCAAACCGGAAGTATTGGAAAATATATTAATGGATTCGAAGTAATATAATCAATAAGTCATCTCCTCCTTGCATTCAAAAAATTTATAAAATTGAATGAAGCTCTAGAATCTCTATAGATATACAAAAACTGAAGTATTACAGAATTGAGGTATGGAAGAATACTAACGATAAGCGCTTGTTTTTAGCACTTGAACGCAAATAAGTATAATTATATGGAATGGTCTCAAACTAGCAGAATGGTTCTATATATATAAAAATCCTCGTTAAATTTATAATTAAAGTGGCAACTAAACGTTATTAAGGCAGTTGCATCACATTAATTTAACTTTAGTATAAAACCAAAGAAACATTCCATGTTAAGACAAACGGTCTTCCATTCTCAAGTCTTTCTTCAAATAAGACTCATCTATATAAACTCGCACTACTTTTTATTAGGACACATAGTCATACAACAGAAAATTACGTAGCAAAAAAGTAATACCAGAATTTAAAAAATTTCGTGTATACTATATAACTAACATACGGAAGTCAAGTAATTAAAAGGAATTAAATCAAATTATCACCTCACCTCTTAACTATTTTTCCTGCCAGTAAAAATTAGCTTTTATACTTAAAAGCAAGTACTTATCGTTTTTAATCACTAAAATAATTATAGGTAAATTCAGTGTGGGCTAAAAGGCAGAGAGTCGCAAATACATTTGTAAACTTTTCCATAAATGTTATCATACTAGTCGCATAACAGTTAATGACGAACAAATCTTAGTACTATAATCATTTATAAAAACATATAACCTGATATTTCCCATGAAAAGCGTCAAAATTGAAGAAGAAAAAAATGTAGAACCTGAGCAAAGTAAGTTTTTGAGGTTTTGCACCATTTTCAAATTAATAAAATTTTCACATACTATTTTCTCATTTCCTTTTGCTGTGATGAGTGCTTTTATCGCAGCAGGAGGGATGCCAGAAATAAGACAACTTCTGTTAATCATTGGCGCGCTTGTTATGGCTCGTAGCTGTGCGATGTCATTTAATAGACTTGTTGACGCCAAATATGATATCCATAACCCCAGAACAGCATATCGAATTCAACTTCAGAACATCATCGGCAAAACGAATTTATGGTTTTTTACAATATCTTGTACAATCTTATTTATTGTATGTGCCGGAATGTTGAATCGTCTTTCATTAATTATATCTCCGTTAGCACTCATGATAATTTTTGGATATTCATACACTAAAAGATTTACTAATTTCTCACATCTCGTTCTGGGGCTCTCTCTCTCTCTGTCTCCAATAGGTGCCTGGATTGGTGTAACTGGAAGAGTTGATGTCGCCCCTTTTATACTTGCTATTGCCGTTCTACTTTGGACTGCGGGCTTCGATATCATATATGCTTGTCAGGATCTGCAGCATGACATAAAGTCCAAACTGCATTCTATCCCTAAAATGATGGGAATTAAGAATTCACTAATATTATCTTCAGTGTTACACTTTTTTGTAGTAATAACCTTATTAGCGTTTATGTACTTTACAAACCTGAAATATGTTTATTTTGGAGGAGTTGTCTTTGTTGGTATAATGCTGATTTACGAGCACGCCCTTATCAAACCACATGATCTGTCAAAAATAAATCTAGCTTTCTTTACAGTTAATGGCATTATAAGTATGATATTGATGGTTACAACTATTGTGGATATCTCCATTTTTTGCTGAAACGAGAAAAAATGAGGGATATGACTATGTTGATAAAGATATGTATTGTTACAGAAAACCAGAAACTATAATTTATTCAACCCAGCAACAGTCAGGATATTTTTAAGTATTTAATATTTTGCCTCTATACCTCTTCATCCTCTTGCATTTTGGCTTCTTCAGCATCTTCAGCATACATTTTAAAGGACTCTTTCGATCTTATATCATTACTCAGAAAGTTTTCTCCAAAATATGACTTTCTTGCAAGTGGATCACTAATCAACTTTTGCGTAGTTCCACTTGTTATTATCGATCCCGAATTTAAAATATAAGAATGATCCGTAATACTTAGCGCTTCTCTCACATTATGGTCTGTTATCAATATCCCAATGCCCTTTTCTTTAAGGCTTAATACAATATCTTGAATTTCGGCAACGGCGATAGGGTCAATAAACGAAAACGGCTCATCAAGGAGGATAAGTGAGGGAGAAGTTGATATGGCTCTTGCAATTTCAAGTCGTCTTCTTTCCCCACCAGAAAGAGTAAAAGCCATCTTTTTTGATAAATGCGTTAGGCCCAATTCTCCCAAAACCTGATTCAGTTTTTTCATTCGTTCTCTATAATCAATTTTCAATGTTTCTAGCACTGCTAACACATTTTCTTCAACGGTTAAACGTTGGAAAATTGATGGTTGCTGTGAAAGATATCCCATGCCCAATCTCGCTCGCATATATATCGGCATATCTGTAACATCGGCCCCGCGAAAGTAAACTTTTCCGTGGTCCGGTTTTATCATACCAATAACCATTGCAAATGCAGTACTTTTACCAGCACCGTTTTGTCCAAGAAGGCCTGCTATCTCGCCGGAATGGACCTCAAAACTGATGTGATCTACCGCCATTTTTTTGCCATATGATTTAGTTATCTCAACCGCTTGTATTAATTTCATCTTATATCCTTATAATGGCTACTTGATAATTTTAATAGTTCTTACAGGCCAAAATACCATAAAGGCTCTTCCCACCATATTGCTTTCAGGAACAAATTTCCAATACCTGCTATCATTACTGTTTCTACTGTTATCACCAAGAAAAAAGTACTGCTTCTCGCCGATATCCACCGGATTGAGCGTTCCCCATTTTCCAGAATCAGTATAGAAAATATCACGAGAAATTTTAATATTCTCAAAAACCGCCTCGGTATTTATTCCTCCAAGCTTCAATCTACTGAATTTTGTATACTCCTCTAATGAAGATAAATCAGTATCGTATGCGTGAGAAAATATAACCGAACCGTTCAGCTTCAGTATAATTTTATTGTCAGCAGTTGAAAATTCAATTCTGGATGTTTTTTGTGGATCTACAAAGGCGTCTGCATTGCTATCAACGACCGAACCTGAAATCTCTAGTTGAGACTCTTTTTTTTCATTCCTCGATCGAATGAAAATTTCGTATGTTTTTTCGTCTTCCTCCAGTAATATTGAAATGCCTCCACTATTTCCAGTCGCAATAACATCGAATGATAACATTATATCTGCACTTATTGCATCAATAATTTCGCTGTTATAAACACTATAATCAGTAATTTCTCTTTTAAACGTAATATATGATTTTTGATTAATTTCATCAGGTATTTTTAAATGTAACCGGTCCTTGCTTATTTTCCAGTATTCGTCATTCGCTTCCCAGTTTTCAACTATTTCCTGTTTTGCGGGGTAATTACTATCATAAATGGGTACCCAAAGTGCGTTCTGGACATCTTCCGGCTTTCTCTCTATCTTACCGTTAATATAAATATCTCCATTTACAACCTGCAGTTTCTCCTCAGGTAAACCAATTAACCTTTTTATATAATTTTTGCGTACAACATGAACATTTGTAGAACTGCACTGTCCACAAATAATTGCTTCCGTTGTGTTACACGACTTGCACAATACCTTGTGATATTGTTTAATGCCAAAAGAGCGTTTAAATAGACTATTAACCTTACTCTTGATAAAGTTTTCTCTTTTTGGAGAATTAGTACACTTTTCGCACATCATTGATTGACTTGAAGAGAAACCACATGACATACATGTAACGTTACCAAACGGATATTTGAACACGGCAACATCCCATCTGCTGGGTTCTCCGAAATCATATGAAAACTTGTTTACAAGTATCCTGCTACCACTCTTTCTTCCGTTATCTGATATACGTATCTTATAAAGGCAATTTGAACATTTCACATAATTGACATTATGATTACTTTTGAATTTCCAATTACAGTTAGGACATTTTACATCTTTATGCACTCCCAATAATGTAGGAGCCATAGACCCTGTAGGTATCTTAAATGCCTCCACTACAAATATTCTTAATACAAAGGCCAGTGCAACTGCTATCAGAATTGATTCGATATTTTCACGAAAGAACCCCTTTTCCTTCTTATTTTTTTTCTTTTCTAAATCGCTTTTCAAGTCTGTTTTGCTCATATTAAATTGGTCGCTAAATAATCGGTGGTACTGTCATTATAATGTATTTTAAACTATCAACTGTCTCAATCTAGAAATCTTAATCACCTGTAGAAAGAACAGATAAAAATGCGCTTTGTGGAATTTCTACATTTCCAACATTTTTCATCCTCTTCTTACCTTCTTTCTGCTTTTCAAGGAGTTTTCGTTTTCTGGTTACATCACCACCATAACATTTTGCAGTAACATTTTTCGACATTGCACGTATTGTCTCTCTCGCAATAACACGGCTACCGATAGCTGCTTGGATAGGAATCTCAAACATATGACGTGAAATATCTTTCTTTAAATTTTTTACCAAACTTCTTCCTTTATAATCGGCCTTCTTTCGATGAACAATACACGATAGAGCATCCACCTTCTGTCCACCAACCAGTATATCCAGTTTCACAAGATCATCAGGCACGTAACCGATAAGATTATAGTCTAGAGTACCAAATCCTCTTGTTAATGACTTTAGTTTATCATAGAAATCAAAGATTATTTCTCCTAAAGGCATTGTATACGTAAGTACGGCTCGCTTTTCACCCATATAATCTGTGCTCTTGTATGTCGCTCTTTTCTCATCGACTAACTGCATTATTGCTCCGATATACTCAGACGGAAGAATAATCCTCGCTTCAACTACCGGTTCTCTAAACTCGTTTATAGAGCCGACTGGAGGTAGTTTTTCCGGATTATCAATACGCAATATTTTTCCATCATGAGTTAATAGTTCGTATGTTACGGTTGGAGCCGTTTGTACCAACCCAACATTACTCTCTCTCTCTAATCGCTCCTGTACAATTTCCATATGCAAAAGCCCGAGAAATCCACATCTGAATCCGAACCCCAATGCCTGAGAAGTTTCTGGTTCAAAGGTAAATGATGAATCGTTAAGCCATAATCTCTCAATCGCGGCTCTTAAAGGCATAAAATCGGTATTAGCGGTAGGGTATAACCCACAAAAAACCATTGGAAGTGGTTTGCGGTAACCTGGCAGGGCCTCCGAAGTCTTCATCTCTTTCAATGTTATGGTATCGCCAACATGAACATCATGTATAGATTTAATACTGGCAACACAATAGCCGACACTACCGGTACTTAATTCTTTTACAGATGTCATTTCGGGTTTGAATACACCCAGTTCAGTAATTAGAAATGACCTGTTAGTTTTCATCATTAAAATGTTATCACCGACCTTGATGGAGCCGTCAAAGATCCTGAAATATACTATCACACCACGGTAATCATCATAAACAGAATCAAAGATCAAGGCTCGTAATGGTGAGTTCGATTCACCTTTCGGTGGTGGCATACGTGATATTATTGCATCAAAAACCCCTTCTATTCCTTGGCCGGTCTTAGCGCTTACAGCAATGACCTCTTCATCCGTTTCACCAAGTATGCTGACAATCTCATCACTTACCTCCTCCGGCCTGGCAGACTTTATATCAATCTTGCTGAGAACCGGTATGATTTCAAGGTTTTTCTCCATTGCCATATACATGTTAGTTATTGTCTGCGCTTCTATCCCCTGTGCTGCGTCAACCAGAAGCAGTGCGCCCTCACAGGCACTAAGGCTACGTGACACTTCATAACTGAAATCAACATGCCCCGGTGTGTCTATAAGATTTAAAGAGTATATCTCTCCATCTTTTTCATAGTCCAGAGTAACCGCACTAGCTTTTATGGTAATACCACGCTCTCGTTCCAGGTCCATATTATCTAATAATTGGTTACGGAATTTTCTTGGATTAATCGCCTCAGCCGTTTTAAGCAGACAATCTGCAAGTGTAGACTTACCATGATCAATGTGCGCTATTATACAAAAATTACGAATACGATTAATACTCAAACGAAACCTCAATTACAATTGTTAACGATTATCTACCCTATGTTAAATCATAGAAATTATTAATAAAATTTATCCGATGTTTCACAGGGTTATCTTTCCTGCGAAACATCGGATATTGATCAATGTGCAAATGCTCTAATATGAGGCACCATTGCATGAATCTCTTCTTCAGACAACATATCTACAAATGGAAGGTAATTGTCATTTTCAGGATTTCCATGTGTAATTGAGTTGATAAACTCATCGTCTGTGCGTGAAGCCTGCCACTCTTTATCAGTGAAATCCTTCGTTCCAAAATCTATACCAGTAGGTGTTCCTTTGCCGTCTCCACCATGACATAACGCACACTTTTCAGCATATATTGTTGTTGTGTCTATTTCATCAGCATATACATTTGAAAAACCTATACAAAATATTGCAACTAAAAACAGTAAAGATACTATTACCTTGCTTCTCAATGTAAATTTCCTTTCATAAATATTTTCAACTTCTCTTTGAAAAGGTTCAGAGCTAATGCCCTGTGACTAATCCGGTTCTTTACATCCGAACCTAATTCAGCCATTGTCTGCTTATATTTCGGCACATAGAATATAGGATCGTATCCGAAACCATTTTCACCAAGAGGCTCTAAATTGATGAGGCCTTCGCAACTAGCCTCTACTACGAAGTGCAATTGCCCTGGCTCTGCCAGGGCAATTGCACAACGAAATCTTGCCGCTCTTTTATCAAAAGGAACGTTCTTTAATTCTTCAAATAATTTAAGACATTTTTCTTCGTAACCAGTATCCTCACCACAATATCGGGAGGAATAAACACCCGGTCGCTTATCCAGCGCATCAATTTCTAATCCAGAATCATCAGCTATAACAGACATATTACAAAACTTTGCCAGCTGCAGTGCTTTTTTAGTTGCATTCTCCTCAAAAGTAACGCCATCTTCAACAATGTCCGGAGCATCATCAAAATCCTCCAGATCCAGTAGTGGTAATGACATCCCAGTCAGGATTTTTCTGATCTCTTCTTTTTTGTTTTTATTGTGAGTGCCAATTACAATTCCACTTGTCTTGATCATAATAACACTAGCTCTGCAGCACATCCTTCTGAATCAGAGTTAATTCACTTATTCCCTTTTTTGCCTGTCCCATCATTTGGGCAAGCTCTTCTTCTGAGAACGTCTGTTTCTCCGCCGTACCCTGCAGCTCTATATACTCTCCATCGCCGGTCAAAACTATATTCATATCAACATCTGCCGTAACATCCTCTTCATAACACAGATCAAGTAACGGTACACCATCTACGACTCCCACACTCACTGCAGCCACGCTACCAGTGAGAGGTTCTCCTGAAATTTCAACGTTATTCTTCAACCAACTTATGGCATCTGCTAAGGCAACGTATGCACCGGTAATAGACGCAACACGTGTTCCACCATCCGCCTGAATAACATCACAATCAAGCCATATAGTCCTCTCTCCTATTGCAGAAAGATCAGCTATGGCCCGCATAGACCTTCCTATCAGTCTTTGAATCTCATGGGTACGTCCACCTACTCTACCTCTGGACGATTCCCTTGGCACTCTTCTTGGCGTAGAACCAGGTAGCAGAGAATATTCCGCAGTAATCCAGCCCTCCCCACTGTTTTTTTTATGAGGTGGCACACTATCCTCAATTGAAGCAGTGCATATTACCTTGGTGTTTCCAACCGCTATAAGAACAGATCCATGAGCAAATTTTGTATAGTTTCTTTCTATTGATACCGGGCGTATCTCATCCGGTTTTCTTCCATCTATTCGCATTATATTATGTACCTCTACCTGCCTTAAATGTACTACTTATTAAATAAAATACAATCTGGGAAAAACTAAGCTTACCTGTTGATGAGAAGCTTTAGCAGTGCTTTCTGGACATGTAACCTGTTTTCTGCCTGATCATATACGACAGAATGATCGCCATCAATAACCTCGTCCGTAATCTCCTCACCACGATGAGCAGGAAGACAATGCATAACAAAGACGTTCTTCTTTGCATATGAGATCAATCCACTATTAACCTGAAAGCCATTAAAATCTTTACGTCTGGTTTCTTCTTCTTCTTCTTCTCCCATGCTAATCCACGTATCAGTGTAAATTACATCTGCATCTTTGACCGCTTCATTTGGATCGCTGATTTGTGTTATGTAGGAGTCTTTACCTTTGACATTACTTTCAAGCTCATCTAAGAACTTTGCAGATAATTCATAGGTTTCCGGAGAAGCAATAACACATGTTACCTTAAGCTTTGCACATAAAAATGCTAATGACCTTGCGACGTTATTTCCATCACCAACATATGCGATTTTAACATTGTCAAGATTACCTATCTTTTCTTTTACAGTGTATAAGTCAGTAAGCGCCTGACATGGATGAGTATAGTCAGACAGTGCATTTATCACAGGTATAGAGGAACAATCAGCAAGCTCAGTAACCGTTTTATGATCATATGTCCTGATCGCAATACAATCAATATACCGAGATAAAACCTTTGAAACGTCCTTTATAGATTCCCGCTCACCAAGATTT
>Ga0187827_10007462_pt1 | contig 12161 bp, 10 predicted proteins | sample ETNtaG_39_FD_167969 | JGI IMG/M metagenome (GOLD analysis project Ga0187827, IMG submission 167969) | Marine microbial and viral communities from oxygen minimum zone, Eastern Pacific Ocean - ETNP2014_SV_150_PacBio MetaG (Illumina Assembly) | ecosystem: Environmental > Aquatic > Marine > Hypoxic... | reverse complement strand
GGTCAGCGACATCGATAGCGCCGCCGCCGGGCGCGCCAGGCCGTGCGCCTCCATCATGTAGGGGACGCCCCACAGCCCGGTGAAGGCGATCATGCTCGCCCAACTGGTCATCGAATAGACCGAGCACATCCACGTCTGCGGGGTCGTGGCAACCAGGCGCACGCTGCGCATGAAACCGATGTCGGGGGCCGGGGCCACCTGGGGTTTGGGCTCCGCCCCCTCGCGGACGGCGAGCCAGATAAGCGGCACCCCAATCACGGCGACCGCGGCGGCACCCATCATGGTGCCGCGCCAGCCCACCGCGTCGACGACGAGGGCCAGCGGCGCCTGGGCGCCGACGGCGCCGACCATGCCCAGCATAATGGTGAGCCCGGTGACCAGGGCGAAACGGTTGGGCGGAAACCACACGGCCGCCACCTTGAGGGTGCCGACCAGGGCGAAACCGACCCCCGCCCCGATCAGCAGGCGCCCGAAATAGGCCAGCGGCAAGGCCTCGGCTGTGGCGAACAGCAGGCTGCCGAGGCCACTCAACAGTAGGGCCGCGGACAACACGCGCCGCGGGCCGAAACGGTCCAATAGCACGCCGACCGGCAGTTGGATCGCCGCGTAAGCGTAGAAATAGAAGGCCGAAAGGTTGCCGAGCATGGCTCCGCTGACGCTGAAATCCCGCATCAGCTCGCTGATCATGACGCTGGGGGCGACCCGCTGGAAATAGGCGTAGAGGAAGAAATTGGCGCACAGCCCCCAGACCAGCCAAGGCCTCAAAACCCCTGCTTCCCTTTCACCCATCTGGTGAGCCATATCAACACCCCAAATTCGCCTGTAATGTGGTGATTTTGATACCAAAATCCGGGTGCGCTGTCGTAACAAGCGTATTAGGAGACAAAGACGCTCGTCGGTCGAAGAGGCCTCCGACTACTGTCTTTGGGAACTCATGCGCTCTCTCATTGTCCGTCATCAAAACATTTGGGACATCTGAGCCTATTTCTTAACCAAGGCTGTCCCATTTATTTTGACGACGGACAGACCGAGTTCGTCAAATTTGGTGATCATTTTCTAATATTCCGGAGGATTCGGGTTAGGGAAAAATCAGCAACGACCATCCGGTCCTCGGTCGAGGATCCAATCGATGGCCCCTCGTTCGGTCCTCAATTCAGAGCGACGCTTCTCGGTTGCTGCCTTTTCAGCATTGTCATCGTCGTCAAGAACCACGCCGTAGTTGTCGAAAGCGGACTCGCGACTGACCTTGCGGTCTTGCACGTCCAGCGCTATTTTTTCGGCATCGCGTTCAAGCGGATCGCCATAACCGCCACCACCGGGCATTTCGCGAACGATTGTGTCGCCAGTATCAAGGTGAAGAACCTGTTTGGCGTGTAGTTTCTCGGTCGTACCATCCGCGCGTTTGATATAGGCTCGGCCCCGTTCTCCGGGTAATCCACCCAGAACACCCCAGGGAGAAGAATTGAAACGTTCAGCCCGAAGGCAGCACGTTACCGGACCCTTCAGGACCTTCATTGCGCGACGGACACCCAGGCCACCGCGCGTTTTTCCGGCGCCACCTGAATCGGTGATCGGCGTATCCTCGACAACCTGAATCGGGTAGTGATTTTCCCAAGCTTCAGCCGGCGGCGTTTGACAGTTTGAGAAACCATGCTCGATGTGGTCGATACCATCCTTTTCCGGGCGGGCGCCCAGGCCGCCCGCCGACAGGTCGGTGGAGCCATATCGCGTCCCATCGTCATTGTAACCTGAGAAAGAGATAACGTGGTTACCCCCATGAGAAGCGGCAATGGCCTTTTCCGGGATCACATAGGACAGGGCACCCAACACGGCGCAATGCGCACGTTGGGAAACCTGGGCACGCAGCGCGATTGCCGCGGGGCGCTGGGCATTGAACAAACACCCTTCCGGTGCTGTCACCTTGATCGGGCGAATGGCGCCGTCGTTCATTGGAGCGTGCGGATCGGTCAACCCCCGAATAACGGTGTGTACACCGGATGTAGCCCCGGCCAAGTTGACGTTGATCGGTGCGGGTTGCTGTTCTGCCGTGCCGTCAAAGTCGACATGGATATCGGATCCGCTGACGGTCACTTTGCAGTGGATCGGAAAACGGATGATATCGGGGCTGTTGCTTTCCACATAGTCGATAAACTTGTATTCGCCATCGGGAATTTCGGAGATATGGGAACGGATCAGTTGTTCCGCCTGGTCGAAAAGTTGCGTGATTGCGGCTTTCAGTGTGCCAAGGCCGAAATCGACGATACATTTATTCAATGATTGCGCGCCGAGCAAACAGGTTGCCCGTTGCGCTTCCATGTCACCCAACACGATATCCGGAACGCGGCTGTTGTAGCGAATGAAGTTTCGGGTTGTCATGTCTTGCTCATATGCCTTCATCCATTGCGACGGCGGAATAACGAGACCTTCCTGATAGAGCTCGGTACCGTTCGCCGACATGGAACCGGGATCAATACCGCCCAAGTCTTCCTGATGGGCCAGTGCGACGCTGAACGCAAACAATTCACCGCCATCATTGCCCTTTTCGTAGACGGGCATGACCATCAGGATGTCGGGAATATGCGTTCCACCATTGTACGGATCGTTTACGACGAAAGCATCGCCCGGCCCCATGTTCTCCACCGGGAAGGTATTGCAGATGGCTTTCACCGCTGAACCCATTACGGCAATGTGGATCGGGCACGCACATGCTTGGCTGATGACATCGCCCTCCGGCGTGATCAGCCCGCTCGAACCATCTTCGCCTTCCTTAAGAATAACCGAAACAGCGCTGCGCAGCAGCGTATGCTGCATGGCATCGGCAATTGAATCCAATCGGTTGCGAATAATTTCCAGGGTGATCGAATCTATAGTCTTGGACGTATTTGCAATAGCTTGTTGGGTTTCTGATGCCATGGTCACGTCCCGCCCTATTCTTGTTCTTGAATAAACATGTTGCCAGCATCGTCCATGAAGGCGGTCTGCTTGTCCTGAAGAACAACTGTGGTATCGGATTGTTCAACGATGCATGGACCGGAGATCTTCACTCCAATCGGCAAAGAGGTTCGGCGATAAACCGGGCAATCGATTTCATCCAACCCCTCAAAGACCGCATGGCGCGTAGTAATGGGTTTGACTTCTGCATCGCCTTTTGGCACATCGCCGATAAATATCTCTTTCGGGGTTTCGGGCGGACGTTGGAAAGAAACACTTCTTAACGCGATGATTTCGGTCTCGCGATTGTAATCGCAGTGACCATAGACGCGTTTATGCACGGCATGGAAACTGTTGATCAGGTTCTCGAGTGACTTTTCGTCAACAGTGCCTTCCTGCATGTGCGCTTCAAGTTCGTACGCTTGGCCTGCATAGCGCATGTCCGCGCTGCGGCGATGTTCGATCGGAATGGCCACCAGGCCTTCCGCTTCCAGGTCGGCCCGGCCATTTGCTTCCAACTGGGCATAACCGGCTTCCAGATCTTCGATATGTTGAACCTTTGGTCCCTTCACGTAATGGCTCAGAACCTTGTCGACTTCGAAGTTGGAAACCAACAGGCCGAAAGCGGAAAGCGTACCCGGGCTACGGGGCACAAGAACCTCGCGGATACCGAGCGATCTGGCGACAGCCGGCGCGAAAATTCCGCCGGCGCCCCCAAACGACAGCAGTGTAAATTTCCGCGGATCAACACCCTTCTTCACGGTTACCAGCTTGATGGCCTCGGCCATCTGGGCGACGAGAATGCGGAATATTCCAAGGGCGCTTTCGGTTTTGGAAAGACCGATACGATTTGCCAAATTCTCGATCACCTCATGTGAGAGGTTGCTCTTCAAGGTCATGGTGCCATCGGCGAAGTAATCCGGGTTGATATACCCGAGGACAATGTTGGCATCGGTCGTCGTTGGTTCCGTACCACCGCGTCCGTAGCAAGCCGGTCCCGGAACCGAGCCGGCACTTTCCGGCCCGACATGCAAGCCGCCACCGGCATCCACCCTGGCGATACTGCCTCCACCGGACCCGATGTTTTCCATGCTAACCATGGGGACGCGCAATGGATAACGGTCAATGTTGCCTTCCTGCGTGATGGCAATCTCCCCGTTCTGCACCATTGCGACATCTGTACTGGTGCCGCCAACGTCGAATGTGATGAGGTTGCCGCGGTCGGACAGGGCCCCGGTGAAACAGGACCCAACCACACCGCCGGCGGGCCCGGAAAGGAACATACTGACGGGCCGGCGCGTGACCATTCCGGCCGAAGCGATACCGCCGCGGGACTGCATCAGATGTAGTTTGCGCTCTCCTTCTTGCAGGTGGGTCGCAAGCTGTTTGACGTAACGCTCGACAATCGGTCGCACGTATGCGTCAAAGGCTGTGCAACATACCCGCTCATATTCGCGGAAGGTTGGATTGACGAGACACGAAAGCGACACGGCAATATCCGGGAATTCCTTGGCCAGAACTTCCGCCGTACGAAGTTCATGGGTCGAATTGAGGTGGCTGTTCAGATAGCAAACGGCAATTGCTTCGATGCCGTAGCGATTAACGAGTCTCGTCACTTCGCTGACGACTTGTTCTTCAGCGAGGGGAGTCAGGACATTGCCCTTGCCATCGACGCGCTCATTGATTCCGATACGTACACGGCCCGGCGCCAGATGGTATGGTGTTTCCGGGTCGCGATGCAGATTGTAAAGGTCTTGACGTTTCATCCGGCCCATTTCGAGGGCATCTTGATGACCGTTAGTACCTAACACGGCAATTCGGGCGCCTTTTCTCTCCAGCAACGCGTTGGTGGCCACTGTCGTACCGTGAATGTGCGCAATTTCTACCTTCTCCTTGCTTGAATCTATTCCTGCGTTATGCAGCATCAATTTTACGCCGTCAGCCACGCCTTGCACCACGTCTGGGGAGGATGGTGCTTTGGCATGGAACAACTGTTCGCCAGTATTTCCTACGATGTCGGTAAAGGTGCCCCCTATGTCGATGCCAATTCTCAATTTGACCTCCGTTATCCGACATTCCCCAGATAACCTTCTGGTCCATGGAAAGCATACTACCGTGCCACCGTCAAAGGAACGAAATCCCTTTCGCGGCCAACTGACCTGCCCCCCTTAACCGGATCCAACTGTTTAGTTAGAGAAACTGGGCATCTGGATCCTTGGAGTAAGGGGGGCAGGTCACAATTGAGGGTTTTTTGGGTGAATAGAAAGCAGCATTGTCTATTCAGATGGCTGGCAGGGTTATAACGTCCTCAACGTTCTGGACTTTCCCCTCTTCCGGATCAACCACTCGATCCATCGTGTGACATAGAAACTGGCTGCCAGCACCGCAGAAAGAAATATAAAGAACGCTGCTCCTGGCTCACGGTGCGTTGCGACGTGGGGGCAGGCCATCTTGTTCTTTATAAAAAGGCTGTGTAACAAGGAACAAGGAGACCACCCACATGCCCCCCGTCATTGAAGCGCTTGATTTTCCTGCCTTTTGGGCCGACTGTGTTAACCAGGGCCGGATTGATGATCTGATTGCGCTCTACCACGAATGTGCGGTCCTGATGCCAACGTTTTCGCCCCATGCCGCCAAGAACAGAGAAGAGCTGAGAAGTTATTTCACGCAGCTTTCCTCGAGAGAAAACCTATACGTGAAGCTGCATGCCAAGACCCTCGACTGCCTGCGGACGGGAGAGCAAAGCTACGTGGTCAACGGCATCTATGACTTCAAATTCAGTATCGACGGCACCTTGCAGACCTTTCCTTCCCGGTTCACGCTCGTGATCGACCTGGGAAAGGAAAGCCCCATCCTGCACCATCATTCGTCGCAAATGCCGAGAACTCGGACTTTGAGCTAACGGGGGAGAGGATGAGGTTTGTTGGGGAGCAAGGCATGTCCATTCAGGCGACCATGGAGTGACCCCCTAAAAATGGTCCAGGTTTATTAAGGTTGTATCTCCCCGTTCAGCGAGTGGCTTCCATTCTTTCAATGCAGTTACAAAGTCTCTTTATGCAGTATCCACACCCCTTTGATAGTCAGCAGAAAGCGTTGTGTTCCCGACCAGCAGGGGTAGGAGCAGTACGGAAAGGAAAAATAATCGTTTTATGATCTCTTCCCACAATGCAGGCCAGCGATACCAGCGCGCTAAGGTGGTGATGAGTAAGGTTCGCGATCTTAGAAAAGCGAGATTACCTCACATGGTATTCTTGTAAGAAGTTTAGGAGGCAGCCAGCCTATTTTCCGCATTGTCACGTTAATCGAAAGAGGTACGCGCATAATATGAAATCGCTGTTTGTGCTGGCAGCGTCACGTGTTGCCAAGACGCATTCGCCGCAATGCGGGACAGTCTGTGGTGTTGTCGCGAGATCAGGTGACGTTGGAGGTTGAAGTGATTGTAGATGGCGGCGTGGATAGGCAGAAATCGTTGCGCAGATCCAGGAGATTTGAAGCGCTGCATCTTGTGTTCTCGTCGTCGCACAGGCTGGTGGGAATTCTCCGCACGGTTGTTCTTTCGTCCCCCTGTCTCGTGCCGGCTTGATAGGCCGAGCTCTCGCAAGGCCGCTCTATAGGATGGAAGCTTGTCGGTTACGATCACCGTCGGCGAAACACCCCACCTCTTGAGCAGCTTCCGAATCAACTTTTTGGCAGCCGTTGCGTCACGCCTGCGTTGGACAAGAGAACCCAGGACCTCTCCTTCAGCATCGACGGCGCGCCAGAGATGCATTCTCCGTTCGCGGATAGTCACGAACATCTCATCCAGATGCCACCGGTCGTCAGATCTTGGCCTGAAGCGTTTAAGCCTTTGTGCAAAGCTGTGTCCGAATTTCAGAACCCACCGACGGACGGATCCGTATGACACGTCGAGGCCGCGTTCGACCAGAATATCCTCAACATCACGATAGCTCAGTGTGAACCGGCAATAGAGCCACACGGCATTCTGGATGATCTCCGGCGGAAAGCGATGGCAGCGATATGAAATCGGTTCCATCGCTGGAAGCTAAACCAACCACTCTCAGACAGAAAGCTGATTAACGTGACAATGCCCGGGTGAGAGCCTATGAAATCATTCGTCAGACGTTTCGGATCAATGTGGGAGCTTGATTGTTGCGTGCCCCCGCTACCAATTCAAACACAGTTCTCTCCTGGCCGCCCGGGAGCGTCCCCGGCCAACATATTTCTGAAAACCGCGCGCGAACGATGGTAAGAGTTTGAGGATGACCAGAGATACCGGCACTTCCCTTGCCGAGAGCTGCCTCACCGATGCGTATTTCCCCGAATTGCCGGAGTTCTACCGCGGCAAGGTGCGCGATACCTACCGGCTGCCCGATGACCGCCAGATCATGATCGCCACCGACCGCCAGTCGGCCTTCGACCAAGTTTTCGCCGCCGTTCCCTGTAAGGGCCAAGTCCTCAATCAGACCGCCCGCTTCTGGTTCGAGGCGACGGCGGACATCTGCCCGAACCACGTCATATCGTATCCGGATCCCAACGTCGTCATCGCCCGGCACCTCACCATGCTGCCCATCGAGATGATTGTTCGCGACTACCTGACGGGTTCGACGGAGACGTCGATCTGGACCATGTACGCGCGGGGTGGGCGCCTGCTCTACGGCCACGAGTTTCCCGATGGCCTCCAGAAAAACCAGAAACTGCCCAACACCATCCTGACCCCGACCACCAAGGCCGTGCAGGGGGAACGCGACGAGCCCATCACCGCCGAGGAGATCGTCACTCGTAACCTACTTTCCCAGGCCCAGTGGGATGCCGTCGCCGAGATTAGCATGAAGCTGTTCCAGCGGGGCCGCGAGATCGCCGCCCGCCAGGGCCTGATCCTGGTCGACACCAAGTACGAGTTCGGCCTCAACGGCGATGGCAGCATCGTCGTTGCCGATGAATTGCACACGCCGGATTCAAGCCGGTTCTGGAAACAAGCGAGCTATGAGGAAAGGCTCGCCGCCGGCCAGGAGCCCGAGGGGCTCGACAAGGAATTCTTGCGGCTCTGGGTCACCGCCAGGTGCGACCCCTACAAAAATCCGGTCCCGGAGATACCCGAAGAGACATTGCGCGAGTTCTCGGACAAGTACATCGCCCTCTACGAGACCGTGACCGGGCGGGCGTTTGTCTATAGCGAGGACGGCGAGCCGATCGGCGAACGGGTCAGGAAGAACCTGGCGCGGGCGCTGCCGGAATTTTTTGCCTGAGGTGACCCGCCCCTAAAAGTGGACCGCCTTCATGGCGCCGGACGGGTAACGCGCTCCCTGGGCGGCGCCCGGCGGGCAGGCGGCGTCCAGCGTCGCCAGGTCTTCGTCGGTGAGCGCGATGTCGAGGGCGGCGGCGTTGATTTCCAAGTGGTCCCGGCGGCGCGTGCCGGGAATGGGAACCACGTGATTGCCCCAGGCCAGGACCCAGGCCAGCGCCAGTTGCGCCGGCTGACAGCCCTTGGCGGCAGCTAGGTCGCGCACCGGTTCCACCAGTTTCAGGTTGGTATTTAGGTTGTCTTCTTGGAAGCGCGGGTGGGCACGCCGGCGGTCGTCTTCGGCGAGGCTATTGGTGCCGGAGATGGTGCCCCCGAAGACACCGCGGCCGAGCGGCGAATAGGCGACGTAGCCGATGTCGAGTTCGGCGCAGAGTGGCAGCAGTTCCGCCTCCGCCTCCCGGGTCCACAGGGAATACTCGGTCTGCAAGGCGGCGATGGGATGCACGGCATGGGCGCGTCGGATGGTTTCCGGCGCCGCCTCCGAGAGACCGAGATAGTGCACTTTTCCTTGTTCGACGAGCCGAGTCATGGCGCCAACCGTTTCCTCGATGGGCACTCTGGAATCGACCCGGTGCTGGTAGTATAGATCGATGACGTCGACGCCGAGGCGTTTCAGACTGGCCTCGCAGGCCTGGACAACGTATTCGGGTCGGCCGTTGATGTCGGTGCCGCCGTCGGCGGTGCGGATGTTCCCGAACTTGGTGCCGATCACGTACTCGTCGCGGTGCCCGGCGATGGCGCGGCCGACCAGTTCCTCGTTCTTGCCGGCCCCATACATGTCGGAGGTGTCGAGGAAGGAGAGGCCCATGCCGGCGGCGTGGTGGATGGTAGCGATGGACTCGTCCTCGTCACCTGACGCGTAGAACCCCGGCATCACCATGCAGCCGAGGCCGATGGCCGAGACCTCTAGTTTTCCCAGTTTCCTCTTTTTCATGGCGGCCCCTCCCTTCTCGCAGCAATGGATGACCACAATGCCACTCTTCGAGGCGGGAGAGGACCCATAATCAGCCTCTCGAGGCTTTGAGGCCCCCTCCCGCGACAAATAATTGCAAACCATCCGAAATTTTTCACAGTGGCGACCTTCGGACGGCCCAGGGCCGGGCCCGCTCGAGCGCCGCAGGGATCGTCAGCACGCCGAGATCGTCGTAGCTCGTTCCCACAATCTGCAAGCCGGTGGGACATCCGTCCTCGGCAATTCCTTCGCGCCGTCACAACGCGGCGATGCTTTCCTCGCCGCGCAGACCAGACAAAACAAAGCGGATTTTCTCTTCCGCCGAATATTGCTTGCGGGTCTTGCGACGGATGTCCCGGACAGCCTTCTCGGCGGTGTCTTTCGTGCTCATCGATTTCCGTCTCATCTTCGTTCCCTTCGGTCACTACGATGAGCCAGAAACCCTCCGTTATGAAATTATCTCAATTTGTCCCATAGGGACTGACGTTAAGGCAAGCACGGGAAAGCCAGAGTTTAGTCAATGACAGGGGATTCCCAATTTCTCGATGATATGCGGTTCTCGTGTGATGAGAATTCCGGCATGCATATGGCTGTGTCCCGAGGATCGGACGTGATTGGAATCACTGGTCACGGATCGGAACACGTCCCGGAAGGTGGCTTGGCGCTCGCGGATTGTGCTTCTTTCTGTCGGTGGAGGGACACGGCACGATGGAGATCATTCGGCACACCGCCGCCTTCAAGTCGACGGTGCGACGCTGCCAAGCACGTTACCTGGAGGCCAGTGTCGATGGCTTCTTGCACGACATAAAGCCGGCCTCCGGGGACGCCGCCGCTGGCCGCCACCATCAAGGTGTTGGTGCTGACCAAGACGATGCGCGAAATGCCGTCGGACGCGAACCATTGGAGAGTGTGCTCGAAGGAGCGTGCGGTCGGCATCAGCCACATTTTTTTCTCGACCCAAGCGGGATAAAAACCCGATACTGTGCTTTGGAACGGCCGCTCTTACAGTGCCGTCATCATGCGACAAGGTCAGGTTTCCAAGTTGATCACAGACTAGGCCGAACTGCGCTTTGACATTATCGAGACCGACCGCTTCCAAGGACTATATGCCTCCATCAAGGGAGTTGACGATGCTCTCCAAGACTGCGGCACTGACGGAAGGAATTGAACCCGCGACCTACAGGTTATAAGTTGGATGAAAGAGAGTATTGGAGAGTAGCTCGACCAGTTAGCCCATCGTTGAGAATGTCTCGAGTAGGTTAGAAAAACAAGCAAGACCTAATGTTAAGATGGATAAAATAGCCCAAACCGAACTTTGCACTCGACTGCTTGACGTGATCGAACAAGATATTCTCCCTAAAACACGGTCGGGGGTCGAGGAAGGCAACAAAGCCTTCGGATCGGCAATTTTGCGCAAGATTGATTTATCCCTGATCATTGCAGACACCAATCAGGAAACTGAGAACCCCCTGCTACACGGCGAGATTTCAACCCTGAATGCGTTTTACAGCTTACCGTCGACAAATCGGCCGAAAACAAGCGAGTGTCTCTTTCTTTCTACCCACGAATCCTGTCCTTTATGCCTGTCGGCGATTACTTGGGCGGGGTTTGATAATTTTTATTATCTTTTTAGTTATGACGAGACACGGGACGTTTTTCATATATCGCATAATCTAAATATTTTAAAAGAAATTTTTAAGCTTCCGAACGGAAACTACGCGCGTCAAAACGCATTTTGGAAATGTCATGACGTGAATAGTTTAGCCAAGACAACATGTGGCATCGAAGCTGAGCGGCTTAATCAACAGATAGGTCGTATCAGGGTGGCCTATATTAATCTTTCAAACGCCTATCAACAATCGAAACCCGCAAACGATATTCCTCTAAAATAACTTTATTCATCCTGCGTGGCGTTCCCGCCTTTATCAGGTCAGATAACGGCCCTGAGTTCATTGCCGAGGCGCATGATCCGAATACCGGCGCTAGGCAGAAACTATAGGGGCCAGTGTTTTAAAGGCGGGGGAGTTCAAACACCTTTTACCCCCTACCGGAGTGGCCAAGGAGGAACCCTTCCCCCTCGACACTCCCCCTGGCCAACTTGCAGTTGGATCGCTTGCCGTAAGAAAAAAAGCTGCCTACAGAACCGGACACAAGTGTGTCCTGTTGGTTTTCATTGTGTCGAGTCGCCGCCGCGTCAAGTAGCCACTCACTACGTTCGCTGGGCCACTTAACTCGACGTCAGAAGCGGGTCATCGGCAACGACGGGAAGTTTAGACGAATCTCGGCGGGTAAATGCGCCCTTCCCTCGTGGTTGCTCTATGGTTGCTCCAAGACAATCAGCGTCATGAAGCTTTTCGGTAAACAAGTAATAGGTTGATAAAGCTCAATAAAATGGCGCCCAGGGGCGGAATTGAACCACCGACACGCGGATTTTCAGTCCGCTGCTCTACCAACTGAGCTACCTGGGCACGCCGCGTAATCCTCGACAGATACACAGCACCGCCGCCGGCCGGCGTAAGGCCCGGCCGGCGCCCGCCGGAGGCCGCTTATAGTTAAATTTCCCAGCCCTGTCCAGGGCTCCGCAAGGCACCCGGCGGCGGTGCGGTGGGCAGCGTTTGCGGCCTCATTCCGGGCCCGGTTCGTCCTCGTCCAGGCTCGTGTCCGGTTCCTCTCTGGAAGCGATGCGGTAGTCCTCGTTGAGCCAGCTCCCGAGGTCGAGATCGGCGCAGCGGCGCGAGCAAAAGGGCCGGTAGCGATCCGCCGTTGGGTGCCGACACGTGGGGCAGCGGCGGCTCTTCAGGGGCACCACCTTGGCACCGGGCTCAGCCATTGCCTGCCTCCCCCTCACCGGTAACTCGCGCCACCGCCACGTCGAACCGCCCGCGCCCCAGTTCCCCATCGGCGTCGAGATCGAGGACCTGTCCGAGGCGCTCCTCCACCTCGGCGAGCGCCGCCCTGGCGGCACCGCGAAGCGCC
>Ga0187827_10007458_pt1 | contig 12169 bp, 11 predicted proteins | sample ETNtaG_39_FD_167969 | JGI IMG/M metagenome (GOLD analysis project Ga0187827, IMG submission 167969) | Marine microbial and viral communities from oxygen minimum zone, Eastern Pacific Ocean - ETNP2014_SV_150_PacBio MetaG (Illumina Assembly) | ecosystem: Environmental > Aquatic > Marine > Hypoxic... | reverse complement strand
TACTCGAATCCGCTATATCCGATGATCCTTCATTAACGGTCGGAGAAGGATCCGCCATTCGTGAGGGATTTGACAGAGATTTGGATGAAGCTAGATCGCTTTCGGGAGATGCCCGGTCCAGTATCGCTGCGCTTGAGGAAGAACATCGGGCTTCGACAGGTATTAAAAGCCTGAAAATCGGTTATAACCGTGTGTTTGGCTATTATCTCGAGGTAACCAAAAACAATCTTGAATTTGTACCAGATGATTTCGAACGCCGTCAGACCCTTGTTAATGCCGAGCGTTTCGTTACACCCCAATTAAAAGATCTTGAATCAAGAATACTCAGTGCACGCGATCGGATAAGCGAACTGGAACGAGAAATTTTCAGACGGGTTTGCGCAGAGGTTGCGGTACAGAGTGAACGAATTATGGAGACAGCGAAAGCCATTGGTACACTCGATTCTCTTGTTTCTATGTCCCAGGCTTCGATTGACAATCACTGGATTCAGCCGGTAATTGATGACGGTACCGATTTGCAGATAGAAAATGGGCGGCATCCCGTTGTCGAAGCTTCGCTTGGTTCCGGACGCTTTGTCCCTAATGATCTCGATATTTCTAACTCCGATCGTCAGGTCGTTATTATCACGGGGCCTAATATGTCTGGTAAGTCAACATATATCCGACAAGCTGCTGTATTGGTACTTTTGGCTCAGACAGGAAGTTTTATACCGGCGTCCAAAGCTCATATAGGAGTGATCGATAGAATTTTCACTCGGGCTGGATTATCTGATGACATTTCCGGTGGACAATCGACTTTCATGGTCGAGATGGTAGAAACTGCCTCTATCTTGAACCAGGCAACTGATCGCTCCCTGGCTGTTCTTGATGAGATTGGTCGTGGTACATCTACTTACGATGGTCTCGCCATTGCTCGGTCAGTCGCCGAGCATATTCATAATTCACCTAAGCTGGGATGCAAAACTTTGTTTGCTACCCATTATCACGAGATGACCCAACTGGCAGATCAACTTCCTAGGGCTCACAATTTACGTGTTTCAGTTGCTGAGGAATCAGGGGAAGTAGTGTTCCTGCACAAGATAGTTCAGGGGGGAGCCGACCGATCATATGGGGTGCATGTGGCCCGGCTCGCCGGCATGCCGAACGATGTCGTCAGCAGGGCTTGGGATCTTTTGAAGGAACTCGAAGGCGGAGCTGAGTTTTCAGGATCTAACACTGGCTATCAGCTTCATATGCTTGCAGGAGATCATGAAGAGCGTAAATTGGACAAAGTCGCGCTCCAAGAGTTGAGAGATCTTGATTTGCAAAACATGACTCCGTTGGATGCGATCAATGCACTGGCTAGATTGCAAGAACATCTGACTGGGCCAAACGATTGATTTTAACGGGGGCCGAACATGGCCTGCTCATGGGTCTCGTCCCTCATGCTGCGTGATCAACAACCGAGATATTTTGTTTACCGTTTATCTGGTTCCATCTTCGTTGTTTCGACTGCTTGTCGAATCGTGGTTCTTATCTAGAAGTAATCCGGTTTTAAGTGCTGATATTTAAAGTGAAAGCCAGGACTAAATTAATTTGCAGCCCTGGCTTTCACTTTAATCTGTAGATTACGACGTTCAGCCGATGAATAGTGGGCCAAAGATCAATGACACTATTGCCATTAGCTTCAACAGGATGTTGATAGCCGGGCCGGATGTGTCTTTAAACGGGTCTCCAACTGTGTCACCCGTAACAGCTGCTGCATGTGTATCTGAACCTTTGCCACCGAAATTTCCTAGTTCAACGAATTTTTTAGCGTTATCCCATGCTCCGCCCGCGTTGGCCATAAAAATTGCCAACAAGAAACCTGAAACAATTGAGCCAGCCAGCATGCCGCCTAGGGCTTCTGCTCCCATTATTGCTCCGATTGCAATTGGAGCAAGTATAGCGACGAGACCGGGGATGATCATCGCTTTGAGTGAGCCCTGCGTACTGATGGCCACTGCCCGTGCCGCATCCGGTTTTACCCCTGGCTTGCCTTCTTTAAGGCCGGGGATTTCGCGAAATTGCCGTCGAACTTCTTCGATCATTTCACCGGCAGCGGTACCGACTGCTTGCATGGTTAAACCTGAGAACAGGAAGGGAAGCAATCCACCGATTACAGTGCCCATGAGGACTTTGGGTTCCAGCAGGTCGAGTTTTGTGACCCCTGTTACGAGTGAGTAGGCTACCAGAAGTGCGAGAGCAGTGAGTACTGCCGATCCGATAGCGAATCCCTTCCCTGTAGCTGCGGTTGTGTTCCCTAGTGCGTCCAGTGCGTCTGTTCTCTGTCGCACATCAGGATCCAAGTGCGCCTGCTCCGCTATTCCACCTGCGTTATCAGCGACCGGGCCGTATGCGTCTGTTGCAAGCGTGATGCCCAGAGTTGATAGCATGCCGACTGCGGCGAGACCAATTCCGTACAGACCAGCGAGTTCGTTCGCCAAGAATATTCCGACTACGATTGCCAGTGCAGGGATCACGGTGCTGTACAACCCAACAGATATTCCTGCGATGATCGTCGACGGGTGCCCCGTCTCAGATTGCTGCGCTATCCACTTTACGGGATTGAATTCCCAAGACCCTATCTTGAGTCCTTCGTAAGATGTAAACCATTCAGTTGATGTGCCGATGACCTGTCCCACGATAATTCCCACAACGACCACCCAAAAAAGATCGAATTCAAGAGTCTCTTGTGAATTGATGTAGAGACCGGTTCCAATTAAAGCCAGGCCCCCAGCTCCAAATATTCCATACCGCAGAGTCCATAGCAATTTGCCCATATCGGCGTTATCACCAGTTCGTATTAGGAACATTCCGAGAATAGAGGAAATAATGCCGATCCCGGCTATCACTAATGGCAGAACCGCCTTGGGATCTTCTAAAGAATACGATGCACCAAACATAAAGGCTAATGAGATAGTGGCTATGATCGAGCCAACATATGACTCGAAGAGGTCGGCGCCCATCCCGGCTACATCACCCACGTTATCACCGACGTTATCAGCGATCACGGCAGGGTTACGAGGGTCATCTTCGTCAAGTCCAGCCTCCACTTTACCGACCAGATCAGCTCCGACGTCAGCGGCCTTCGTATAAATCCCACCTCCCACTCGAGCGAAAAGTGCGATGGAAGACGCTCCAAAACCGAAACCTGCAATTACGTTTGGGTTCTCAAAAATTATCCACAAAACAGATACGCCGATAATTCCGATACCAACTACGGTTAATCCCATGACAGCACCGGTACTAAATGCGACTTGTAACGCTTTGTTTAATCCTGATTGTGCAGCGGTGGCAGTTCGAGTGTTGCCTCTAACCGCAATGTTCATGCCTATGAAACCGGCAAGTCCGGATCCAATTGCGCCAATTACATATGCAATCGCAGTCCATGGACCATCGGATGTCACTGCACCTCCCTCAGCAAGAGAGTTGATCGTGTCGTTCTTTAAAATGTTGTAATCAATGAAAACGGCAAGAACCACAAAAACTGCCAAAACGAATAATGCAAGAATTGAATATTCCTTGCGCAGGAAAGCAGAAGACCCCTCCTGGATAAGTGCGCCTATATCTCTAACTTCATCGTTGCCCTGGGGCTGTTTTAGAACCCGCATGGCCAGTAGGGCTGCAGCAATAAGGCCAATGCCTCCTGCTGCGACTGCAAGCAAGATCGTATCCATTTACATATCTCCGCGAAAAAGCCTTCCACCATCAGGCAGTGTTAAAGCCTTGGGAAGGTCCAGAATAAGAAATTGGGTAAAAAAACATATAAATCATATTTCGAAATTTGAACATGATTTACTCCCCCAACTTCTGTTTGACCAATGAAAGCTAGCATCGGGTTAAGAGCCAGTCAACGAAACGAGCTACGTATTAAGGCAAATGCAAACTTCTCTCAGGGGTTACAAAATGTACTTGCCTCTTCAATAATCTTTGATAGACGCAGGGTATTTATAGAATGACGTGTTTCTTAGGTGTTCTATTAGGATATAGCTGCTTTATCGAAAAGCTTGACTAAGCGCCGAGTAGCCGCTTCCACGTCTTCAGCTTTTGTGATCGCGCTCGCTATGCAAACTGAATCTGCTCCAGCCGCCAAGACTGCACCGAGGTTGGACTCGTTGATTCCACCGATTGCCACGATATGAGTTGACGTCGCAGCTCGAATTTCCGTTAGTGTTTCCAAGCCCGCCGGGCGAGTATCGATTTTGGTGGCTGTAGGAAACATGGCACCAACTGCCAGGTAATCTGCCCCGATTCTTTCGGATTCTTCTGCCTCTGTTACCAGAGCGTTAGAAGTTCCTATTATTTGTCTGTCATCTAGGACAACTCTACAATCTTCTACGGCGATATCTTTCTGACCCACGTGTAGCCCATCTGAGGCAACTATACGAGCTATGTCAGCGTGATCATTCATAATAAATAAGCTTCCCGCGTTATCTGCGAGTTGTTGGATTTCTGTTGCTGTTTCTACAATGGTTCGTTTACTTGAAATTTTATCGCGCAGTTGTACTGTTGAGGCTCCACCATTGAAAGCAGCTTCTGCGACCTGTAATACGTTCCGATTGTTTGTGTGTTCAGGGTCGACGATGACATAGATTCCCCGCATTCTCTCTACTATTTCGGATCTCATGCGGTATTTTCCTCGCTATTGCATCCATTGAGCTGAGAATTAGGTTCATTTGAACGACCTGTACTGAGTGTGGGAATTCTAGCACTGTCGTACTGTCGTATTATCCACTCGTAATTCTTATAAGCTTGCACGACCCCAACGGTGGTCTGCTTGCATTAAGACTGGAGATTTACATAAATGACTGTTTCATGGCCGTCTCAAAAACATTTACTGGCTTGGATTGAGGGTGATCTCAATAACTGGGGCCGTTGGGGCACGGATGATCAAAAAGGAACCTTGAATCACCTGTCTCCTGAAAAAACTTTGGAGGCGTTGGCCCTTGTTTCAGAAGGTGCTGCGGTAAGTTGCGCCAGGCCAGTTGAATTCAAGGCCTCGGTAGATGTACCACGTCCTCCCCAGCATTTCATGGTTTCAGCTGGGGATACATACAGGAAAGGCGAGTCTTATGAGCGACAAGTCGCAATGGATTACTTTGGCATGATCTTTCACGGACATACCGTAACCCATATCGACAGCCTGGCTCACTTTTTCTGGAACGGTCAGACCTATAACGGACGACCGTCGAGTGTTGTGTCTACTGCTGAAGGGGCCACAGAGTTTGATGTGATGCCGTCTACAGGCGGGATTGTTACTAAGGGAGTTTTGGTAGACGCTCCACGTTTACGAGATGTCGAGTATATAGAGCGGGGAGATGGTGTTGGAGTAGCTGATATTGAGGCTGCGGAGCGTGAACACGGGGTTCGAGTTGAGAAAGGTGATGTTTTACTACTCAGAACAGGGCAATTAGGCCGTCGTGAGATTACTGGTCCGGTGGATATCGCTGTAGGGGGTTCATCTGGGCCGTCACCCGAGATATTACCCTTATTACAGGAACGTCAGGTTGCAGTCATCGGCTCTGACACAGGAAATGATGTAGCACCTAATCCGTACGACCTGTTTACCAATCCGGTTCATCAAGTTGGAATTGTCGGTTTGGGGCTTTGGATTCTTGACAATGCCTGGCTGGATGATCTGGCGAATGCCTGCCGTGAGCGAAGTCAATGGGAGTTTATGATTTCGATACTGCCTTTGAAAATGCCTACCGTGACCGGTTCACCAGTGAACCCTCTTGCGATTTTTTAGCTAAATCTTTTTATGACCCATTTGGATTTCGTCGAGGCGTTTGCGGTTACAGCAGATCCCTTACCGGTTTGAAACTTTGCCTGTGTATGGGAGATGCGCCCAGTTCCTTGAGCGCCAGCATGTGAATTTCCGTGCCATAGCCTTTGTGGGATGCAAATCCATAGCCTGGGTACTCCTGCTCAAACACGTTAGCCATCAACTTATCTCGGGTCACTTTTGCGATTATGGAAGCTGCCGCCACACTCTGACTGAGAGAATCGGCCTTTACAATTGATGTCTGAGATATCGAAACAGCAGGTAACTGGAGTGCGTCTATTATCAGGTGGTCCGGTTGCGGATCCAGTTCGGCAATGGCACGCAGCATCGCTTGTTTTGTGCTGGCGACAATCCCAATCGAGTCGATCTCAGCAGCTGAACACGCGCCAACTCCGTAACTCACACACCATTTTACTAGCCAGGAAAACGATTTTTCACGCGTAGCTGGTGAAAGAATTTTGCTGTCGTTTACCAGTGATTTGTACTCAATGGGTACAGGTCCAGGCAATATTGCAGCTGCAGCTACTACAGGTCCTGCCAGAGTTCCACGACCGACCTCGTCAACACCGGCCACCAACAGGCCCGAACCGCCAACGAGATTCATTTCTATAGAGAAATCGGGAAGAATTTTGAGCGTTTTGGGCAAGTCTATTTTGATTGAGGGTATTTGTTGTGCAGACGACCGAAAAACCAGCTCGGCACGATAACTCTGGCAGAGTAGGAAGGATACAGCGTACTTGGGAAAATCAGACCGTCAGAGCAGAAGGCATGGAAACTCTGTCGTTACTGGATTCTGGAAGAGAAGTCTCTATCAGCCCACCACCTAGTACGATGTTGTTGTCATAGAAAACTACCGCTTGTCCAGGTGTGATCGCACGCACTGGTTTACTGAATTCAATTTCAGCGCCGTTTGGTACGAGTCTTACTGTTGCTGGGGTGTTGTGTCCGTTGTAACGTATTCTGGCCTGCACCCGGATCGGGCGATCTGATGGAGGTGGGTTGATCCAATTAACGTTAGATGCGTAAAGTCGTGTCCGCATAAGTCCTTCCGCAGGGCCTACTGTGATACGTCCGGATAAGGCATCAATATCCGTTACATATAGCGGGCGAGATGTGTTGTTCACCGCTGGGATACGTTTTCTCTGTCCTACAGTGAAATCGTGTACTCCATCATGGATACCAAGGACTGTGCCACTCGCATCCACGATTTCACCCGGAGATTTCCTTTTTAGACGGGGTTCGATGAACTGACTGTAATTGCCATCAGGAATAAAACATATATCTTGAGAATCCGGTTTGTCTGCGATTGAGAGACCGACCTCTCGTGCAACATCCCTGATTTCTCGTTTGGAATAATCTCCGATTGGAAAAAACAATTTTGTAAGTTGTTGCTGGGAGAGCGTGTAAAGGACATATGATTGATCTTTTAGAGGGTCGTTTCCTGCGAATAGTTGATATTGGTTACCATCTTTTTGTATCCGAGCGTAATGACCCGTTGCGATCATATCTGCATCCATAAGCTCAGCTCTCTGCATCAGGAACTGGAACTTAAGTCGGTCATTACAGGCCAGGCATGGGTGGGGTGTTCGACCCCGTTCATACTCACCGACAAAGTAGTCGACGACATGTTTCTGAAATTCTTCTTCGAAATTCAAAAGGTAGTGCTTCGCGCCAATTTTTCGACAAACTGAACGTGCATCCTCAACATCTTTGATTGAACAACAGGACTTGTTGAGGCGTGCAACAGCCTCATTCGGAGCGCTGAAGAGTCGCATCGTTACCCCCACGACCTCATGACCCTGCTGCGCTAACAAGGCTGCCGCGACCGATGAGTCAACCCCGCCGCTCATCGCGACTATCACTCTCTTCTTGTTGTTGTTACGATTACTTCCCATAACTCCAGAGTAACAAAATCATGCTAACTATCGGGTCGCAGTCAGATCGAAATTCGGGTACCTCTTTATAATTCGCTGTTAATGACTGACAAGCCCCAAACAAAATCGATTCCGTCTAACGAAGATTTAGCCCGATCAGCCCTTGATGAGGCATCGGAAAAGCTCGGCTCTGACATTGTGCTTTTAGATACGAGAGGCATAAGCAGTTTCGCTGATTTTTTCGTAATCATCAGCGGAGAGACTGACCGTCATATTGAGTCTATGGCTGAAGATATTGGTCGTCGGTCGCGGGATATGGGAGTTTCAGTAAGTCACCGTGAAGGATCTGGCAAAGGCGGATGGCTGTTGATTGATTTCACGGGTGTCGTTGTTCATCTGTTTACACGGGATCAGCGACAGCGTTACGGTCTTGAAAAGCTCTGGTCTCGTGCATCGGAGATAGTTCGCGTCCAGTAATTCATTGGAGATTGCGAGTTGTTACTCTACGATCCACTGCTGGGTTGAACGGCTGTAATCGGTTAGTTCAGAGTCATCGAAAAACAACGAAACTTCTCTTGCCGCATCTTCCAGGTTGGCTGAACCATGAATTAGGTTACGCCCCATGTCGACGCCAAAGTCTCCGCGTATCGTTCCTGGTAATGAATCCGCTGGATTAGTTGCACCCATGGTTTTTCGTGTAGTTGAAACTGCACTTGGTCCTTCCAGTACTATTGCTATCACGGGTGAAGAAGTTATGAAACTGACAAGCCCTGGGTAGAACGGTTTATCGCGGTGTTCGCCATAGTGCCGACTGGCAAGATCTTCGGATATCTGCATCAATTTCAGCCCTATTATCTGTAAGCCGGTTCGCTCAAGTCTGGTGATAATTTCACCTGCGAGCCCGCGTTGAATACCGTCAGGTTTTACCAGTACGAGTGTGCGCTCCGTTGTCATCTTTTCTCCTAAAAAAAGTTTTCAGAAATTATCTTTAAACATTGTGCAGTGCGAACCGGCCTTTAAGGCAGGGTCTGCAGGCCCTACTTTGATTGCTTCGGCTGGCTGATCGATGGTGGTCTGGCGTAGATTGGTCTAAGCTGCTCATATGGTGTGGCTTTATCGGCTTCGAACATTCTCTGGGCGATGTCGATAAGCCAATTAGGATCTCGCGTGGGAACGTTGTTAGTTTTTAGTCGAGAGTCCTCGATGATTCCCTTCATTATTTCGCAGGCCTCACCACACAGCAGGGCATTCGTTTCGATGATATCTACCAGTTCTTCCGGTGCAACTATTCCCTTTTCGTTTATTGCGTTACTACCATGACGTGTCCATGAAATCTGATTCCTGCCCGCGGGGATAAGTGAATAAACAGGGATACCCGAATTGATTTCTTTCAAAAATGGCTCCACCTCGATGTTATGAGTCGGGACTCCTGCAACTGGTAGTTTTCGTGGTGTGATCAGACCGAGAGCCGTGCTGATGCCGACTCTGACTGAACTGAACCCACCGGGTCCGATAGCAACGGCTACATGGGTGGTTTGATTTGGTTCAAGCTTCAATTCAGCGAAGCATTCAGCAATAGCTGGCATTAACTCGCGACTGTGGTTTTGGTTTGATAGCCAGCTGCGACATACTCTGGCCCCTGCGTCGTTCGTCACCCCGACAGCGGCATAACGAGTCGAGGTGTCGATAGCTACAAGAATCACTTATGAGGCCTTTCTTGTTTTTCAAGTCCGACGGTTGCGTCTAATGCCTCGAAAACAGCAGCAGAGCGACTGAGCAGGCCCGCTGACTTTGGCCCGGTCGGGGTGAAAGTGATCACTCGCTGTTGTTCATGATCACCATTTGTAAGCTTCAAAAATAAAACATCTTCCGGCAGTATCTGGGCTCCTATCTCGGGCCATTCGACTACCAGTGCCCCTTCTCGAAGCCGTTCGTCGAGTGCCAATTCCTCTACTTCTGCTGAAGAACGGATTCGGTATAGATCACAGTGACTTAGATGTAACCGTCCTGGGTATTCATTCACGATTACAAACGTGGGGCTTCTTGCAGGCACAGGACTTTCTATCGCCTCGGCCATTCCATGAACTAGACGGGTCTTTCCTGCGCCTAAATCACCTGAAAGGAGGACGGTATCCCCGGTTCGGAGGGCATGCCCCATGGCATTTCCGATGCGAACTGTTTCTGATTCTGAGTCAGATATCAGCAATAAGGCCGGATTTGGACCATTAGTGGATTTTCGCTCAACCATTCAGGTGATCCCACCCTTTACGTTGCGGTTCGTATTCATAGCCGTTAGCGTCATGAACCGTTACTTTACCGTCTTGGATATTGTCTGCGACAACACGACCAATCACTGAGATTTCACTCGGAATTTTCAGTTGGATATCTTTAACAATGACACTCGGGGCAGTGAAGAGCAATTCATAATCTTCGCCTCCGTTCAGTGCATGTTCGATGGACTCGGTTCCAAATATAGGCAGCAATTCACTTTCGACGGGAATTGCGGGCATATCTATTAAAATTGACGTACCACTCGATCTAGCCAATTTCTTGAGATCATCGACGAGTCCGTCACTTATATCCATTCCGCATTTGACGCCAAGTTGAATAAGTTTTTGTCCGAGTTTGATACGAGGGGTGGGATGGAAATGTCTGTTGATTAATATTTCTTTACCCTGGTTATCTTTTTTTGATAGTAACGTTTCAAGTCCGCCACTTGATCCCCCGAGTGGTCCAGTTACACATACTAGGTCGCCCATGTTTGCTGCGTCCCGTGTCATCCATGAAGGTTTTCCGTTAGGTCCTGCCGATGGATGTCCGGTGAGTGCCAGATTTATAAACATCACGGGCGAAGAGACTACGTCGCCCCCGACAATCTTTCCTCCGAATTTATCAAAAGCGTGATTCATTCCTACGTACAGTTCCTCGTACGAATCTGCTGCCACAGCAACGGGGACACCCAGAGTGACCAGAGCGTGGTCTGGAATTCCTCCCATGGCTGCTATGTCGCTCAGGTTGGATACCGCACATTTCCACCCAACATCCTGCCAGCGTTTATCGTTGGATCGGAAGTGAACGCCGTCCACCATAGCGTCAGTGGTGAGTAAAATTTCACCGGCTGTTGTTGAAACGACTGACGCATCATCACCGATACCGGTCAAAATCGAATCGGTACCACTGTTGTTCAAATCGTCACACAATTCGGCCAAGCGTGAAATTAACTCGAATTCACTTTGCTTTTGACCGCCAATATTTTGATTGGGTAGGATCATGAGAGTAATTATATTGTGATTGGATCAAGAGCCTCTATATCTTGTTAATTGTCTGGATGTGATACCACATATAATTTGAGTGATTTAATGCCAAGGTCCGGTACGAAGGAGTAAAAGATTATGCCAGTAGTTAACGTTGCTTTATACGCAGGTCGCACAGATCAACAGAAAGCCGATCTTGCCAAAGCCATAACTAAGGCAATATCTAAGACCGCGGGAATTGAGGATTCAGCTACCACGATTATCTTTCAGGATGTCGAAAAATCCAGCTGGTCCCAAGGTGGTGTAATGGCTTCTGAGTCCTAGACTTGTGGAAACGCAATAAGTATTGCGTTGACACATTCCAGACGCTTCGATTGAATTGTTAACAGAGACGGACTAGCTCAATTGGCAGAGCAAGTGACTCTTAATCACTAGGTTCGGGGTTCGAGTCCCCGGTCCGTCACCAAACTGAAATCAAACCGGCCGCTTTTCTTACGAGATAGCGGCCAGTTTTCGTTGTGGCGACAATATGAAAAGGGTGTCTCGATATGTTTTCTCAATTCAACTTGTATGTTGACGTTGTGATTATCTAATACAGTTTACGACTGGGTGGTGCCAATTTTGGTGCCACTGGTAGGATCCTGATGGCAACTGGATCATCGATAGCTGCGCATTAAACCCTGCCGGATCCCCGATAAATTGCGACACCTGATTTAGCTATAAGGCTGCAGAAGAGATTTGAAACCATTGCTCCTGACCTATACTTCGCTCAGGCTTGATTACGTTCAAAAAGGAATTATGTGCAGATATGGAACAGAGCTTTCTCGACCAGCTCGACCTGGAGGTCTCGGATATTCGGGAGGCTGGCCTCTATAAATCGGAACGCGTTATCGTTTCGCCGCAAGGTACTTTGGTTCGAATGCAGGATGGGTCAGAGGTCATTAATCTTTGCGGAAACAACTATCTGGGACTCTCCAGCCACCCGGTCGTTATTGAGGCAGCACGCGAGGCGATCGCAGAACACGGATTCGGCATGTCCTCTGTGCGTTTCATTTGTGGCACGAAGGACATACACGCACAGCTTGAAAGTCGCCTGAGCAGTTTTCTTGGTACTGAGGACACTATTCTTTATTCTTCCTGTTTCGACGCGAATACAGGATTGTTCGAAACTATCCTTGGACCCGACGACGCTGTAATCAGCGACGCGCTGAACCACGCGTCCATAATCGACTGGA
>Ga0187827_10007454_pt1 | contig 12173 bp, 9 predicted proteins | sample ETNtaG_39_FD_167969 | JGI IMG/M metagenome (GOLD analysis project Ga0187827, IMG submission 167969) | Marine microbial and viral communities from oxygen minimum zone, Eastern Pacific Ocean - ETNP2014_SV_150_PacBio MetaG (Illumina Assembly) | ecosystem: Environmental > Aquatic > Marine > Hypoxic... | reverse complement strand
CTATGTATTTCTCTAGTTGTCTTTGTGTTTGAATCAAATTCGTCAAATAAAGTGAATTGTTGTATTTTATCAACAACTTATCTTAGCAATAATTCATTTATGAGATAATCAAGCCAATTTAATGTAACGAGCATGTTTAATTAATGTCGATAGATCGCACTTTTTCGATGAAAAAATCACCGCCAGCTGTATTTTGGGTTGCGGCTTTTCTTGTCTCTTTTTTGGCAATGTTTTATCTTGGTCTTAATTCAGAGCTAATTGATAAATGGTATCTATATTTAGTTATTTACAATGTCGGGATGAGTCTGGTCGCTTCATATTTCATTATTATCTCAATAAGAAGGTTAAGGCGAGATATGCAAAAAGACGTTATTGGTTCAAAATTTACTTGGTCTTTTGTTAGGATAATTCCTGTTTTAGTGTTGCTTCCAGTCCTTTCATTTTATTTATTTTCGTTTGAATCCATCCGTGACAATTTGCAAAGAGCAGGGTCACAGTTTGATGTGTTCAATATGACGGTTCGCGGCGAGGTTGATGAACTTTATAACAATACTACTATTGTTTCAGATCAATACTATAAAGATCGAGCAAATAACGTGGCATTGTTAGTTAACTATTACAACGTTCCGCGCTCTTCTAATGAAAAAATGCAAAAAGTTCTTGAACAGCTGATTGTAGATGATTGGGCCTGCGAGTTGATACTTTATGACGCAAAAATGAATCTTATCGCAACTCGGAAAAATGCTGAAATAGATTGTCGAAAGGATAGCTTTACTGCCGCCACTGATGAATTTACATTGATTGCTCGGTTCTCACTTGATTATAACATTGATAGTCTAACCAAAAGAATGACACGCTTTCGAAATTCGGCGAGAGAGGCAGAACTGACTCTCAACGACTCTATTATCAAAACACGATTTATGATTGACTTCTCTTCAACGGTTTTGTTGACCGTTTTGTGTGCGCTCCTAGTAGTTTTAAGGATGATTGATCAGTTGATGAGACCAATGCATAATTTGTCACTTGCCACCCGTGAAATTACAACTGGTAATTATGACGTTAAGATAGAACACGACCCAAAAAACAAGGATCTGCATGATTTGATTGTTCACTTTAATGAAATGAGTCAGCAGATAAAACTCTCTAGAGAGGGACTCGACACACACAATCTATATCTCGAAACCATTCTAAAGTATTCCTATGGCGTGATTGCTCTTAATCATGACAAGACAATACAGTTGATAAATCCTGTGATTGGCAGAATGCTGAAAATTGATAAAATAGAGTCATATGTTGACCTTTCGTATGATTCCATTACTGAAAACCATAAGAACCTCGAGCCTTTATTTTCGTATATGGATAAAAACATAAAACAAGATAAAAATGAGTGGAGTGGAGAAGTAGAAATAATGCTTTCCGACAGGCATAGTCTTTTGTATTGTCAAGGAACAATTCTTAATGTTGAGGATAAATCATTGGGCTATGTCATTATGGTTAGTGATATTACGAAACTTAATCGGGCACAGAAAAAAGCTGCATGGGGTCAAGTTGCTGTCAGAATGGCTCATGAAATAAAAAACCCTTTAACGCCTATTCTGCTTTCTGCGCAACGTCTACGTAATTTGTTTTTGAATAAATTAGATCCTAAGACTTCCAAGGTGATTGACAAGACAACCAAAACTATTATTGATCAAGTCAAATCAATGGACTCCATGGTAAGTGCATTTGCAAATTATGCAGATGCCCCTGAATTACAAAGAAAAACTTTTTCTCTTAACGCCTTAGTTAATAAGGCAGTTTCGTTATATGATGAACAGGATGGCGTAAGAATCGATCTTGATCTGAGCGGTGATCTGCCAAAATTACAATTAGACAGGGACAGCATTTCACGCATTCTAATTAATTTAATAAAGAATTCTGCTGAGTCACGTCAAGATAAAGATGAACTAAATATTTTGATTCAATCCCGTTACATTCCAAGTGAAAATATTGTGCGCCTAATAGTCACTGATAATGGCAATGGGTTTTCTGAAAACTTGATTGACAAAGTTTTTGAGCCTTACACAACAACAAAACCAAAAGGAGGCGGATTAGGTTTAGCGATTGTACAGAACATTGTAGAACAGCATGATGGACAGATATTTGCTAGCAATATTAAACCTCATGGGGCAAGGATAACAATAGAATTCAGTATAATTAAAGTTGAGGGGGGATCTGATGAGTGATGAAAACATATTAGGCAGAATACTAATCATTGATGATGAAAAACAAAACAATGAAATCATTAGGGATATTCTTGAAGATGTTAACTATCGAACTGTTCTTGCCAGCAGTGCAAGTGAGGCAAAGACTATCATTGCTGTTGAGGAGTTTGATTTAGTTTTATTGGATGTTTGGATGCCTGGACAGGATGGCATGTCTCTTTTAGAGGAGTGGATTATTGACGGTTTCGATGCCCCAATTGTTATGATGTCTGGACACGCTGAACCTAGTGATATAGTTAGAGCATTAAAACTTGGCGCTGTCGATTTCTTAAAGAAGCCATTGCATGATTTTCTCCCAATAGTAAGAAATATATTAACGCCTCAAGAGCAGACTGAATCGAGTCAGGAGGTTAGTGGTATTGACTATTCACTGAAACTTAAAGAGGCAAGAAATCTCTTTGAACGTCAATATCTACTTCATCATCTCTCATTGAATGATAATAATATTGCCACTGTAGCTGAAAAGGCTGGACTTGAAAGAACAACTTTGTATCGAAAACTTAAAGATTTAGGAATTGACAAAAAATGAAAATATTAATTCTTGGGGCTGGACAGGTTGGCTCTACTCTTGCAAAGAATCTTTGCTCTGATAGCGAGAATGATATAACTATCATCGATCGCGAGGAAGATAAATTAACCTCTCTACAAAGACATCTCGACGTTAAGACGGTTGTTGGGCATGGCGCCTATCCAAGCGTTTTGGAGAAGGCGGGGATTAAAGAGATGGATATGGTCATTGCAGTGATGAGATCTGATGAAAGCAATATGGTTGGCTGCAGGATGGCTCACCAGCTTTACCAAGTGGATAAAATGATTGCCCGAATACGTACCACTGAATATCTAGTTAGGCCGGAGTTGTTTTCTCGTTCTGCAATACCAATTGACTTCATTATAACACCTGAAATACTGATAACTGAATATATAAAAGGCATTATAGAAGAGCCAGGAGCATTACAGGTTTTTGAATTTGAAAATGGCCTAGTGCATCTAGTTGGAACTAGAGCATTTGCCGGAACTCCGATTGTGAATCGACCAATAAAAGAGTTACCAGAGCATATTCCTGACATTAAAATGCGGATTTTTTGTCTTTATAGAAATGGTAGAGCATTACCAGTTGACAGTGACACAGTAATTCGAGAGGGTGACCATGTCTACTTTATTGCTAAAAAGGAGCACATAACACGCACATTGAATGAGTTTAGAAGAGCTGAAAATACCTATCAAAAAATCTTTATTGTGGGCGGCGGAATTGTAGGATTAAATGTTGCAAAACTGCTTGAAGATACCCACGACATAAAAATTATCGAACTAAATGAAGATAGGGCAATGGAGCTTGCAGGTGAACTAAATAATTCCTTGGTGTTGCAGGGTAACGCTTCAGATGAAGATTTGTTGTTGGAAGAAGGAATTGACAGTGCAGACTTGTTTTTGGCTTTGACTGAGTCAGACGAGCTAAATGTGATTGTTTCAATCTTAGCTAAACGTTTAGGAGCGCATAAAACATTTGCCCTTGTTAAGCGTGATGTCTATGCCACTTTAGCGGAACAAAGTGACGATGTTGATATGGTTGTATCGCCAGACCAAATCACGGTGAGTGGAATTTTGTCTCATATAAGAAAGGGCGACACTATGAAAGTTCATTCACTTCAGCATGGACTAGCTGAGGCTTTAGAAATTGCTGTTCATGGTGATGAAAATACTTCTGCAGTTGTTGGTCGAAGAATTAAAGATATAAAATTGCCTGAAGGCGCTGTTGTCGGTGCAATTGTTAGAGATAACGATCTATTGGTGGGCTCAAAAAAATTAGTAATTGAGCAAGGTGATCATGTACTCTTGATGCTAACGGATGTTAGTAAAATTCATCAAGTAGAGGTTTTATTCGCCGAGAATGTGTAAAAAATAAAACACTAAAAGTGACCCTATAATGCAAATACAAATCGTTCTTAAAATCATTGGCCTACTGCTAATGGTTTTCAGCTTAACTCAAATACCACCAATACTGATAGATTTTATTTACAGCGAAGGCGAGATCCTTTCGTTTCTTATTTCCTTTGTTCTAACCTTTATAGGCGGCTACATTCTTTGGTTCTTCAATCGAAATGCTGCACAGGATTTTCGGATTAGAGAAGGAATATTAATTGTGGTTTGTTTTTGGGCTGTATTATCATTGTTTGGTACTTTGCCATTTCTGCTTACTGATTCAATTAAGGATTTAACTTTTGCCTCCGCTTTCTTTGAATCTATGTCAGGATTAACCACTACTGGCGCAACTGTCCTAAGTCAATTAGACGATCTACCAAAAAGTATTCTTTACTATCGACAACAACTACAGTGGCTTGGTGGAATAGGGATTATTGTGCTTGCGGTAGCTATATTGCCTTTCTTAGGGGTAGGCGGTATGGAACTATACCATGCAGAATATAGCGGAATCTCTAAGGACAGATTAACTCCTAAAGTAAGACAAACCGCGATAGCACTTTGGAAAATATATCTATCATTGACTATTTTATGTGCTCTTGGTTATTTTTTTTCAGGTATGAGCTTTTTTGATGCTGTAAGTCACAGTTATTCGACAGTAGCAATTGGCGGTTTTTCTACCCACGACGCCTCAATTGGGCATTTCAACTCTTTATCTATTGAGTTGGTGGCGATGTTTTTTATGTTTTTATCTGGCATCAATTTTTCTCTTCACTTTGTTGTTTGGAATAACCGCAATTTAGTAAATTATTGGAGAGATTCTGAATTCAAAACCTATATATTTATTTTAATTTCAGCTACAGTCATTATTTTGATAAGCTTGGGATTAAACAACCAATACAACAGTTCTGCAGATACACTAAGATATGGCTTATTTCAAACAATCTCAATGGCAACGACAACAGGATTTGTTTCGCAAAAGTTTAGCTCTTGGCCTGTTGCTCTACCATTATTTTTGATTCTTTTAAGCTTTATCGGTGCTTGTGTTGGCTCCACAGGAGGAGGTATAAAAGTTGTTAGGTTTTTAATGATGTTTAGACTTGGGATGAAGGAAATAAAGAAATTCATCCATCCTAGCGCCCAAGTAAGTGTGAAGTTGAATAAAACTTCTGTGTCAGAGCAAACTCTAGTCTCTGTTCTGGGTTTCTTTTCTCTCTATACAATTGCCTTCATTCTTATTCTGATTATGTTGATGTTTACCGGTCTAGACCAAGTAAGTTCCTTTTCCGCTACCACAGCGACGATGAATAATTTAGGGCCAGCGTTGGGCACAGTTGCTGATAATTACAGTACTCTTGGAGATTCGGCGAAATGGATCTTGAGTTTCTCAATGCTTATCGGGCGTTTAGAGGTATTAACCATTATTGCTCTTTTCCATAAAGCCTTTTGGCGCTTTTGATAATGGTGCTAATTGGAATAAAACCCTGCCAAAGACAGGGCTGTAAAGATTCAATTATTACAATAATGGCGCGATAACCAAACTAACTATCGCCATCACATTGATAAGGATGTTCATTGATGGACCAGAAGTGTCCTTGAAAGGGTCACCAACTGTATCACCTACCACTGTAGCAGCATGAGTATCTGAGCCTTTGCCACCAAAGTTTCCTTTTTCGACATGTTTTTTGGCATTATCCCAGGCACCACCAGCATTCGCCATCATTAGTGCCATCAAGACACAGCCAAGAAGCGCACCGCCAAGCATCCCACCTAGAGCTTCAGGTCCAATTATGAAGCCGACAATCACAGGAGCAGCTACAGCAATAACACCGGGAAGGACCATCTTCTTCAGCGCAGCAGTAGTTGCGATATCGACACATTTTGCTGTATCAGGATCCGCCTTGCCTTCAAGCAATCCATCAATCTCTCTGAACTGCCTTCTAATCTCTTTAATCATCTCAAAAGCTGTATCACCAACAGCAGTCATTGTTAATGCTGCAATTAAGAATGGGATTGTGCCGCCAATAAACATACCAATTAATACTTCAGCACTATTTAACTGTAGAAGGAAATCTGTTGATTTGGCACTTATCGTCTCTGTATAAGCGGTTATGATCGCAAGTGCAGCTAGTGCGGCAGCGCCGATCGCAAAACCTTTGCCAATCGCAGCTGTTGTATTTCCTAACTCGTCAAGCGAGTCTGTAATTTTGCGAGTGTCTTCACCCAAACCAGCCATCTCTGCAATTCCTCCAGCGTTATCAGCAATCGGTCCATAAGCATCGATCGCCATGGTCATGCCAACCGTTGCTAGCATACCAATAGCAGCAATACCAACTCCGTATAGACCAACAAAATGATTTGCAACATAGATGATTAAGCAGATCATTAGAATTGGCACAACAACTGATTGCATGCCGGTAGCTAAACCCTTAATCATGACTGTTGCTGGACCTGTTTCGCCAGCTGCTGCTATATCCCTAATAGGTTTACCTGCGGTGTAATATTCGGTAACAAGGCCGATAATAATGCCACCTATACTTCCCATTAACACAGCAGACCAAATCTCGATAGCAACGTCGAGCTGATCAATCATAAAATAAGCAGCGATAATAAACAAAACTGCTGAACCAATGGTGCCAGTCCTTAGAGCCGATTCAGGTGATTTATTGGACGACATCTTGACAACAATAATTCCAATAATTGAACAAACCAGTCCAAGTGATGCTAAAGCCAGAGGTAGAAACATCAATGCACCTTGGTTACCGCCAAGTTTATCTAAGGCTATAGTCGATAGAGTTGAAGCGATTGCTATAGTTGCAATCATTGAGCCACAGTAAGATTCAAAAATATCAGAACCCATTCCGGCAATGTCGCCAACATTGTCGCCAACATTGTCAGCTATTACTCCAGGATTTCTCGGGTCATCTTCAGGAATGCCTGCCTCTAACTTTCCAACTAAGTCAGCGCCAACGTCTGCACTTTTAGTAAAAATACCTCCGCCAACACGTGAAAATAAAGCCACAACAGAGGCTCCCATTGCAAATCCATGTAGTGCGTGTGAGTGATGTTCCCAAAAGAAATAATACAATGTTCCAAGGCCAAGCAGTCCCAATGCAGCAACTGACAAGCCCATAACTGAGCCCCCAAAAAATGCCACCTTTAGTGCAGCGGCACTTCCTTGATCATGTGCCGCCTGGGTTGTTCTAACATTGGCAATAGTCGCTGTGTTCATACCGATATAGCCTGCTGATGCGGAGGCAGCGGCTCCAACAACGAAACACAGTGCACTCTCGAAACCTAAAAATATATACATAAGGATCAATAAAACCAATGCAAAGCCACTTAGCATTTTGTATTCGGTCTTCATGAATGCAATTGCACCTAAATGAATCTGTTCGCCGATTTTTTCTACCTGTCCACTTCCGCCTGGTTGTTTCTTTATCCATTGGTAGATAATTACTACAATAAGCAACCCAAAAATTCCAAGCGCTGGAACTATAATATTTGCATCGAATCCCATTTGATCTCCTTAATTAAAAATGCAGGCGCAATAGTACCCTAAAGCACACAAATTTGAAGAAAAAATTATACATGAAAGTTGAAATAATTTATATCGTAAAATGAATATCTTGAAATATCTGTTTAGTTTTATTTAAACCCATTTGCAAAATTAAACTCTGTTGTAATATTTTAAAAAAGGAGTGAATGTGTTTGCTATTCGTTTTGCCATACTTTCATCACTTTTTTATGCCTTAAATGTTACTATGGTGCCAATGGTATATTCATTCGGCGTTAGTGCGTTCCTGTTTCTTTTTTTTCGCTTTGGAACTACTTTTCTACTATCTCTGGTTGTCACAAAGAGTTTATTTTCATTTACTGACATAAAAGAAAAAGGTCTAGTTGACTGGTTAATATTACTGACAATCCTTTTTGGCATCCAGTCATGGTTATTTGTCGAGGCGGTAAAATACATACCAGTCGCAATAGCAAGCATCGTGCTCTTCACTTATCCATTGATTACATACCTAATGCAGAGCTATTCTAAAAAGAAAAATCTAGATTTCAATACAATTTTAATGTTTTTTTTAGCAATAATCGGGATGGCTCTACTGTCTCAAGGTTCGGGAGAAATTCACTCACTCACTATCGGTTTGGGATTAGCGCTACTATCTTCGCTGTCTTATGCCGCAATAATGCACTTTACGCCGAAAGTAACAGGTCTTCGTAATTGGGATATTGTTAAATACACTACATTGTTTCCAGCCTTATGTTTTTTGTCATTGTTTCTTTATGAGGGTGGGGAGTTGTTGTCTTTCAATCAAGGTTTTCTCTGGTGTTTTGTTGCTGGCACCTTATTTGCCATAGGTATGTATTTTTATTGCACAGCAATCAAGAAGTATGGTCCTACTAGGACAGCCAATGTTTTATACTGCGAACCAATCATAGTTTTGGCTATAAGCTCCATAGCGTACACTGACAATATATCACCCATTCAGTATGTCGGAATAGCGCTTGTAGGAATTGCCTCAATAACGATTGAGAGAAGACAGTCGAGACAAAAATATATTTCTTAGGTAAAAAGATTGCATTTATAAAGTAATAATTATTTAGACATGATGAACGACTACAAATCTTATTTAACTTCAACCAGATATCACCAAAATAGAGGTCAAATTCGAAGCAGCTATGCTCATCAAGATATTTTAAGTCTAGATGGATTTAAGAGAGCTAAAGAAGAGATATGCTCTTGGGACTTGTATCAACATACCCCACTCCAATTGCTATCTGATATAGCCAATGATTCCGGTGTGTCGTTAATTGCCTACAAAGACGAAAGTTGGCGTTTTTCATTAAAGAGCTTTAAAGCTTTAGGCGGCGCTTATGCAGTCGCCAACTTATTAATCGCTAAGTTGAATGAAATTGGTATTAAAGCCAATTCAGGCGATCTAATTGAAGGCACCTATCGTGAATTTACAGCGACGATTACAGTCTGCTGTGCAACCGATGGCAATCATGGAAGGTCGGTCGCTTGGGGCGCTCAGAGTTTTGGATGTAACTGCGAAATATATATTCATCGTCATGTAAGCGAGGGTAGAGAACAAGCAATTGCAAAATTCGGTGCAAATGTCAATCGCATTGAAGGTAACTATGACGACTCTGTACATCTTGCTGCAAAAGTGGCTGAAGAGAGGGGTTATTATGTTGTCTCTGATACTTCATATGAGGGTTATACACAGATTCCTAAAGATGTTATGCAGGGCTACACAGTGATGGTAAGTGAGGCCATTGATCAAATGGAAGAGAATCCAACACATGTATTTTTGCAAGGAGGAGTAGGAGGATTTCCTGCCGCTGTAGTTTCTTATTTAGTTGAGAGTCTTGAATCTGCACCAATTTTTGTTGTTATAGAGCCAAATAATGCAGATTGTCTATTTCAGAGTGCTGTTAATGGAAAGCCGACCACGGTACATGGAGATTTAGATACTGTTATGGCAGGCCTTGCTTGTGGCGAGGTTTCAGTTTTGGCATGGAGGATTTTGCAAGATCATATCTCACATTACCTTACCATAGAGGACTCCTGTGTAGCTAAAACGATGCAGCTCCTAGCAAATAATCAACCAGCAATTGTTGCTGGAGAGTCTGCTGTAGCAGGGCTTGCAGGTTTCTTAATAGCTAGTCAAGATGACAATCTCAGGAGTAAGTTAAAATTGACCAAAGATTCACGTGTATTGGTTTTTGGGACTGAGGGCGATACAGACGAGAAGATGTATAAGAATATGGTTGGTAGGAGTGCCTCAGAAGTTTTAACTGAGAATAATTAAGGGAGAGGGGAATTGAACAATATTCCATCAAGAGGCTTTGACATTTCAGAATATGAGAATAGGCTAGATAACATCCAAAGATTAATGCACTCCCAGAAGATGGACGCTATATTGCTAACTACCCAGGTTGATATCGAATACTACACTGGATTCAAGACGCAATTTTTTCAAAGCCCGACACGTCCCTGGTATGTAGTTATCCCAAGTGACAATAAACCCAAGGCAATTATTCCAACAATCGGCGAATCAGGAATGAGGCAAACCTGGCTTGATGATATTCGAACATGGACGTCACCCAACCCAAAAGACGACGGGATCTCTTTACTACTCGCAACAATTAAATCATTAACAAGCAAATATAAATGCCTTGGAGTACCGAAAAGTCAAGAGAGTACATTGAGGATGCCATTGGATGATTATGAAGGTTTAATTAATTCACTATCGGGTATAGAAATAAAGGATGCAAACAAAATATTACGGCAAGTTCGTTTGGTCAAGTCGAGTGCAGAAATTGACAAGATAAAGCACATTTGTCAACTGACCTCACAGGGTTTTAAAGATTTGAATCATCTATTAAAAGCTGGTGAAAGCGAGCAAGAAAATTGTAAGAGGTTTAAGCAACATTTACTTTCTTTAGGAGTAGATGAAACGCCTTATATGGTTGCAGGTTCTGGCAAGGACGGTTATGGCTCTATTATTATGGGGCCAGGGGATAAAATCATAGAAGAAGGTGATCTTTTCATTATCGATACAGGATCAGTTTTTGATAGTTATTTCTGTGACTTCGATCGTAACTTTGCTTTTGGTCATATCTGTGACGAAGCTAAAAAGGCATATAAGGTTGTCTTTGATGCGACTGATGCTGGCTTCAGTGCAGCCCAAGTAGGTAATACAACTAGCGATGTCTTTCATGCAATGAATGATGTTTTGCAAAAGGGTGGAGCCCTAGGTAATTCTGTAGGTAGGCTTGGCCACGGCCTTGGACTTCAACTTACAGAATGGCCTTCTAACACTGCTACTGACAACACTACACTTAGACCGGGAGTTATATTAACTCTGGAGCCAGGGATGGCTTACTTGCCAGGAAAAGAAATGGTTCATGAAGAAAATATCGTTATTACGGAATCTGGCCCAGAATGGTTAACCAAAAGGGCCTCTGAAGAGTTACCGATAATTCAATAAAAGATATTTTTTTTGCTCTTATAATTTCCAAAATATTTAGATTAAATTCCTTGAAAAATATAATTATTCGTATATAATAATACGAATCATTATTATTTACATTATAATAAACAAGAAATAATAGTGGTGATAATTTTATGAATACTTAAGGAGAATATAATGACAATGCCAAGCTTTATCATGGGATTTAGAGAAGGATTAGAAGCCTTTCTTTTAATTGCTATTACTTTGAAATATATCACTTCAATTGATCAAGGACATTTAAAAAATAAAGTTATACAAGGAAGTGTTGCAGGTTTAATTATTTCTGTCATTCTTGGCTTATTATTAAGTCTATTTTCTGAATATCTTGGTGGAGTCTCAAGTTTAACAAAACTATGGGAAAGTGTCGCTAGTTTAGTTGCTTTATTGCTTGTATCATTTTTTATTGTTTGGATGATTCGTCATGGAACCCACATGTCACAATACGTTAAAGATCAAGTGGGTCAAAGTGTTTCTTCAAACGCTTTGTTTTGGATTTCACTTATCATTATTGCGCGTGAAGGCACTGAGATTGCTATCTTTTCATTTGCAGGCAAATATCCATTTGAAGTAGTTAGTATGGGAATTCTATCGGCTCTAATACTATCTATATTGATATTCTATTCTTTAGTTAAGATAAATTTATCGCTCTTATTTAAGATTACTTTGGCCTATCTTATTTTGCAAGCTGGGTATTTGTTGGGCTATTCTATACATGAAGGCTTTTCAGCTATGAAAGGCTATGGCATGATTATGTCAGATCATTATATTTTTAATAAGGCTTTTAATGTTTCAAATACAGTATTGAGCCATAAAAATGGTTCTTTAGGTATTCCATTTCATGTACTATTTGGTTGGTATTCTAAGCCTGAATGGATTCAGTTTATTGTGCAATATTTGTTTACTTTTTCTATGTTCGGTTATTGGGTTTTATATAATAAAAAAACTACTATTAGATAAAAAACAA
>Ga0187827_10007453_pt1 | contig 12174 bp, 12 predicted proteins | sample ETNtaG_39_FD_167969 | JGI IMG/M metagenome (GOLD analysis project Ga0187827, IMG submission 167969) | Marine microbial and viral communities from oxygen minimum zone, Eastern Pacific Ocean - ETNP2014_SV_150_PacBio MetaG (Illumina Assembly) | ecosystem: Environmental > Aquatic > Marine > Hypoxic... | reverse complement strand
GCCCATAAATGAAAACCAAGCACCTGGATTTGGAAATAAAGAATTGATTTTAGCTAAAATATTTTCAGCATTATTATCCCAGTTTATTTTGCCTTCTTCTTTATTAATCTTTTTAGCGTATGACACATTTTGCTCATCTTGTGCTATAAATTTTGCTTTTCCATCTTCAATTTCGTTAATACAATCTAATATTAATTTTGAAGAAATATCCGCAAGGATATTTGAAAGATCTTCTGCATTCATTTTATTAGTAATTTCTACCTTTTCCTGTTTCATTACTGGGCCTGCATCTAATTTTTCTACAATTTTCATAATACTAACACCGGTCACTTTATCTAAATTCATAATTGATCTTTGAACTGGTGCTGCTCCCCTCCACTTTGGAAGTAAAGATGCATGTATATTGATAAATCCATGTTTTGATAAACTTAAGTAATTTTTAGGAATCAATTGACCATATGCAACAACAATGACTAGATCTGGATTTAATAATTTTAAAAAATTATATTCTTCATTGTTATCCTTAAGACTATTAGGAGTTCTAAAATCTATACATAAATTTTCTGCCATTTTTTGAATTGGAGATTTATTTATTTTTTGACCACGCTTAGATTTTTGTGGTGGTTGAGTATAAATTACAGCTATAGGATATCCATTTTGATACAATGATTTTAGTATTGGTACAGAAAAATAGGGTGTACCCATAAAAACAATTTTTTTTAACATGGATTTTTATACAACTATGCGATCAATACTTTCTTTTTTTGTTTTAGAAAGTTTTTTTACAATCATTGATTTTTTTAATTTTGATAAATAATCAATAAATAAAATTCCTTCTAAGTGATCTATTTCATGTTGGATACATGTGGCAAGCAATCCTTGAGTTTTTAAAAATTTAGATTCTCCAAAATAATCCAAAAATTTAATATGACAACTTTTTGGACGATCTATCTCTGCAAATTGATTTGGTACCGATAAACATCCTTCTTCATATGTTGCATTTTCAGTTTCTTTCCAAGCAATTTCAGGATTAACAAAATACATTGGATTTTTATTTTTATTGTCTCTAGTTATATCTAGTACTATTACTCTTTTTGGAATCCCTATTTGAATTGCTGCTAAACCTATGCCTGATGCTGAATACATAGTATCTAACATATCATCCATAAGTTGCTGAAGCTCTCTATCAATCTTTTCAACATTGTTTGATTTTTGTCTTAAAATTTTGTTTGGTTCCGTTAAGATTTTTCTTATGCCCATCAATTAAATATACATATATTTTATTTTTATTCCAGAATCGATTTAACTTCTTTCTGGAAAAGATTTAGTAATAATATTATTTCTTAGTTTTTTAAAATTAAATTTATTCAATGAAGATATAATAAAATATAGAGTATCTGCGTCCAAATCAACAAATTTATCTTCTCCAACCATTTCAATAATATTTAATAAAAATAATCCCTGTTCATTTCGTTCATTTAAATCATACAAATTCTGTGGAGTGGTTAAACCTTCCAAAGAATAAAGTTTTTCAATTTTTCGTGGTATTTTAATACCATCTGCTTTTAATGATTCTAATAAAATTATATCTTGGATTGAAAAAAAATAATCTTTATTTTTCTTAATTTTTTTATAAACGCTCTCAAGGTCTTTCTCTAAATTTTTCATTTTATATTTTTCATCAATAAAATATTTTAATAATTTTGACCGATGAATTATGTTGTTATTAAATTTAATTTTTTTAATATCTTTTTCTTCTTTTTTTAAATAATAATCATAAAAGTCTAAATATTTTTCTGAAATTTCTTCCCTGTCTATTTTTACTAAAATAATTTTAATTTCATTTAAAGCAACATTACCAATACCATCTTTTTCAAATAAGTTGTGTAGTCTTAAAATTAATTGCATTTTTTTATCATAATTATCAGATAAAAGAATTGCTTGGTACAGCAATGCTCTGGCCTTAAAATTTGGTAAAGATTTATAACTATTTTCAATATCTAAAAATTGATTAATGTTAAACATAATTTTTTTATAAATATTAAATAACTCTTTTGAATTATAAGATCCTTCAGCAGTAGCCTTTTCAAGCAAATTTATTTTAATTTCATCTTCAGTATCGATCGTTTCAGAAGTGTAAATTAAATTTGCAGCAGATAAATATCTCCAAATTTCTTTACTAGTTTTTGTATCTGGTTCATATTTAAAATCAGAATTTACAACATGAGATAAATAAAATTCAAATAAATTTTTATCTGAAACTTTAACATTGGGTTTTTCTAAATATCCTAATAAAAAGTTTATTTTTTTTTCATAAAAATTATTTTTAAAACCCCTTTCTTTTAATAAATCAAATCTTAACTGTGCTTCTTCAATTTTATTTTCATTTACAAGACAGTAGATAGAAAACATATCAAGATACTCACTTTTATAATCTGTATTTATATATTTTGTTTTTTCACAAGCTTTTTCTACATTTGCTTCTGAAAGTAAATCATTTACTAAATATTCTACAAGAATAGATTGCCCAACTAAGTTAGGATTTTTTAATAAATAATTTTCGATTATTTTATTTTTTTTATTTTTAATTAACCATCTAGATTTGTAATCTAAAAATATTGAGGGATCAATATTTTTTTCAGGGGAATATGCATTTGTAAATAATGTTATAAACAAAATATCTTCTGTATCTTTTGATAATTTAATTTTGCCTATTCTATTTAATTTACTTAAAATAATTTTACCATCAGAATTTGCCCACATATTAATATTTAAATTATTTTCTTCAGGATCAAATAAACCATAAATATTTGGTTTTTTTTTTTCTAAGTTTTTTTCCTCTTTAATATTACTGACTGTTGGTTTTATTGTTTCATATAAACTTGACTCATTTTTGCTTTTATCTTCAACTATAATTTCATTTATTTTTTCTTCAGAAATATTATCGGTTTTCCAAATATCTATTGCTTCCTCTTCTGCTCTCACTGGTAATATAATTATAGGTAATAAAAGTAAAAAAATAACTTTATTTAACAATTTTGAATTGTTCATTAGGAATTTTTTTTCGTAAAATTTTTTTTGGTTCAGGAAGATCTATTTTATCTAAAATGAAAATTGCAAATGAAATAATTACTAATATAATTATAGCTTTAATTAATATTCTAATAAGTCCGCTTGATAAGCTGTTGCTTGTTTTTCTATGAAATTGCATATATTATTTTTTTTTTTAATACTAGACACACAAATTAAGACAAAATTGTGTAAATTCAAACCCGAATTTTAATATGATATCAAAAAAAAACTTGATTTTACTAGGGATGATGGGCGCAGGCAAAACTACTATAGGAAAATTGGTAGCAAAAAAGTTAAATTTAGACTTTTATGATATTGATCAAATAATCGAAAAAGAAAATAATATGAAAATTAATGATATTTTTCAAAAAAAAGGAGAAACTTTTTTTAGAAAACAAGAGGAATATACAACTATAAATTATTTAAAAAAAAAACATTCTATTATTTCACTGGGTGGAGGAGCTTTTATTAATAAAAATATTAGAAACAATGTTTTATCAAATGCTAAATCTTTTTGGCTGACAACCAGTGTTGGAATTCTTAAATCTAGAATAAAATTTAGCAAGAAAAGACCAATAATAAATCAAATTGGTTTAGATGAGATCGAAGATTTAATTAAAAAAAGAAAAGAATTTTATAGCCTCGCTGACTATAAAATAGAATGTAGAAAACTTACAATAAATCAAATAAGTGATAAAATAATTGAATTATATGAAAATAGTCAAAATTAAAATTCTTACCAAAAATAAAACTTACCCAATAATTATAGGTAATAAGATTATAAAAAGAATAGACAAATATTTAAATTCTGAGATTAAAAATTGTAATAAGATTTCTTTAATAATTGACAGTAAAGTCCCTAAAAAAACTATTTATGAGGTTAAAAAATCTTTAAAAAAATACTCAATTTTTATAACCTATATAAAAACAAATGAAAAAATTAAAAACATTTTAACTGTAGAAAAAATTGTAAACAATTTATTAAGTAAAAATTTTCATAGAAACGATTGTATTATTGCTTTAGGTGGAGGAATACTGGGAGACATTGCGGCTTTCTCAGCAAGCATTATAAAAAGAGGAATTAAATTTATTAATATTCCAACAACTCTTCTTGCGCAGGTAGATTCTTCAATAGGTGGTAAGACAGGTGTAAATTCTAAATATGGCAAGAATTTAATTGGAACCTTTTATCAGCCAGATTTAGTCTTAAGTGATATCTCAATTTTAAGATCTCTACCAAAGAAAGAAGTAATTTGTGGTTATGCAGAAATATTAAAACATTCATTAATTTTAGATAAAAAATTTTTTACATGGCTATCAAATAATGGAAATAAAATAATAAATCTTAAAAGTAATACATTAATACAAAAAGCAATATATATAAGTTGTAAAATTAAAGCAAAGATTGTTGCAAAGGATGAAAATGAAAATAATATACGAGCAATATTAAATTTTGGCCACACGTTTGCACATGCTTTTGAAACTACGAGCAAATTTCCAAAAATTATAAATCATGGTGAAGCAGTATTAATGGGAATGATATGTGCTTTAGAATTTGCCTACCTAAATAAATTATTAAATTACAAAGAACTTATGATAGTTAAAAAACATTATAGAGATTTAAAATTGCAATCAAATATTAACAAATATTTTAAAAAAAAAAATATAAACAATATTATAAAATATATGAAATCTGACAAAAAAAATTTTAATGAAAATATAAATTTAGTCTTGCTTAAAAAAATTGGGAATATGCCTACATTAATTGATTTTTCAAAAAAAAAATTAAAAGTTTTTTTATCAAACAAATTTAATTAATTGATCTTAATTTGTAATGAATGAATATGATTGTTCATTTCATTTTTAAGTACTTTATAAATTTTTTTATTTGCATCAATAGGTTTAAATACTTTCAATTCTTTTGAAATTAATACTAGCTTTATATGAAATTTATCTTTCATAAATGATTTATGATTTTTATGTAAAAATGACTTATCTTCGATTTTTAAACTACTTATATTGAAATTTTCATTAAGTTTTTTATCCAAAACTTCAATTAATTTATTTATTTTCATCAATATTTGAATATATCTATATAGAAAATGAAAAATATATGCGACTGGAAAAATTGTTCAAAAATAGGTAGCTATAAAGCACCTATGGAAAAAGATAATAGCAAAGTGTATCGATGGTTGTGCTTGGATCATATTAAAGAATTTAATAAAAGTTGGGATTACTTCAATGGTATGACTGAAAATCAAATATTTGAATTTATCAAGTCAGATATGACTTGGCATAAACCAACTCAAAGTTTTGGTTCGCCCGATAATTTTTTTAAGATATTGTGGAAGGATGTCTTAAGCAAAGACAAGAATTTTATTCGAAACAAATTAAACATGGAAGATAATGTAAAATTAAAAAATTTTAATAACAAAGATATTGCTGCATTTAAAATATTAGAATTAGAAATTGGAGTAATTTGGCCTAAAATCCAAAATAAATTTAAAACTCTTGTTAAAAAATTTCATCCTGATATGAATTCAGGAAATAAAATTTATGAGAATAAATTAAAAAATATTACTTTGGCTTATTCTCAATTAAAAATGACTTATAAGGAGAAATAATTGACTCCAAATCTTGATATAAAAACAGATATTAAAATTTCCGTTAATCAAACATTCGGTATTAAAACAGAAATGCAGGTTGATGGATTTTCAAAAAAAAACAAATATGTTCCTGATATAGATAAAGATTATAAATTTGATAGAGATACTACTTTAGCGATCTTATCGGGTTTTTCTTTCAATAAAAGAGTATTGGTTCAAGGTTATCATGGAACAGGAAAATCTACACATATAGAACAAGTGGCTGCAAGACTAAATTGGCCTTGTGTAAGAATAAATTTAGATAGTCACATTAGTAGAATTGATCTAATTGGGAAAGATGCAATTGTAATAAAAGATGATAAACAAATCACTGAATTTAAAGAAGGTATTCTGCCCTGGTCAATACAAAATCCTGTGGCACTTGTGTTTGATGAATATGATGCTGGAAGACCTGATGTAATGTTTGTTATAAATAGAGTACTTGAATCAGAAGGTACTTTTACACTTTTAGACAAAAATAAAGTTATAAAACAAAATTTAAATTTCAGATTATTTGCAACTACTAATACAATTGGACTTGGAGATACAACTGGACTGTATCATGGTACACAGCAAATAAACCAAGGACAAATGGATAGATGGAATATTGTTACAACATTAAATTATTTAGATTTTGATAAAGAATTAGAAATCGTTTTAGCAAAAAATAAAAGTATGAATAATACAAAAGGCAAAGAAAAAATATCAAACATGATTAAAGTAGCTTCTCTAACCAGAAAAGGTTTTATTGCTGGTGATATATCAACAGTAATGAGTCCAAGAACTGTGATTCATTGGGCTGAAAATTCTGAGATATTCAAGGATACTGGTTATGCTTTCAGAGTTACTTTTTTGAATAAATGTGATGATTTAGAAAAAAGTATAATTGCTGAATATTACCAGAGATGTTTTGGTGAAGATTTACCAGAATCAACTGTTAATATTAAAATCTAAATGAACAAAGAAGAGTCTCGAAAAGAAAGATTTAAAATAGCGATAGCTTCAACCGTTAAGGTTATATCAGGTAAAGAGAAAATAGTAATTAATTTTGGAGATAAAGATTCTAATTCAAAAAATTCAGATTTTTTCCAACTTGATAATCTTAAAGATTCTGAAGATTTTACAAAAATAAGAGCTGAAGCAGATTCTCGTGCTTTAAAAATTAGGTATTCAAATAAAAAAATTTATGAAAAAAATTTACCTACAAATTCTACTAATAAATTTTTATATGATCTATCTGAAAAAATTAGATATGAACAAATTGGATCAAATAATCTTAAGGGAATTAAGAAAAATCTCCTAAGTAATTATGAATTAAAACAAAAATTTATAAAAAAAAATCACTTAAAATCTAAAGATGATGTCAAAGTAGGAGAGGCATTCGAGCTATATTTATTAAAAAACTTTTTAAATGTTAAATTAAGTAAACTATCTGAGCAAATGCTTAATTATTGGAAAAAAGAACTTGATGAAAAAATTAAAAAAAAAATTAATTTTTTAAAAAAAAATCTTTATAATCAAGAAGTTTATAACTCCATATTTGCTGAATTAATTCAAGCAATGAATATTAATGAAAGTACAAATGAAAATGAAAAAAAAGATCAAGAAAATAAAGAAAGTAATAATGATCAAAAACCTCAATCAGAGAATGAAAAAGAAAATAATAAATTAGATACAGGACAAGAAAGTCTAGACGCGGAATATGATTTTGAAAGTCACCAACTTACTGAAAGTTTAGTTGATACAGATTCAGATTCTGAAAATGAGCAAAAAGTTATTAGCGGAAAAATTAACAATAAAAATAAATCTTTATATAAAATTTATACAGAAGAGTTTGATCAAATCGAAAAAGCTGAAAAGCTTGAAACTAATGAAGAAATTTTAAGATTAAGAAAAAATCTTAATCAACAATTAACTGGTTTTCAAGATTTAATAGCAAAATTAGCAAATAAACTCCAAAGAAAACTTCTAGCTAAACAAAATAGAGCATGGGAATTTGATCTTGAAGAAGGACAACTAGATAGTTCAAAATTACCAAGAATAATAATGAATCCTTTTAATTCGTTATCATTTAAAAAAGAAAAAGATCTTGAATTTAGAGATACTATTGTAACACTATTAATTGATAACTCTGGATCAATGAGAGGAAGACCAATTACAATTGCTGCTATTTGTGCTGATATTTTATCAAGAACTTTGGAACGCTGTGGAGTAAAAGTAGAAATCTTAGGATTTACAACCAAAAACTGGAAGGGTGGACGATCTAGAGAAAAATGGAATTTAGCTAAAAAAGAATCTAAACCAGGAAGATTAAATGACTTAAGACACATAATTTATAAATCAGCTGATGCTCCATGGAGACAATCAAAAAAAAACATTGGACTTATGCTTAAAGAAGGTTTGCTTAAAGAAAATATTGACGGTGAAGCTATTTTGTGGGCCTATAATAGAATTAAAAAGAGAAAAGAAGATAGAAAAATAATTATGGTTATTTCTGATGGTGCACCAGTTGATGATTCTACTTTGTCTGTAAATTCTGGTGATTATTTGGAAAAACATTTAAAACAAATTGTAAAATTTATTGAGGATAAAACTGATAGCGAAATATTGGCTATTGGAATTGGCCACGATGTTTCAAGATATTATTCTAAAGCTATAAAAATTACAGATGTACAAGAATTGGGTGATGTAATGTTTGATCAATTAAGCAATTTATTTAATAAAAAAATAAAAAAAAATTTAAATTAAATTTTTTTTAAATTTTCATTCAACCAAATAATTTTTACTAACGCACCTTTATTTTCCTTGAGATTTTTAAATTCAACTTTAGCATTATTTTTTTCTAATAAAGTTTTTCCTATAAAAGTGCCAAGGCCAAGGCCTGTTTTAGATTTATCTTTATTTGATGAAGTGCGTATATATGGTTGACCAATTTTATCAATTATATCTGCTGGGAAGCCTGGACCATCATCTTTTATCAAAACTTCTGAAAATTTTTTACTACTTTTTATTGTTATTTCAATATTATAACTAGAAAATTTATTGGCATTTCCAATAAAATTTCTAAGACCATAATTAATTTCTAAAGATCTATTAAATTTCACTGAAAATTGATCGTCTTTATTAATTAATGTAAATTTTTTTTCACTAATTTCTTCATATGAACTAATAATTGCACCTAAATAATCATTTAATGATAATTCTTTTTTTAAAAATTCATCTTTAATATGTGGATTTAAAGTTAAACTTTTTAAAATTTCATTACTTCTATTGCTTTGACTTATCAATAAGTTTATATCTTCTGAATATTTTGGATTTTTGCCTAACTCTTCTTTTAATTCTTTTGCAATTAGTGAAATAGTTGATAACGGAGTTCCAAGAGAATGTGCTGCTGCTGCTGCTTGGCCACCTAGAGACACAAGTTCATGTTCTTTTGCCATTTCAATTTGAATATTATCAAGAGCTTCCTTTCTAATTCTATATTCATCTCCAAACTTAATACCAAAATAAACCAAAAAAAATAAACCAATACTTACTGCTAAAGGAATGCTAAAAAAATAATAATCAGGAACATGAAAATGAAGTTCATGGGGATATGGTAATTCTAAATAATAAAAAGATATAATAAGTATTATAAATAAAGTTAAGGTGGCCAAAAAAATTGATGTCCATAATTTTAAATATTTAGAGGAAAAAACTGAAGGAATTATAATTAAAATTATAAATGGATTTGTAACACCACCGGTAAGATATAATAATATTCCTAATTGAATTATATCGTATGCTAGATAAATTGTTGATTGAAAATTATCTAATTGATTATCTTTCGTTTGAAAATGAAGAAAAATATTTGTGCTAACTCCAATTGCAACTATTATTAAACAATAATGGTATTGTAAAAATTCAAAACTAAAATAAAATTTTACAATAATTATTGCAAATAACTGACCTAAATGTGCAATTAATCTTAAAATGACAAAAGTTGTTTTATAAAGCTGGAAATCTTTTGAAGATTTAAACAGCTGCATAAATTAAATATCTAGATTTGCTACATCTAAAGCATGACTAACAATAAAATCTTTTCTAGAAGCCACATCATTACCCATTAAAGTTTGCACTAGATCTTGGTCTCTTTTTGATTTTAATTTAGTATCTTTAGAATATTTAACTTGTAATAAGTTTCTTGTATCTGGATTTAAGGTTGTGCTCCACAATTCTTCTGGATTCATTTCTCCAAGTCCTTTGAACCTTTGAATACTAAATTTAGTTTTTGCATCATCGTAGCTAGATGCAAATTCTTTGGATGACTTTTTAATCTTTTTCAATTCTGGTGAATTATTAATCACATAACTTTCTAATTCTTTATCATCTTTGATGTACACACTTTTTGATCCCTTTGTGATTTTGTATAATGGGGGTTGTGCTAAGTAAATATTTCCATTTTCTATTAGTTCATTAAATGGTGAATTGTTAAAGAATGTTAAAAGAAGTGTTCTTATATGTGATCCATCAACGTCAGCGTCGGTCATAATTATAATTTTTCCATATCTTAAATCATCAATTTTAAAATTTTTAGGATCTACCCCAATAGCGTTTATGAGAGTTACAATTTCATTTGATGATATCATCTTTGACAGTATTTTATTTTGAAGCTCATTTTGAAAACCATTTTTTTTTGTTGAACCATTTTTATCAACATAAGTATTTAATATTTTGCCTCTTAATGGAAGAACAGCTTGATTTTCACGATTTCTTCCTTGTTTTGCTGAACCTCCAGCTGAATCCCCCTCAACAATAAATAACTCGGTTCCTTCTGCAGTAGAAATTTGACAGTCAGCTAATTTACCAGGAAGACCGGTTAGTTCTAATGCTCCTTTTCTTCTAACATTTTCTCTGGCTTTTCTTGCAACATCTCTTGCTATAGCTGCCTGTATAGTCTTGGCTAAAACAACTTTTATGATAGTAGGATTTTGATCAAACCAAGTAGAAAGTTTTTCATTAATTATTGATTCAACTATTAATCTGATTTCTGAAGATACTAATTTATCTTTTGTTTGAGAAGAAAATTTAGGATCTGGCATTTTAATTGATAACACTGCCGTTAAACCTTCTCTTGCATCATCGCCTGATAATGTTACTTTATTTTTTTTTAATAAATTATTTTCAGATGCATATTTATTAACCACCCTTGTTAAAGCGCTTCTAAAGCCAAGGAGATGCGTACCCCCATCTTTTTGAAAAATATTATTCGTAAATGCCATTACATCTTCACTATAGCCAGCATTCCATTTAATCGAACATTCTACATTTATTTTATTTTTTTCAGCATTTATTGATATTGGTTTTTTAAATAAGTCTTTATCATTTTTATTTAAAAGTTTTTCTTTTTTAGCATCTAAAAATTCAACAAATTCATCAACACCACCATCATATTTATTAATAAATTCTTTAGATTTTGATGAGGTATCATCTATTATTGTAATTTTTATTCCTTTATTTAAAAATGCCAATTCTCTCATTCTCTTTTGTATTATTGTTGAATTAAATTTAGTTACAGAAAAAATTTCTTTTGAAGGTAAGAAATTTATTTTAGTTCCTGGTTGCCTGCTTTTTCCAATTACTTTTAATGGGTATAAGGCTTTCCCATCTTTAAATTCCATATAATAAGTTTTATTATTTCTAAAAATAGTTAATTTTAATTTTTCAGAAAGTGCATTTACAACTGAAACACCCACTCCATGTAAACCACCAGAAATTTTATAAGAATCATGATCAAATTTTCCTCCAGCATGTAATTGTGTCATTATCACTTCAGCTGCAGAAATTTTTTCTCCTTTATGCATATCTATAGGAATACCTCGGCCATCATCTGAAATGGTTATTGTTCCATCTTTATTAATTTTAATATCAATATTTTTACAAAATCCTGCTAATGCCTCGTCAATAGAGTTATCAACTACCTCATATACCATATGATGCAATCCTGTCCCATCATCAGTATCACCTATAAACATACCAGGACGCTTTCGAACAGCTTCAAGTCCTTTTAAAACTTTAATAGAATCGGCTATATAATTAAAATTGGTGTTTTTTTTTATCATTTATTTTTCTTGGAAAAAATAATTATAACACTTTTACGTCATTAAATAAAATGCAATGCAAAAGGCATGGCTAAAAACGATTGCAATTATTAGTTTATTTAAGTTTTTTTATTATAAATTCCTATTTTTAATAAATTGATTGAATTACGACTGAACTACAACCGATTTTATAGAAATTATTTTTTTTTTAAAGGTAGACCATTCTTGTATAGTACATATCTTATATATAAATTTTATCATTTCTTTGGCGGAGAGAGTGGGATTCGAACCCACGATACGATTGCTCGTATACACACTTTCCAAGCGTGCGCTTTCAACCACTCAGCCATCTCTCCTTCAATTTTATTAAAATATAG
>Ga0187827_10007452_pt1 | contig 12175 bp, 8 predicted proteins | sample ETNtaG_39_FD_167969 | JGI IMG/M metagenome (GOLD analysis project Ga0187827, IMG submission 167969) | Marine microbial and viral communities from oxygen minimum zone, Eastern Pacific Ocean - ETNP2014_SV_150_PacBio MetaG (Illumina Assembly) | ecosystem: Environmental > Aquatic > Marine > Hypoxic... | reverse complement strand
GTATGGAATGATATCAAGAAAACATACCGTAACATCAGAATTCTGGAAGACTCTATGTGAGCTATCTACAAAGAGGATATCACCTTCCCCCAAACTCAGGAAAATATCAAGATCTATTTCTTCAACTGGTTCTCTTATGATCACGTCGCATATTTCGTCGATGCGTAATCGAGGAGATGGATCAATTGAGGTTATTCTAGTTGTAAGTCCAAAATCCCGTATTGCTCTCCTGGCAAATTTTGTTGATTCACCTGAGCCAATTTCAATATATTGTTTTGAATCATTTAGCTTTATCAAACTGTACAGTACTAAAGCGTCAAATATGGGTAAAAAATTGTTCCTGAGGTAAGGTTCAAAGTCAGAATCAGACTCTTTATCATGACTAATTCTTAAGAATGCGCTACATTGATCAAGGAAATCATTTAGGTATTTCTTGTATAGCCCAGAGTTTCCATTAATGAATTCAAAAAGTTTCTTATGTGGCGGTCTGCCGTACCCATATCGTGGAACCGGCTTAATAGGATAATCCAAGAAAATGGGGAATTTTTTCCCTAAGAACCACTCGGCTATGCGAATACTATTTTCAAAATTTTCCCTCAAAAACAATTTTACATTTCTCGATTTAATCACTTACAAGGCATACATCATTTGGCTTGTTCATTTCAGCAAGCAAATCTCTGTAGAGTTCACCATATTCATAGGCAACTCTTGAAATAGAAAATCTTTCAATAACATTTTCCCTTGCCTTCTCAGCTAGTGAATTTGCCAATTTCTCATTTATTAATACCCTAGATAATGCGATTCCCAATTCAGCCTGGTTCCCTGGTTCAAATAACAGCCCTTTTTTTTCATCCGTAACTACCCAGTTCGTAATTCCTTCAAGTTTAGAGACAATTACAGGTAAACCAGAAGCCATGGCTTCTAATAAGGCATTTGGTAATCCCTCCCGCTTTGAGGGCAAAACAAAGATATCAGATGCCTGATAATACTTTTCTATCTCATGGGTCCTTTCAATAAAGAAAATTCGTTCGTTGATATAGGGTTCAGCTACTTTTTTAATATCTTTAACTAATTCAGCATCAACCTCGTAATGGTCCGGGTCGGTGGAACCTATAAAGACAATTCCAGATTCAGGAAGTGTCTTAGCTAATGCTTCCACCCAGGCTTTCAGCAAAAGATCAGGACATTTCTCTCTGGAAAAATGCCCCACAAAAAGAATGAGCTTCATCCTTTCTGGGATGCCAAGTTGGTTTCTCAGTTTCAATTTCTCCTGATTTGGGACTGGACGGAACCGGGCTGTGTCTACGCCGTTGGGAATCTGTTGATATCGGCTGGATGGCAGTTCAGATTGCTGATACAGTTTTTTCAACTCCGGATTGGTACCCACATACACATGAGCTTTGGAAAAGAAAGTATTAAGCATAAAACCATGCCGTCTCATGGCAATGGGATCATCATGCCCTATTGAAGTCATTTTTATGATCACTTTTTTTCGAAATATTTTGGAAAGAGCCGTAAGTAACACAGACTTAAGGGAAAATCCATGCAGATGAACAATCTGGAAATCTTTTCTTCGAATTAAAAAAAAAATCGTGAGTTTCAAAATAGCCTTGCAATAATTTTTTACCACCCTCTTGTGCAACAGCAACCTGAACACCCTTATACCATCGATTTGGCTTTGTTTAGGTAGACTAGAATCTCGGGTAGTAGTTAATACTGAAAAATGGATTTTATTTCTTAGGCCACACACTAAATGGCGGCATTGATTGGCTGCGCCGTTAACTTCGGGGTGGTATGCACCGGTAACCATTAATACATTAATGGTCATCAATTGTAGGTGTAGTTGAAAACACCTAAATGGTTTATAGTGCCAATCCTAAAAGAATCTAGAAGTGCTGCGGAACATGTTGCTTGCACCTCAATTAAGATCTCAGAGTCCGAACATGCATACCAGCACCCACTAACTATTGGGGATAGTTGAATTATATAATCTTCGAACCAAACTCGCTTCCATCAGTGTTTTCCTCATTTTTTCTCTGGTAATGACAGTATGATAATTAATACTATCATTTCTAGCTTCAGTCAAAACTTTTCCTAAAGCTTGCTGATCCTGGATTGCTGTAAGACTGGATGCCAACTCATTATGAGAAGAGTATTGATAGTACCACATCTTCTTGCTCATATCTATCCTGTTTTTTTGGGTTAGAAGATTGTGTGCGGGATAGAATGTTCTTTCATTCAATATTCTCCAACATATCGGCCATGCGTTTACATTAGTAACCCCACTATATTTTAACCCAGCATCAAAATTACCAATCATAAAAACAATCTCTTCGTTATTGTAATTATTATCTAAAAAGAAAGGAACATTCGCTATTAGCAAAATATCTTCTGTAATATCGTTCTCCTCTAACTTTGTACTGATATCATTGTAAATGACTGTTCTTAATTGCCAAGCATGCACAAAGTTCTCAAGTTGAACATTCATCGAATTGACTCCTAAGACAATAGCAGCCATTCCAACGAATTTTAATGATGAATTCCTTAGAGTATTTGTTATAATAAAACTTAATAATATGCTCCAGATCATGAATGCTGGGATCATCATTTTTGTGTAGAAACCAAATGAGGTAGCAGGGTATGCTGAAATAAGAAATATCAAACTTCCGGAAGAAAGTGAAATAGCAAATAATTTGGCCATTGTTAGTCTCTTACTATTCATCAAATCTTTTGATATTTCAGACCTAGAATCTCCATAATTCACCAATAGCAGATAGCTTATGACAAGTAAAGTGATTAACATTCCTTTTAGTGAGAAGCTATAAGGTATCACTTCGAAAAGCATGACAGGAATCTCAACAATCAAAACCAGAAAATAATAGGCTGCCTGAAGAACTGATTTTATGTCAAGAGAATACAATCCATAAATTTCCTCGACTGCACTGCCCTTTGGACCAAATAATTTTAAGAAAACAAATACTGTGCAGATGACAAATACAGGAGCAATGTACTTTTTCACCATTCCAAGAGTTATTCTTATGAATGACTGCTTTTCTCTTTCAATCTCAAGGAGAATTGGGAGGAAAACAGATATTAATAAAAACGGGAGAATTATCGAAAGACACAACATACTTAGAATAAGAAAAGCATATGAAAACCAGTAAGTTAGAATATTACCCCTTACTACATAATAATAAATCAGTAATAAATGTAGGCTCATGAACAAAATGGAAAAGCCGTATTCGGCAAAATAATAGGCATTATAAAATATTGAAGAGGAAAAAAAAGGGAATGGTGCCATAACTGCAAACGTCAAGGAACATCTTTTACCAAGAGTTTTTCTCACGATTTTTTCCATTATGAACACCGCCAGAAGCCACACAAAGATTATTGAAATTATATATAAGGCTGGGTTCGTACCGTATGAATAAAAAGCAAAACTGAGAATAAGCCAGGATACCAACCTTGGAACAAATTCTCCTCCCGTCACATTTTCAAAGTAAGCCAATGGGCTGTTCAAACTTTGTACCATGAATGAGTTGGTTAATCCATCTGCTACCCCCCAGCCACCATGAAGAATGTATGGTAAATATACTAACGATAAGATGCCATAAGTAATTAATGATAAGAGAAGCTGCTTATTATTTTTCAAGAAATTTGAATGACCATTAGATATTTATACTTATAATGCATGGTTGATGAACTTTAGAATTGATCTTCAAGTGTCTTCAAATCTTTTTTACTTTGTTTTCTTTCATTCCAATATGTAATTATATTTCTATCAAATTTCCGTTCTAAGAATTTTTTTCCAAATAGACGGAAACCTATCCCTATTGGGCTCACAATGGCATAATACATTATGCTAAGAATAATCCTTGTCATAAGCCAGCCGACCATAATTGCGAGTATCATCCAGGGGTAATACAGCGGCTTAAGTGCTGTTGGTAATAAAAGACCCGCGGTTATCATTAGGCCAGCCGTACCTAGAAAGAACCAATATGGATCTCTCCCCTTCCACAACAATAACAAGCCTATAATTGCAAGTACTATCCCTACACTGATACCAAAATCCCTGAGGTTTTGCCTGTTAGCTGTTACACTTTTAATGTCTCCAAGCATTGTTTAATCCATTTCGAACTTCTGCCGCCAATCTATATCATTTTCAAGAGGTTGCTGATTCTGTTTATCAAGCAAATAACTCCCCATGACCAGGTAGTCCATTTCCGTGCGCATGAAGCAACGATAGGCATCTTCAGGAGTACAGACGATAGGTTCTCCCCGAACGTTGAAAGAAGTATTTACAATCACCGGACAACCATGTTTCTCGTAAAATTTTGAAATCATCTCGTGATACTTAGGATTAATCTTTTTGTTCACCGACTGTACCCTGGCTGAGTAGTTTACATGTGTGACGGCCGGAATCTCCGACCTAACTACATTTAGTTTCTGAACGCCAAAATATTTCTTCTGTTTTTCAGTCATTTCGATTTGTTTTTCTTTCCTGACATTGGCGACCAATAACATATATGGGCTTTCTCTATCAAGTTCAAAGTATTCGCAAACATTCTCCGCAAGCACTGATGGCGCAAAAGGACGAAAGCTCTCTCGATATTTTATCTTCAGGTTCATTGTCTTCTGAATTTTCGCTGAACGTGCGTCCCCAATAATCGAACGGGAGCCGAGTGCCCGTGGCCCAAACTCCATTCGGCCCTGATACCAGCCCACTACTTTCTCATCGGCTAATAAATCAGCAATCCTATTTGGTAGTTCCTCATCAGAAATCCTCTGGTATAAATAACCGTTCTTTCTAAGGAATCTTATTATTTCATTATTCTCGTATCCGGGACCCAAATAGGCACCTTTCATAAAGTCTGTTTGGTTATCGGTCTTTCTTGGATTTTGCAGGTAATGATACCAAGTTAATAAAGCCGCACCCACAGCACCACCCGCATCTCCCGCGGCAGGCTGAATCCAGATGTCATCAAACAAGCCTGACTTCAATAGTTTGCCATTTGCTACACAGTTGAGTGCAACACCGCCAGCCAGACACAAGTAATTCATACTTGTTTCTTTTCTTACGTGTCTCCCCATTCTCAGTATAATCTCCTCAATGACTTCCTGAATTGAACTTGCCAAATCCATTTCTTTTTGGGTTAATTCACTCTCAGGTCTCCGAGGTGGGCCATCGAAAAGTTTATTGAACTTTCTACTTGTCATAGTAAGTCCAGCACAATAATCGAAGTAGTCCATATTCATTCTAAAGGAGCCGTCATCCTTAACATCTATGAGATGATCATAAATAAGTTGTTTGTATTTTGGTTCACCGTAAGGCGCTAACCCCATAACTTTATATTCACCCGAATTAACCCTGAAACCGGTGTAATATGTGAATGCTGAATAGAGAAGGCCTAGAGAATGAGGAAAAGAAACATCAGCCAAAATCTTGATTTCATTATTCCTAGCCACACCGAAACTAGTAGTGGTCCACTCTCCCACACCATCAAGAGTTAGAAATGCGGCTTCCTGAAAGGGTGAGGCGTAGAAAGCGGAGGCTGCGTGAGATAGATGATGTTCGGGGAAAAGAATCTTACCATCATAGTGCAGTTCATCTTTTATTAATTCCTTGATCCACAGCTTCTTTCTTATCCATAGTGGCACTGCTTTCAGAAAGGATCTGATACCAAATGGAGCGTAGGCGAGATAGGTCTCTAGTATTCGCTCGAATTTCAAGAATGGCTTATCATAAAAAGCAATGTAATCAAGATCTCTCTTCTCAATTCCAACCTCTTTTATGCAATACTCAATAGCGTTTTTAGGAAAAGAATCGTCGTGTTTTTTTCGGGTGAAACGTTCTTCCTGTGCGGCGGCCAGAATCGCACCATCTTGCACCAAACAAGCTGCGGCATCGTGGTAAAATGCAGAAATACCTAGAATGTTCACAGTTCAGTTATGATTTAAAAAGAATTCTTATCCGTTCAGAAAAGAGTATAGATGAAAGGTGCTAAGGCTGACCCTTCAGAAATTACAATTAAAGCACCAAAAAGAAATAGAAAAATCATGATTGGTGCCAACCACCATTTCTTTCTAATTCTGAGAAAATTCCATAATTCGATAATTATAGCTAGTTTAGACATACTTACCTCTTATTAGTAATTCCGAGCTGTAGATTACTAATTCACCAAATTATATTATTAGAATCAATATAAAGGCGAATAACCATATATTGATTATCTGCATTAGTTCAGAAATCATTTTCACGAATTACCCACAAATCACGTTTAGCGAAAAAATGCGTTCCCTTTGTTAACTTAAGATAACTTATAGATTCCAAATAAAGATTTGTCACTTATATTTTAGACTGACAGTCAATGGAAAGAAAAAGAAACTTAATATATCACGTAGAGTAATATACTTACATCGTATTATTCTATAACTGTTCCTAACATCATAATTTAGTAGTGATTCATAAAAAAATATCCTTTCCTCAATAATATCCAAGCTCTTTCCATCAACAATTCTACTCCTAATAATCTTAAGAGTCTCCTTAGCTCTGTGCAGAAATGAAAAGTATTTCTTTCTATCAAACTCTGCGTTATAAGTATCAGCATTCTTGTGACGTCGATACTTGAATAAAATCTTATTGTGAACGTGATTTTCCCCAAATTGTTGACTGAGCATTGAGGAAATATACCAATCTTCAAAAGAAAGTCCGTTAGGGAATGGCATAAGAATGTCAATTACTTCTTTATATCCAAACAAATACCCAGACAAATCATGCTTAATCAACGCCTTATACTTATCCACAGGTTTTCTTCTCTGGGAAAACTTGATTGGTCGCAATTTCTCATCGGTAATAACATAATTTGGATAGGCATATTTGAGATTACTTTGAGAAATGAAATTGTACATTTCATGTACATAATCACCTTCCAGAACATCATCACCATGACAAATAAAAAATAGATCAGTCTCGACATTCATAAGACCCAACTCACATGCGTATGATTTTCCTTGCTTTTTACCTTTTAAAATTTTGATGTTATCAAATGATTCAGATAAACGATGAATAATTGATAAAGTATTGTCTGTCGAATAATCGTCAACGATGATAGTACAGTCTACAGCTGCTGTTTGATTCTGGATCGATAATACTGCTTCCTCAATATACTTTTCCTCATTATGTATGAACATTACTGCAGAAATTGTTTTACCATCAATCATGATCGAAATATACCATATACAATCTTATGCTAAATTCATACCAGATTAATAATATACTAGATTATCAGGAAAATATTAACCCTCAACTGAAAATGCCGAGTCTTAGTGTCTATCGATCTTAGTGCCAGGCATCAATCCAAGACTGAAACATCAAAATATTCCATAGTTCGTGACCACGATTAAATTTCCCCGACAAATGTTGTCGCCACAATTCATCAACAGCCTTTGAGTTGAAATATCCTTCTTTTTCAATTCTCTTTTTACTAATCAGATCTTCAGTCCATTCTCGCATAGATTCTTTTATCCAATCCCCCACAGGAACAGCAAATCCCATCTTGGGCCTATCCATCAATTCTTGTGGAAGATGTCGATAAAGAACCTGTTTTAAGATCCACTTACTCGACCCATTACGGATTTTCATTTTCAGAGGTAAACTCATAATAAATTCGACCAGGTTATGATCCAAGTAAGGAACTCGGATTTCCAAGCCAACACTCATAGCAGCACGATCGACTTTTTGCAATATGTCATCGGGATGGTAAGTCATGAGGTCAAGATATACCATGGTTAAAACTGTATCATCAATCTTTTCCCACGAAGTTGAATCATCCAGTACGGTTACCAGTTCATTTCCAGATGTCAGAAGCTGTTCAGGAGAGTGAATTATGGAAACTATCCTCTTATAAATTGCCTTAGGGGTGGCGGTGGCCCGCAGAGCATGAGCCAGTTTGTAGAATTTCTCTGTAGGCAAGGAAACTTTCATTTTTTGAGGTAGAATAATCTCTAACTTTCTATAAAATTGCTCTACACTTTCAGGAGTAACACCGGCCATAAGATCAGCGGTTCTATTCTTCAACACGTTAGGTATACGTCCGGCAACTTTCCAAAGTTTTTCAGCAATAAGATAGCGATTGTAGCCCGCAAAAAGTTCATCTCCCCCATCACCGGAAAGAGCTACGGTAATATGTTGTCTTGCAAGAGTGGAAATAAGATGTGTCGGTATCTGGGAAGAATCAGCAAAAGGTTCATCATACATTTCAGGAAGTTTGGGTACTACATCTCTGGCTTCTTTGGGGGTAATATAAAGTTCGGTGTGGTTGGTACCTAGATGCTGAGCCACTTTTTTGGCGTGGACGGCCTCGTTGAATTCCTTTTCATGAAACCCGATAGTAAATGTATTAATAGGCTGTTCACATTGTGATTGCATAAGAGCTACAACAGTTGATGAATCAATTCCTCCTGAAAGAAAAGCACCCAGCGGTACGTCAGAAACCATACGTGAGCTAATAGTCTTCTGGAGGCGCTTTTCAAGTTCATCAATCGCAACTTCCTCGGACCCTGAAAAGGGGTTTTGTTGACCCTTTTGTACCACGCTCTCCAAAGACCAGTAAGGTTCTGACTTATGATTTTCAACAGGGGATTTGATTTGAATAAAATGACCAGGGAGCAGTTTATGGATCCCCCGGTAGATAGACCAAGAAGCGGGAACATAGCTGAACCGGAGGAAGGAGGCCAGGGCATCGCGATTGATTTCGGGTTTGAACTCCGGATGAGCACGGATAGCCTTTAACTCAGATGCAAAAAAAAAGGCTCCGCTTTGTACCCCATAATAGAGCGGTTTTTCGCCGATGCAATCTCTAGCAAGCCACAGTAACCTATCCCGCCGGTCCCATACAGCAAAGGCAAACATACCGTTAAATCTCTTCACTGACTGTTTTACGCCCCACTGAATAAAGGATCCAAGCATAACTTCTGTATCCGAATGACCCCTGAATTTGTGCCCCAATTTCTCTAACTGTTTTCGCAACTCTCTAAAATTGTAAACCTCACCGTTATAAGTAATCACATAGCGGCCATCGGCGGATATCATGGGCTGATGGCCAGCATTTGACATATCGATGATGGATAATCGCCTATGGCCGAACGCAACCCCAACTTCAGCCTCTACCCACGTGCCACTGTCATCTGGACCCCGGTGAACCAAGGTGTTGGCCATCTCCAAGGCGGTTCTCTCCAACCAATCAGCACTCTGATCAGTGGAATTTCTCCAAAAACCCGCTATTCCGCACATTTTACACTTCCACTGCTTCTTTCAGAAGTTCCACAAGTTTGGGAGCTATTGCTTGCAGAGAATAATCATTCTCGACTTTCTTGCGACCAGCTTCACCCATCTTACGGCATAGATCAGGGTTCTCTTTAAGCACTTCCAAGTATTCAATCCAATCATCTACACCATCGGCAAGGAAACCGTTCACGCCATGATCAACAATATCTTTGTTCATCCCTACGGGAGATGCAATGACAGGCAAACCACATGCCATATATTGGATCAATTTGAAACCACATTTACCCCTTTCCCAAGGCGTGTCGGGCAGTGGCATGATCCCCACGTCAAAACGGTTTATTTCGTGAAATTCAGTTTCTTGTTTCCAAGGAATCAATTGGCATTGTATTTCATTCACATCTTTTTTATGGGCACCGATTGCAGAAAACTGAATGTGTTTATCTTGGCATAACTGGTTCAAGGCTGGTACTGCCACATTAATGTGACGAGAAGTTGATGGTGATCCAATCCAGCCAATAGTAAAACTGTCGTTTTTAAAAAATGTCTTTTGAATAACTTTATCAGTATCAACAACTGTTGGCAAGATTTCAATCCGCCTAGCTCCATGTTTTTCAGCATAGCCAGCGATATATTGGTTGCCCGCAACCACTGTGGTGGATCGAGCCATAATTTGACTGATTTTTCTAGAAAGAGACCTTCTAACAAAAAAATTGCTGTGTTGATCATAACGATGGAAAATAGCATCATCATAATCAATGACGTAAGGAACAGAGGTCTTGCATAACAACTTCTCTATAGATGCAGGAATCCATGGAAAAGCCTCTTTTTCCATCCAAATAAGGTCGTAGCTGCCATTGAAAAAAAGTTCTGATGTTCTCTTAAAATATGACCCTATAGGATTAAATAATTTTATTGACAAGCGATCAGAAAAAAGATAATTAACATATCTTTTATCGAAAAATGGGGAAACTGATAGGTCAAAACTTTCATTTTCAAGATAAGGAAAAAACTGATAGAAGCGGTAACGGCTACTGGGGCCAGAACGGTCGTATCTGGTTAGAATAAGTATTTTCAAATAGAAAAATAATTTAGAAAATTTCTAGTACTTAGGCCTAAATCCATTTTTTAGAGTAGTTCCTCTCAATTCGATGCGATTAAGATACCCTGGAGAAAAGGGGAAAGATTCATACCATCCTCCCCAACTTTTTATATCAGCACTCATTTCATAGAACGTGAAAGTGCCAAATTGCACTTCTTTTACTGAATTTATGGGGTATTTAGAAGGAAAAAATGATCTCTTACTGATTCCAAGCAAACCGTCATTTGGCCGGTAATTTCCTTTTGAGGATCTTGTAGGATAATTTGCATCAGCATTATCAAAAAACTTTATATTCTTAGATTTTAAAAATATCTTAATAATTCTTATCTTATCTGGTAATGGTAAAAAAAGTTCCATCACATACATCTGATTCTTGTTATCAAAATTATATAATTCCTCAAGTGTTGATTTACCTCTGACATCAATAAAATTGTAAACCTGATCATATTGATTTCTGTTAAGAGAACGCTGAACCATGAAGTTCTTCATTTCAATATCAAACAGTATTAGAACAATAGAAAAAAGAGTGAAAAAAACAACCCAACGCTGATACTTAATGTCTTTTAATTGATAGAAAAAAAGAAGCCAAAAGGATACTTGTAAAGCAATCATAATTATTATGAAGCCATAACCATACCTTATTGAAGGAGCATTCATGAACCAGAGTAGTATTGCAACAAAACTTATAATTGAGACTATAAAATACTCATTCTGCTTTCTTTTAAAGAAATCGCTCGGATAAAATAATTTAAAAACTGTAATAAAGACTAAATTGATTATTGAACCAATTAGGAAAAAAAATAGGAATTTGTCTTGAATGCTAAACTGCTTTAGCCATGTGCCAATCCATGAGAATACTGAAACAGGGAAATTGAAAAAAGTATAATACTGTTTATTAAAAATATTGGTTAACTCAATTTCAGTACCGCTTAACAATGGATTCCAATTGTCTGTATACAATGATTTCTTATAATTAATGACTGATTGTCGCGACATTTCCCAGTCTGCGTTGAATAAATCTATTTCTGAAAACGGAAATACTAAATATCCAGAAAATAAGTAACCAGAAATAAACCACGGCATCAGAACAATCATAACCAAAAATAGTTTAATAAACACAAATTTGTAATTATCAATATATAAATTTTTCATTTTAATTATAAAATAAATAGATAAAATGGCTATCGGAAGGGTACTTACTTTTATTGTTATTAAATATGATGATAGAATCAGGAAAACAGCTATATAAATAGGGGTCAATTCCTTTTTTTCAAATCTTTCAATAAAAAATATTGATAATATTATAATAATTGCGGCCGCTGACAAATCTGGTGACAGAGATGCAATATATTTAGAAAGATATACAATACAAAATGGTAGTGTGGTTAGTTTCAATATAATGGATAATTGAATTTTCTTTTTTCTAATTTCTTTAATTCCATCAAAACAATAAAATATCAAGGTAAGAAATATTAATCCATTCATTATATGAAGAGGAGAATTATTCAACCACGCAATACCGAATATAGCTTCTAAAATAAACCATGAATGATTATGGGCATATTGTACTTGAAGATTCCCTAATCCAGGAACTAGACCAAATTCTTGTAGCCATCTTACAGATTGAGCATGATAGTATCCTGTGTCTCCTATTAATGGAGGATATTGACCCAGAACCAATGTGAACAGGAGAAGGATTATTGCAAGAATTTTTTGGCTATTTGTACCATTCATGAAACCCCTGACAATACTGGATACAGATCGATCCGGCCTATCATTCAGTTTTATAA
>Ga0187827_10007451_pt1 | contig 12175 bp, 10 predicted proteins | sample ETNtaG_39_FD_167969 | JGI IMG/M metagenome (GOLD analysis project Ga0187827, IMG submission 167969) | Marine microbial and viral communities from oxygen minimum zone, Eastern Pacific Ocean - ETNP2014_SV_150_PacBio MetaG (Illumina Assembly) | ecosystem: Environmental > Aquatic > Marine > Hypoxic... | reverse complement strand
CGTCGACGAAAGGGACCTGCCCTTACTGTCGAGGTTGAATATGAAGATGAAGTGATTGATGTCGATGAGGAGAATGTCCATCTCATTGAAGAGGATGAAATTGATATCGTGGAGCCAGAAGTAGATCTAGATTTGGAATCAACGGACGAAGAGTTACCTGAACCCGTTCTAGCGGAGTCACCATCAGAAGAGATAGAAGAGGAAGATTCGGGTAGCAAGCGCCGACGCCGTAGAAAGGCACGACAGGATGTAGTTAATCCAGTTGTGGAGGAATTACCACCACCCCCATCATCTGATGAAATAGCAGAGGAATTGCCTCTACCCCCCTCACCGATGGAATTAGGGACACTTCCCCCCCCGCCGGATAGGGATGTGACCTGTGAGTGTGGTGCAAATTTCAGAGTTAAGAGTCTTGAATTGAAATATGTGAAGTGTCCAGTTTGTAGTGAGAGAATAGATTTCTGAGGTTTTACAATGTGTGGAATTTTTGGCTATATTGGTGAGAAACAGGCTACAAACCTACTTCTAAGTGGTCTCAGGAAATTGGAATATCGCGGATACGATTCTGCTGGAATAGCCATTCTGAACTCAAAAATCACGACTAGCAAATGCGTTGGTAGAGTCGCTAAATTAGAAGAAATCATACCTGCTGAAATGACTGGTACTTGTGGTATTGCTCACACCCGCTGGGCCACCCACGGTGGAGTGACAGATGAGAATGCACATCCCCATATGTCAGAAGACGGTAGCGTAGCAATCATTCACAATGGCATCATTGAGAACAATCGTGCACTCAGAAATTGGCTCACTGCAGAAGGCGTGTTACTTCGTTCAGATACCGATTCAGAGGTACTCGCCCACTTAATTTACCGCGCTAGAGAGGACGGTCTCTCTCCATTGAATTCAGTTAAGCGTGCACTCAAACAAACACGTGGAACGTGGGGTCTTTGTGCTCTGTTTGCCGATGAAGAAGTCATTGTTTGTGCGCGAAATGGTTCTCCTCTTGTTATTGGATTAGGAGAAGGCGAAGCATACGTTGCTAGTGATCCACACGCATTGACCACTCATACTCAGAGAGTAATTTTCATGGAAGATGGTGATTTGGCGATTTTGACCGCTGGTGATGTTAAGACTAGCAGAATAGGTAGTGGTTTGTCAGACCCTACAGTCACTACCATTGACGAGAGTTGGAGTGAATCAGAATTAGGTGACTTCCCCCACTATATGCTGAAAGAGATTCATGAACAACCCGAATCATTGAGACAGTGCATCTCAGGGCGTACTGTGCTGAAGAATGGAAATGGAAAACTGGGCGGTCTTGACCTTTCTGCGAAAGAACTGCTAAACATTCCTCATATTCGCTTAATTGGCTGCGGTACTGCTTTACACGCTTGTCAGGTTGGTCGTTTGGTAATTGAAGAGTTGGCTAGAGTTCCAACGCAATCTCATGTCGCTAGTGAGTTCAAGTACAATAATCCGGTTATTTCACCAAAGGCTCTCTATTTCGCAGTCAGCCAGAGTGGTGAGACTGCTGATACTCTTGCCGCTGTAAAAGAGATTCAACTCAAAGGGGGCCGAATAATGGGTATTGTAAATGTAGTCGGCTCATCAATAGCGCGTCAATGTGGTCGTGGTGTTTACATCCATTCAGGGCCTGAACTGGCTGTTGCTTCGACTAAAGTATTCAGCAATATGGTGGCGGCGCTCACAATTTTCAGTATTCAATTGGGGCGGGCGCGAGGTCTTTCTACAGATGCAGGAAAAGTAGTAGTGAGGGCTATTAACAAGATACCAAAACAGGTTGAAAATTACTTAATGAACCAGGGTCCAATAGATGAAGCGGTGGAGGCTGTGAAAAATGCAAAACATGTGTTGTTCCTCGGTAGGGGTCCTTCTGCACCGGTTGCCCGTGAAGGCGCGTTGAAGTTGATGGAGGTCGCCTATATTCCATGCCTTGCTTATCCAGCGGGGGAGATGAAACATGGCCCAATCGCACTACTTGAAAAGGACAGTCCAGTAGTAGTAATCTGCCCTAATGACAAATTTAGAGATAAGACACTCTCTAATGTTCAGGAGTGTAAGGCTAGAGGCGCGAAAATAATTCTAATTCATGACGAAGGTGACGATGAAGCTGCAGCCGAGGCTGAAATTGCCATTGCAGTACCCCAAACTCACAAGATGCTCTCCCCATTGCTTACAGTAATACCATTGCAATTGATGGCTTATCATACAGCAGTTGAGTTGGATTGTGATGTGGACAAGCCGAGAAACCTTGCCAAGTCAGTTACCGTTGAGTGACCACTTGTGACAATGTCACTAAGCCATTAGGTGGGGGTTTCAGTCTATTCTGAATTTACAGATTCCTGAATCCCATCGATATGGCCTATATCCTAGAATATGATCGGTATGGCGCATCTTGACGACAGAAATCTTCCGCTGAATACTGTCCACATTACGCTCCATCGTAAGGTGAACAACGCCGTCTGAGAGATAATCTTCAATTCCGAATTCCCCATACTGATTCTTTGATTCGCCCATCATCTCACAGATGACAATACCGGTAAGGCCCATTCTGCGAATGGCCTCAAAGAAGCGGAAGATTTCATCTCTAGGGTTTTCCATTTTTGTTAGCGTAAAGAATGCTCCTAAACTGTCGAATACAACAACTTCGAATCCAATGCTATCGCGGTAGTTTGCTAATTGCTTGATGAGTTGCCCCATCCAATCAACGCTGTCAGTCATGCCTTGCGAATCGAGTTGCACGCGCAGGTCAGCGAGGTCAATGATTGCAATCCGGCTGCGAACGCGTGGGTCTTGGACATCCATCCCCATACCAGCCATGTGGCTACCCAAGCTATCTTTACCCTGCTCGAGAGTTACATAGATTCCAGAGGTTTTACCCTCTAGAACTGCATTGTATAGCATTGAGAAGCCCAGGCTTGATTTCATCGAACCAGAGACTCCAGCAAATAGGACAATATGTCCCTTCGGGATACCGCCCTGCATCTTTTCATCAAGTCCGGCTATATAGGTTGGAATGCGCTCTTTTGACCCAGTCACCTTCAATCCCCATCACTCCCACAAAGGTCCGCATGATAAACGCGCGCCCCATCCCGTTTAGATGATGAAGGCCCTGAAGGTGCATCTTGCATCCGCCTCAACTCGTCGTTTTGAGTTGCTAAATGAGGTACTAAAAGGCCTTAATGTGGAGTTTTCTGCTAGCCCCTTGGTTAGTTCAGAGATTATTCCGCCAATTGGTATAAATGTAGGTAGCCAAGTAGAAAAAATACTAGCATCCAAAATCAATTCAGCCATTGCTGAATTTACATTGCGATTAGAATCTGAAAATGAAATCCCACATTTCATTTTAGTTGCAGACACTCTAGTTGAGGACCCAGATGACATCAATATTGCAATGGGGCAACCAGTCGATCGAAACGGTGCTGCGGCTATGTTGTTACGGCTAAGTGGTCGCCGCCATAATGTCTGGTCTGGTACTGCACTTCTATATCGAAAGGAATCTATTTGGGTTGTAGAAACAGAAGTTGAACACGCCACTGTAGAAATCGACGAATTATCATCAGAAGCACTTTCCACATTGCTTGAATCAGATAGTTGGGTTGGTAAGGCCGGAGCCTATGATTTGGCGGGCGCAATAGGGGTTCACGCTCGGCTGGTAGCTGGTACAAAAGAGTGTGTCCTCGGCTTCGCTCCTACAATTATCACCAATTTAATTGATCACACTATAGCAAAATCTTGAACAGCGAACAGTGGTGGCATTGAAACATGGGCGAGACAGACTCTGCAATCTCTGTCGATGGCCTCGTGCGTGGATACGGAAAGGTGCGAGTCCTTGAAGGACTCGACATGTCGGTTCAGATTGGTTCCATCTACGGCTTGCTTGGACCTTCAGGATGTGGCAAGACGACCCTTCTCAAGGTGATTCTCGGCCGTCTAGTACCTGAATCGGGGAGCACAACAGTTCTCGGTGGGACGCCCGGGGAGAAGGGTTCGGTGATTCCTGGGAGTGCGGTGGGATACTCACCCCAAGAGATTGCACTATACCTCGATCTCTCCATTGCTGAGACACTTTCTTTCCATGGCCGACTGCACGGTATGAGTCGAGATGAGGTTTTGAAGCGTCAAGAGTGGTTGCTCACCTTTCTCGATCTCCCCGATAGCTCCCATCAAGTGGGAAAGTTATCCGGAGGCCAGAAGCGAAGAGTAAGCCTTGCAGTTGCCCTATTGCATGAGCCTAAACTGCTCTTGCTCGATGAGCCTACTGTCGGAGTGGATCCTGAGTTAAGGGCGAGGCTATGGGGACACTTGCAAGAGATTTCAGAAGGGGGGACCACAGTAGTAATCACAACCCACTACATAGACGAGGCGGGTCAGGCTGACTGCGTCGGTCTGATGCGTAACGGGGCACTCCTGACCGAGGATACCCCAGAGGCAGTGATGGTATCACAGGATGCATCATCACTTGAGGAGGCATTTCTTTCCCTCTGCAAGCGAGATTCTAGGGGCGACACAGAGTGAACGGAAGCAGAATCTATGCTATTGCAGCTAGGAAGTTTGCCAGCCTGCGACGCGACAGGAGGATGTTTGGTTTCATTATCCTAATGCCCGCGATACAGATACTTCTGTTTGGAATCGCCATCGGGCAAGCGCCCACGGGGTTGGACTTTGCCATCGTGGATGAAGGGCCAGGAGATATTGGGACAATTGTGGTTGAACACTTGGACGGCTCGGAGTCGTTGGTCCTCCATATTGAGTACGAGAACATGCCATCTGCTCGGCTCGATATAGAGGAGGGTGAGTTGTGGGGGGCTTTGCACATTCATCCTAACGGCACCTTCGAGTTACTGCTTGACAATTCCAATCAACAGGTATCCAACACTATCATTGTCGAGGTGAGAAATGCTATGACTGCGGCTATGGCATCACAGGGTGTGAGCCTTCCAATGGAAATCGCAGAACCTGTCTATGGCGACAAGGACCCCGCCTTCATCGACTTCCTGGCGCCAGGAATCATGACAATGGTCTGCTTCATGTTCAGTCTGATTCTAACCTCCATGGCATTTGTAGGGGAGCGCTATGACGGTACACTCGACAGAATATTCGCAGCTGGTACTCGACCTAGTGAGGTACTTCTCGGTCATTTGGGTGCGTTCTCGACCATTCTAATAGGGCAGGTGTTAGTGGTTATTCTGATTGCCACTCTAGGATTTGACATCACAATCGAGGGAAGTATTCTGCTCTTGTTTCTACTTGGCCTGCTATTGGGCTGGGCCGCGATGTGCTTCGGGCTGTTCGTCTCAAGCAAGGCGAAGTCGGAGTTTCAGGCTATGCAGCTCAACATGCCGGTGTTATTCCCAGTCTTGCTTCTCTCGGGTATCCTATGGCCGGTGCAGGCGCTGCCGACTTGGATTCAGCCGCTCGCATGGGCGATGCCGACCACTTGGACGGCGGAGGCATTCCGCAGTATCATGATTCGAGGGTGGGGGTTGGAGAATACAGGTGTGCAAATGGCCTTTGCGTTCAATATCTTGTTCGCTCTCTTCGCCCTATTCATCGCCAGCCGCTCTCTAAAGGTGCGAGAGTAGATTACTCAGGCAACATCCATTCCCAACATCGATGCATTCCTTCCTCGACGCTGACTGTGGAATACCAGCCAAGAGCAGTCTCAGCAGCGGAGGTATCAGGTACGCGCCGAACAGTGTCTCCGGGGTGTCCATCTACAGAGGTAATTTCACTTTCTGCACCTGAAACTTTCAGCGCAATCTCAGCAAGTTCTCGGATAGAGACTTCTTCCTTTGAACCGATATTGAATGAGGCACCTTTCAAGGATGAACCATCCACGCCTTCATCTAATTCTCCGAGAGCTACGATACCGTCAATCAAATCTGAGTACCAAGTGAAGCAACGGGTCTGAGTACCATCTCCGTGTAAAGTAATTTCATTTTCTTCTAGGCATTGTTGGAGGAAAATTGAGGAGACTTGTCCATGTTCTCCTCCTTTCAAACGAGGGCCATATCCATTGAATAGTCTAATAATTCGCCCGTCAAGTCCTCTTTCGCGTACGGCGTACTGAACCAAAACTTCTCCAAGGTATTTGCTTGCACCGTAAGAGTGTCTCAGATGGTGGTGCGGACTTGGGCAAATTGCTAGGTCCTCCTCGCGCAGGGGCATTTCATTCTGAATCCCATATGCTTCGGGGCTACTGGTGAAAACTAGACGTGCCCCCCGCTCACTGGCGAATTTCACTACGGTATCTGTAGTTCTGATATTGACCTTTATGACAAGATCGGGGCGTTCGTTGAAGTAGCGTGTGCCATTGATTGCAGCGAGGTGATATACCACATCGACTCCATGCAGTTTTTCCTCCGCTTTCTCCATTTTTTCAATGTCAGCACAATCTCCTAAGACAAAGTGGAAATCGGGCATTCCTTTGCAATCTTCCATGTTTGCCTTGCGGCCTCGGAACAAATCATCGACTACACAGACATCGTGGCCGCGAGCAAGCAGAGACTCAGAGAGGTGGCTTCCTAGGAAGCCAGCACCTCCTGTTACGATGCACCGCATGCTAGGCGGAAGTGGGGGTAGCGTATTGCATTATAGTCGGACAAGTTCATTTGGTGTCTATTATCAGCGTGTCACAATGGGGGATAATTACGGAGATTGCCCTGTATGTGGAGTGCACAAATCTCTGGAGAAATGGCATAGGCCGTTACCCTACAAAGACCGCCATCTCACAAGTGCTTGTTCAGAATGCTATATCGATATTTTATGGCCCTTCAATGACATCACAGAAGATTAAATCATTCTGTAACACGATTGAGTATTTTCACTTGGACAACACCATGGCTGAGTGACATTTGGATTTCATCTCCATTGTTGATAGCTAGACAGGGGTCAGTATCGAAGCCATAGGAGTATGGGACATTGAGCAATGATGCAGCAGGAAGGGTGAGAGGGCAGACATCTCTATTGATGATCCCCTTCGGCCCCTTGCCAGTGTATATCAGGCCCATCAGAACAAACGGAGCAACCGTTGAGCCTGATCCTTTGGGGTAAATGAGAATAGTATCTTCAATTGCAACCCCGTCAAGTGGATGGCCAGGTTCCTCAATGACGCCACTATCTCGATTGACATATCCAAGGTAGGTGATTGGTACATCAGTCACCAACGCTTTTCCCGTAAGGCTCCACTCAGTTTGACTTGGCAAGTTCTTCCCTGTTAGTTCACATTCTCCAGTCTGGTAGGTCTTGGCTGAGGCGTGCGGTTCCTTGGCACGCGAGTCTAGAGTAGGTCGTGGACCCTCAAACAGGGCGGGGTTGAAAGCGGCGGCAACACAGGTTTCGATGGGGGCGACAGAGGTTGGCATTCGATTGAGCCCGCTTGTAAGATAGTGTTCTGCCTTCAGCGAGTTTGTCAGCAGGTGGTTGTACTTGATTCGGTTATATGGGGTGACTTCAGGACAGGTATCTTTGAGCACAAGTGCACCTGCTTCTTCCAGTAATTCGATGGAACCATCTGCTTCTGCAAGTTCATGGCTGTGCCCACTTGTGAAGACCCATAATCGTTGATTTAGAATTCTATTGCCTAATTCCATGTAGGTTCTGACCACAGCAGCGGTTGAGCGAATTTCACCCAATGATGCTTGAGGGCAGCCAACGACGACGAGGTCGACTTCACCGTTGGGGGCGAGTTCTGCATAACGTCCAGCCAAGTCAGATTCTGTGAAAGTGAGTTCTCCTTCATAGTCTGAGGTCGGTGCGGGTGGAGTATGGCCATCTGCCCAAAGAAGTGGTGAGCCATAGTTGGCCGCAGCAGCAGTAAGAGCCTTCTTCATCTCAAACGAGGACCATGATGGCAGACCAGTGATGTGAGGCATTGGACCCCATGGTAGGTTCCAATCCGATTGCACCTGTTTTCCAATCCAATCCCCAAGTATGCTCCAGTCGGTGATGTCATCCATTTCTGCCTCGACTTTGACAAGGATGTTCGGCTGTCGATTTTCCTCTAGGTGTAGACCCCACTTGGGCGCCCATCCAGTAAGTGCAGTAGCGAGTGCAGAAAGACCTGATTCTCGATTAGTGATTAGTTCGGTATAGGAGTTTGAGAAACATACAGCATTTGATTCAGCCCAAGAGCCGAACCCTTCAATTTCCAAATCCTGCTCATACGGAGTGCATGAAAGGGTGGGAGCGATTCCTAAATTTTCGTAGGCGAGAATAATTTCGAATTGTAGTTTCAAGAAATCCTCGTAGTCAATACCCATCTCATCGAATTTGTTGCGGTCACAGCCGGCAGAATTGAGGGTGGTGGGTATGGCCACCTTACCCTCAGAATCATCACCAAGGTCGGCAAGGAAGCGTCTCAGGCCGTGACCACCCGTTATCACTGAGACACCACTGACATGAGCATGCGTACATTCAATGAATTCAGTAGCCCCTGCTGAGGCAGCCAAATCGACAACAAGACGGGCGGCCTTCTGTTTCGTTGTGCCACAACCTCCCTCAAGCATCTCAGCAAGTGTTGCAGGGATGGCCATTGATGTGAGGCAGATGGCATCGCCCCATCAACTTGCGCATCAATTTTTCCTCTCTCCATTAGAATCAAGAGGGATGACTTCGTGCCAGATAAGGGGGCTGAAAATGAGTGAAGAGTTTGTCAATATTGCAGGCTACCGTTTCATCTCGATTCCCGATATGGTAGACATGCGATGGCCCCTTCGTGATTTATGTGTAGACCTTGGATTGAAAGGTACAATATTGCTTGGTGAAGAAGGAATCAACTTTTTCCTTGCTGGCACTCAAGAATCAGTCGATCAGTTCATTGTACATATTGAAGAGGATGAAAGATTCAGAGGAATCCCTCTGAAAATTAGTTATTCAAATCACCAACCATTCACTAGAATGCTAGTACGTCTGAAAAAAGAAATAATTTCAATGGGACATGATGATGTGAAACCTGCAACATTCACTGGCCCTTTTATTTCTCCTAAAGAGTTCAAATCTTGGCTTGATGAAGGTAAAGAGATAATCGTACTTGATACGAGAAACGATTACGAGATGAGATTAGGGAAATTTGAGAATGCTGTAGACCTAGAAATTGAGACATTCAGGGAATTTCCCAGCGCAATCAAGCAACTTCCAGATGAGATGAAAGGAACACCGGTAGTGATGTATTGTACTGGCGGTGTTCGTTGTGAGAAGGCATCTGTAATGATGCTTGAGGAAGGTTTTGAATCAGTATACCAACTTGAAGGTGGAATCTTAGGATACTTCGAAGAGTGTGGAGGTGAACATTGGGAGGGTGAATGCTTTGTCTTTGATCGCAGAGTTGGATTAGGACCAGACCTTGAAGAAACTGCAAGTATTGTTTGCTATGAATGTAGAGAGCCACTATTGCCGGAAGAGCAGAAATCTGACAACTATATCATCGGTGCTTCTTGCCCCTATTGTGCACTATGAAGTCATCATTTCTTGGCCGCAAGTGGTTGCCGCCAACCTTGGCCAAAAGCACGATTCGATACCCGTGGAGCGGGTGGCATTTGCCACCTTTTGTGCTCATTGTCATGAAGTCGTTCTAGAATCCAATCAACCATCTTTTCATCATGGCCTAAATCAATCAATGTAGAGGCGGAGGCGCCGTCTTCAATGTGAGATTCAAGGATTGAGTCAAGTATTTTGTAAGGTGGAAGAGTATCTTGATCTAACTGATCAGGTGCGAGTTCAGCAGATGGTGGTTTGGTGAGTGTGCTCTCGGTAATGGGCGCTTTATCTCCAAATCGTTCTGCTTCAGAGTTGATGGCATGAGCAACAGCGTAAACCTCAGTTTTGTAGAGATCTCCAAGTGGTGCATAACCTCCAACCATGTCACCATACAGGGTGCAGTACCCCATTGCCAATTCTGATTTATTTCCGGTAGTGATAGCCATAGCGTTCCGTGAATTTGCCATGGCCATCACCATCATTCCCCGTAGACGAGATTGTATATTTTCAAGAGCTACCGGATTCCCCTCTGCCAATTGTTCTCTGAGTTCTGCTTCCGCTGCGTCATGAAGTTCGCTGATAGAATGGGTGTGTAGTTCCATCCCAAGCGCTTCAGCAGTCGCCTTGGCATCGGCTAGCGAGTGGTCGCTGGAATAGCGAGATGGCATTGCTAGACCTAGGACGTTTTCGGGGCCAACGGTGCGGCAAGCGATAGCGGCACACACAGAGGAATCAAGACCTCCGCTCATACCTATCACCAGCCGTTCAATGCCAGATTTCCTGCAGTAATCACCCAGTCCTACGGTGATAGCCGCCAATAGGTCAATTCCAGTTTCAGGATTTACTGGGTCACTGCCGGCAGCAACAGTTTCTACATCACAAGAGCATTCATCGCAGCATTCACCCGCTGGCCCTGGAAGCCAGCGGCCAGAATCAGAATCTTCCACATCAACTAGAAAGATCCCCATACACCATGCAGGGGCTTGGGCTAAACGGCCATCGGGCCACGCTACAAGAGAGCGCCCGTCAAACAACAGGTCATCATTTCCTCCAACTTGATTACACAGGAGAAATGGGTGTCTAAGTGTTTTGGAAGCAGCTCTAACCACATCACTGCGCATACCCTCTTTGTGTAGATGGTATGGCGAGGAAGAAAGATTGACCGAGAGGGCGAGAGGCTCGCCCTGATGTTGCCACGCTGCAAGTTGCTCAATCGGGTCTGCATCATAATCGGCAGGTACCTCACCCGCGTGCTGCCACGCATCTTCGCAAATTGTGACACCAATTGACAGATTATCCGAGAGTCGTAGAATTCCTGGTGCTTTATCAGGTTCAAAGTAGCGCAGTTCATCAAATACATCGTAGGTAGGTAGCAGTTGTTTGCGAGTTGCAACCTTGGCTTTTCTTCCCGGTACAAGGCGCATTGTCCCGTTAGCAGGAAGGTGTCTGTCTGCAGTTGGGGGAAGAGGTGTTCCAACGATGAGTGGAATCGGTGTTTCGATGTTTGCAGTGACTTCAGCACACTTTACCACAAATTCTGGGTCGAGTAGAAGATCACGGGGTGGATAACCAGAAATTATCAATTCACTCGTGATGGCCATATCTGCGCCATTTTCTGCTGCAAGGGCTACTGCTCGTTCAACTTCGGCAGCATTTCCCTCTAGGTCTCCGACCTTCGGATTGAGTTGAAGCAGTGCCACAACGAGTCCCATATCGTTCACCGCCGAAGTTCTCATCCATTCAATCTTTGCAACGTCATCACTCGGATTCATCCGTCCATTTTTGCCGTCTCAACATTTTTCTAGTAGGCATTACGATTACTAATACAGCGAGTGCACCAAGAGCGAAAAGTACTGATATCCAAGCGAAGTTTATGGCATCTCGAGCACGTGAATCTGTTAACATTCTAGCCATGAAATAACAGGCGATTGAAATCAACAACAGGAGGAAAGAAATCTTCCTGCCGCGGCGGCGGCTTTCAGCGACGAATTCATCCTCGCTCATCTCTAGGGTCGCCATCTTGGATGGTCAGGTAACTAACTGAGCAATAACACCGCCGGCTAGAGTTGAACACAAGAAGCTAGCAAAAAATATCAATCAATGGCACGCCTTACCAAATTTCTTGAGGCGCCAGTAGTTGTATGGCCACGGTGTCAGGAAGCCGACCACGAGCATGAATGGGATGGCAATGGGGTTCATTCCAAGGGTTCCACCGGTGAATAGAAGGTCGGTAATTTCCATGGCGATTTCCATCATCAGCATGGAGATGAATGACATACCCAATGCGGTAGAGAGGGCATTTCGAAAATCCATCTGCCCCTTCATCATGATTCCAGTTTCAAGCATCACACTGGTCGCCAAACCATTGATGAGTGGTAGTATGGCATAGAAATACCACCAGTTAGAAAACATCTCTAAGTCAGATGTAATCCCTGAAAAAGAGTAGTAATACAAGGTTGCGAATTCACCGATTGAACACCCGATTAGGCACCACTTTGTGTTGTGCGCGGATTGCCTCCAAACATCGCCATCTTTCCAATTGAATTCCGGCTCACCGATAGAGAATCCACATCCTTCTATGGCCGCACCCATCTTCCCCGAACACGCCCCCTCATGATGAACCACAGCTTTGCCCACTTCAGCCTCTACCGAAGTGACGCCCTCGACCGCTTCT
>Ga0187827_10007449_pt1 | contig 12179 bp, 12 predicted proteins | sample ETNtaG_39_FD_167969 | JGI IMG/M metagenome (GOLD analysis project Ga0187827, IMG submission 167969) | Marine microbial and viral communities from oxygen minimum zone, Eastern Pacific Ocean - ETNP2014_SV_150_PacBio MetaG (Illumina Assembly) | ecosystem: Environmental > Aquatic > Marine > Hypoxic... | reverse complement strand
ACAAGTGTACAATCATTGAAAGAGAAAGGTTGGTTAGAACGCTTTTCCAAGTCAATGATACTTAAGCGGCTATGTAACAAGTAAACATTGATCTCATTATACTGAAAAGAACACCAGTCTTGGTGGTCTGGACCTCTGTTTTTCATTGATTCAAGTGAACTATTTATAGTATTTATATCAATCGATCTTTTTCCTATAAAACCAGCTATACCACACATAAACTAAATTAGCCAATCCATTTTTATTATTTCACAAGCTTTTACGTCATGCTTCAATTTATTGCCCTGGACATAAACCTATTTCAGGCCTGATCAAATCTTAATCTTATAAGGAGATGACATAATTAGTATTTAAATCATGCTTTGCAGTTATTGATCAACTAATGTTTTCGTTACCCTTTAGCAAAGCCTATAATGCCGTACATAGGTAGAGATATTAATAATTGGGAAAAAAGATAGAGAAAAAATATAAATATCTATTCAATTAATTTTGCAATTTTTAGATCGAGATTATCTTCAATCAAAAGGGAAGCTTTTTTATCAAAAATAACATGTCCAATTTTATTGCCCATCATTTCTTTTGCTTCAAAATATTTCTTTTTGTCACGTAGAAGGAAATTTGATACAGCCGCATACCATTTTTCTTTTTCATTTCTAATAATTTCATGCGAATAATTTAATGGCACCATACCATGACCGTCATGTTTGAAAAAGAATCTATTATCTTCTTTTACAGCGATAACTGTGTCAACTTGAAAAATTTTGTAAATGTTTATTGCACTCTCAATTAAATGTTTCTTGACGAAAGGTGCTTCAATAGAATGTAGAATAAAAGCATCATAATTATTAAACAAATCCACCTCTTTACAAATAAGATCCATTGTTTGTTTTATATGTATTCCGATATAAGATATATCTAATGGTCTCTTCAAAGGTAACACTTTATCAGAATTGTAATTTTTGGAAATATAATCCAGAACCTTTTTATCTGGACTTGAAACAATTATTAGATCAATTCCTTCTACTTCCAAAAAATTATTGATTGATATATCAATCAAATAAGATTTTTTTAGCTTCATAAAAGGTTTGCTCCGATTATCGAGTTTTTCTCCTCGTACTGGAAAAATTGCTACTATTTTTGGTAAAACAATGTTTTTTCTTTTAAATATTTTTTTGAGTATCTCTGATCTTGTTTCTAAAAGTTGCTCGCTTTTATCCGTAAGACTATTACCATGTTTCCTGTAGTAAAATACCGGAACATTAATGTTTCTTATTTCATATCTTTCAATTAATCTAAACCACAGTTCATAACCGTCCTGGCGAGTTATACTCTCATCATAGCCACCAATCTCTCTCAAATATTTTGTTCTAAACATTGTGCAGGCACCATGAGCAGGCTGATCATACATTGAAACATCTTTCGTAAAATTATGTCTCTTTTCTATACTTATAACCTCACCAGCGCGGTTTATTACATACCAATCCCCAAATACCATGCCAATTTCTTCGGTGTCAAATTCGTTCAATAAAATTTTTAATGCGTTTTTATCAAGATAATCATCTGCATCTAATCTGATTATGTATTCACCTCTCGCTTGATTTAACGCGATATTATTTGAAATAGTTAAGCCTCTCTTATTTTGATAAATGACTTTAATCTTCTCCTTATTTTCAAATTTTTTTATTCTAAGTCTGGAATCGTCTGTTGAACCATCGTCAATAACGATCAGTTCAAAGTCCTGAAATGACTGGTCTAATACACTTTGAATAGCTTGATTGATGTATTCCCCATAATTATGATTCGTGATATATACTGTAACTATAGGTGGATTCATAATGAATGGATTTTATTTTTAATTTTAATTATAGCCATTAGTTGAACGGAAATGGCTTGTCCATAAATCCTACTATAATTCCGCGCAGATGAAACAAATTTGCATCAACTCCATTTAGGCCAAGATTAACAACCCAAGAATAAACATTCGGATTAAAAGAAAAATCACTCTTGATGCAAATTTCTTTAATAATTGTTTCTACTACTACAGTATACTCTTTTTGTATATCAGGCATAAACGAAGATGGATCACTAAATAGACATTTTTTTCATAAACTTATTTCCTCACCAATCTCTCAATTGCTTTTTATTATTAATTATATTTTATACCTACAAGTCCAATAGTATTTATATTCAGATTTATACATCTTAGGAAATAAGCTTATTTGAAGATTTGGACTAAGACTTAATTTGGAATAGAAAAGGGAAATGGCGTATTCATAAATCCAGGCATAATTCTTTTTAAATAGAACGAGTCTGCATGTAAATGGTTAAAACCGTATACTGTTGAAGGACAAATAGTAATACCTGCTTTTATTAAAAACGATATCACTTTATTATTGAAATGCTCATGTTGACCTTCAGGGTAAGAAAACAAGTCTACTAAGTTATTCAAAGCATCATTTAAATGACATAAACAATCATTGATTTCATTTTTTAACAAAGGTTCTTCAAGATATGCAAGAATTTCATGGTTCACCGTATGGCCTCCAACCTCATAATTCGGTGGGTCGTTGAGCCGAATTATATCATTCCAACTAAGATTTAAATAATTCTTAACATTGTTTGCGCCAACATCTACATTTAGCTTATCTCTCAATTCTCCCAAAATAGTATCTCTAATTGTAGGGGTACATTTTTTCAAATTGGTTTTAATCTCTATAATTGCATTTATTTTTTTATTCTTCGATAATAAATCAAAACTCCTATTGCTATTACCAAGGACAATATTAAAACTTTCGACTTCGGTTTTGTTAATGATACATTCAAGAAGATCTGTCCAGAAGAGCCTGTTTGTTTCAACAAAACCTGTGGATATGAAAAAGGTAGCAGGAACATCATATTTTCGTAATATCGGCAAAGCAACATCATGTACATTCTTGTAACAGTCATCAAATGTTATTGATATAGATTCTTTTGGCAGTGATATGCCAGATCCAAGAGAACATGCCATTTTTCTTAAACTAACTGGGTTCATATTTTCACAAATGTATGAGATGTGTTTTTCAAATTCATCAGCTTGTATATGTTTCCCCGAAAAATTTTCTATTCCCTCACTCAGCGTTTTTGTGACACCGTGATAAGCGAGAATGGCATATTTATCCAATGATTTTTCTCCTTGAATTGCTTAATTCCCTACCGGATGAATTTAATATTTTTAATTCAATTAAATCCATACTTCCAATATGATCGTTGCCTTTAGCGGCTTTATTTAAAGTAAAGTGTTTCTCTATTATCTGAGCACCTCTCGATATGGCTAATAGACACGCTCCAAGACCATGTGTATGATCACTGTATCCATAAAAAGGCTTTCCGTCAAAAATTTCAGGGAAATCTTTCATTTCATCCCAGTAAGTAGGATATTTTGATATACAGTAAAGATACTTTATATTTTCTTTTTCAAATGGCATATAATCTTCTTTCCACATCCCAAGAGATATATATACTGTCTTTCCAGTATCAACTACCTGTTTTACAAATTCTAAATCCTTACTTAAAATAAAACTTGATATTTTGTATTCCATCAAGTTTAATTTCTCGCACCACTCTAGTTTTTCATAATCATTTACCGTAGCTAGAAATCGAATTTGATGAAAATCACAGAATTCTTTGATGCGTTTTACCTGATCAAAAGTAAACTCAAATTTTTTTCTGCTATCATCTCCCCATACTAACTTTGAAGTATACAATTGTATCTTTACATAATCTGCACCTCCAACACTAGATTGCCTCACCAACTCATTAATCCAATTAAAATTCCCATTGTGGTTAATACCAATTTCAGATATTATTTTGAGCATTTTTTTCCTCCTAAAACCATTGCAGTAGCCAAAAACCGAAAAGGTGATTCAGATAATACCTGTAATTTCCTTGCAATTAACAGATCCAAACCCTTTAAATAATTATCAAGTGGTTTAGGTATAAGCCTGAAATTATAGTAAGCAACTTTGTTTAGTTCAATATTATATTGTTTCCATTCTTTATTTAATCTCCTTTCAGAAAACTCTTTATGTCCTACCCCGGGAGTATAAGGGGGAACCATTACATCTCTGCCCATCAACTTTTGATAAATTCGATCCACTTTTCGATAAGGACTATTAATATTGGGATAAGTTCCTATCAATATTCCGCCAGGATATAAATGTTGTGCTATCTTTTCCATCAAGTCATGAGTGTATTTATCAGTAAGATATTCAAATAATCCCATACAAACAATAATATGGTATTTTTCACTTTGATTTTCTTTTAAGAATTCAACTGGATCTATGGCTTGAAATTTAAATTTATTTAATGTTTTATCTTGCTGGCATTCTTTAATCATTCTTTCAGAAATATCAATGCCCATAAACTCAACTGATATATCCACTAATTCCTTTGCTAGCAAGCCTGGCCCACATCCAATATCCAATATTTTTTTCCCTTTTGGATATCCAATGAAAGTCTTAACAATTTTTAATCTTGTATTGAATGAATGAGAAACAATATTATTACCCTCATAGTTGGACCTGTAAGATCTTGCGACTTTATTAAAATGTACAATTACATTTTTATTACTATTCATAACCTATTACTCTTGACTAAAAATTTTGATGTTATCATTTTCATGTATAAACAAATCTCGGATATAAAAATCATATTAAAAGACCTTTTTTGCCATTTCATATGCCTCTTCGGTAAAGATTGAAGACATGAATTTAATATCGAAATAATTGCACCAGTATACTTAGCTTGTTTTATAAGCTCGTATTTTTATGACTTTACATAAAGATACTGCCAATATCTTCCATCTCCGCTTTTCCACGGTGATGCCATTTTATAAATCAGACGAAAATCCTCAGGTACAGGAAACTCATCTGAAACAATTTCCTCATGGCCTCCCAAATTTATTGTTTTTTTTATGCTATTATCGTGGAAAAAATACATTTTAGTTACCCTGCCCATCTGCCTTATATATTCCTCAACCTGAGAATATCCCATTTCTGAAAAACTATGCGAATTCATAAGTGCGTCCACTGAATTTTCGGCAAGCTTCCTGATTTGAAAATGCGGCATTAGAATTATGTCATATTTATCAATAACATCCCGGGTTATCTCATCAGCTTTAATCTCGCCCATCAGCAATATTTTTTTTTCAGGGAAAGCCGCCATGAGATAATATTGAGCTACTGGAAGAATTTCCGGAAGATCAAAACCTATATATTTGCATCCTGCCCCTGAAGCCATGAGATGGTATCCCACGCCTCCAAAGCCGCATCCAATTTCCACAATAACTGGGCATTTTTCTTTCCACAACAAGTTCTTGATGTGATTTGCGTAATAATTATGCCTGAAAGAACTTGATAGTACGAGCATCTCTTCCAGATAATATCCCCATGGATTCCCGATTGGTGGGGCCTCCATTATTTTAATTTCTGTGTCTTCTACAAGTTTTTCCCACACCATATAATCACTTATTATGGAATTCACAAATTCCATTTTTTTAAAAATATTTCCTTTTCTTATGTGTCCATAATATCCATAATCAATTAACCCTTTTATACAGTTATTACGGAATAAATCCTTCAATAAATATGCAAGTCTTTCGTTGTCATTCTGCTCTAGGGCCGTATAGTAGTCTTCTCTTCTTTCTTTATCAAACTGCCACGAACCACTTGTCTCGTAAACCGATGGAATATTTGTCGTAGAAAAAATAGCTTTCTTATAAGCCTTGTTTATTCTCTCAACAATACTCTCACGGACGTCCTCACTTAAACTCGATTCAACAGGCAGTAATCCCTTATTTAAAAACGAGATATCCGATAATACATTTTTTCTGTATTTATTTACAGTCAGAAAACTACTGTAAAGTTCGTATAATGGCCTTAAAGATTTTTTTAAGACATTTTTCATCAACTTTTACTAACCCCTATTTTTGCTTAATTAGCAGCTCTGTTATGATAAAATCTTCTTGGGATATTACCGGAAATGCGCTGGCTTTATCAATAAAAGGCTATCGTAGATTCCAAGGATGTCATCAAGCGTATATTCCCAATGTACTCTCTTCATCCGGGATACTATAGCGGCAAAGGTATCCATGTCTTGCTCTGTATCAACTGACAGCTGAATGCCGTTAAGGTTTTGAGACAAGGCAAAATTGTGAATCTTGAAATCATCAAGATGCTTGTAGAAATATGGTGTTACGTGTTCAAATTCATCCTCTGCCTGCATCAATTCGTACCCATATCTGAAGGTGTCAGCCCGGAGGATCTCCACAGTTTGCCCCTTTGGATAAGTGCGCTCTTGTGCATTGGTGACAATATCGAAATCTCCAGCAATAAAAACGTTTACACCCTTTTCAATCAAGCGCTGGTCAAGTAGCGGACTATCACCATTTATCCTGACGAAACTATCAAACTCATATATATCTAAGACCTCCTTGAATCTACCAGCGACGTTAGTCAGGGAACCACGATGACAGGCAACACCATGCAGTTCGCAGTGCTTAGCTATGGGCGAATCACTATCATCCACTGATGTAGCGACAACTATGGGATCCAGGTAATTACAATGATTGAGTCTCTCTAATAAGTATTGCAACATTGGCTTTCCCGCCACTTCGAATAGGACCTTTTTGGGGAACCTTTGTGAACTCATACGAGCCTGGACTATAGCCCCCATCTTGTTCTTCATATTATTTTTTCCTCATAATATTATCACCAAGAAAAACATTTTCTGGATTTCGAAGAAATTCAACAGATTATTTATAAATTATCACAACTAACTGAAACTCTTTTTGTTTCAAATATATTTCTGGAAAATTAAATAATTGATTTATTTTGATACTTGCGAACACCCTCGTCTATTATTTATTCTTTCATATTGACGGACTATTTAATTATAAATTACTTATTTCATTAATGAGTACACAACCGCCACTGACTTCTAGAGTTGGTACATCAATCGCAACTACTTTACCTTTTTTGATCACAGCCTACTTTATATCTACTTTTCATGAATAATAATTTTTGTACCATGTGATAAATTTTCTAATACCAACATCAAGATTAATTTGCGGTTTAAAACCAAGCTTTTGGGTTGACACTTCTATATCTGCATAACTTTCTGGTACGTCTCCTGGTTGTATTGGTTGAAAATCAATTTTTGCTTTCTTCCCTAGCTCTTTTTCAATCAAAGCAATCATGTCCATGAGTTTTTCACTTCTGTGGTTGCCTAAATTGAACACTTCACATTTGTAATTTTTATCTATTGCTGCAGATGTACCGGAGACAATATCATCAATATACGTGAAATCTCTTTTCATATTGCCATTATTGAATACCCGGATTGACTGTCTTTCTAAAATATTTTTTGTAAAAATAAACATGGCCATGTCAGGTCGGCCCCAGGGCCCATATACAGTAAAATATCTTAAACCTGTTGTACGCAGGCCATAAAGATGTGAATAGGAATAGGCTATAAGTTCGTTAGCACGTTTAGTTGCACCATAAAGGGAAATAGGATTATCCACCCTGTCTTCCCCAGAGAATGGTATCTTTTTATTCCCTCCGTAAACAGATGAGCTGGACGCATATATGAATCCCTCAACTTTGTTATGGCGACATAATTCAATAATGTTCAGAAATCCAACCAGATTAGAATCCATGTAAGCATATGGGTTTTCAATGCTATATCGAACACCGGCCTGGGCAGCCAAGTTGACAACTTTATTAGGATTGAACGATTGGAATGATTGGGTGAGGGCTCCTTTATCTACCATATCAACTTTTTGAAATGTGAAATTATTGTATGGTTTTAACTGCTTAAGACGGGCTTGTTTTAGATTGGAATCGTAGTAGTTATTGAGATTGTCAATCCCTAAAACTTTGTAATCCTTCTCAAGAAGAGATTTGGTTAGATGATATCCAATGAAACCAGCACAGCCTGTGACAAATATTTTCATGATATTTAATTCTCGATTTCGGATTCTATTTTTTATTTTCGTTTAATTTTTGGTTTACTAAATGATTATTTTAAAATAGAAACTATCAAATTCTATTACACACTTTTTTCTAACTTGTTTTGTATAATATAAGATAATAGCGTTTCACCCTTAATTTCTTAGAGAACTTTATTGGGATATCGTTTAGATATCATTCTTGCTTGGACAATAATGCTTAAATTCATACAAATGAAACTCTGCTATTACTAATCAACAAAACTTTTAATTAATTTAGAAGCAACTTCTGCAGACTCTTCATTCCGAACTTCAAATCCTGCCAGAGGGTGATCAGTTTTATACAACCCGATATTATTACCCAACATATGTTCTTTACGAAAATACTCAGGATGTGATACGCAGCCAAGACCATGCAAACCAATCAAGGTACTTTCCTTAAATTTGCGAGGAACATCGCCGCTGTCTAAACGAGTGAATTTACCGTCATTATTTTCCTGCCATAAAAATCCTGGTTCTCTACGTGCAGCTATGACTGAATCGTAGCCATCTTCTAACAAATAACAAATCATGTTGTCTATTAAACCTTCTGGACGGAATGGAAATGTTTCTTCTAAATGAACCACCAGATCTGGAAGAATCCCGTGTTGCTCAATTTTTTCAATAGAATACTTTTGCACTGCTTCGAGATTTACAAAAGGTTCAGAAAGGCTTGACGGCCGGATAAATGGGCACTCAGCACCAGCCTTTTTTGCGTGATCAGCTGTTTGCTCGTTATCGGTAGAGACAATAATTCTATTGATATATCTTGATTTCTTTGCAGCACTAACTGTATAAAACAATAGTGGTTTATCACCAATTTTTCTCGAAATGCCTTTGATTGGTATAATAGCAACAATATTCAAATTTTTCGGATCCAGTTTTCCGAAACTATTATTATGATGTTTTTCAATGATTTTAATAACATTTCTAAGGCGTTCATGGTTACCACTCTGATGAATTCCGTGATAATGAAAAACACTAGCTTCAGGTTCATACATAATTTTGTAGCCTAAGTTTAGTATTTCTTGGGCCCAGATTCGATCTTCAATGTTGGTAATTTCCTCGTTAAAATATATTTTTTCCCAAAGTTCACGCCGGAAAATGGAATTGGCATTATGGAAAAAACTATCTTTACTCTGAATTTTTCGATCAAGGCCAAAAACAAGCATCATATCCCGTTTATCAGACATCGAAGAAAAAGACATTGGTTCCTGACGACCATAAACTCCAGCATACTTTTCATCTTCCTCTAATGCATTCACAAGAGACGCAAGCCACTCGGTAGTAGTGGGAATACAATGGCCTGAAAGACATACAATATATTCGCCCTTTGAGTGTCTAATACCAAGGTTGAGCGCCTTACCAGGAAGATAATCAGTGATATTTATAATTTTTTTTACAGGAAATTGGCGAACTTTTTCGAGCGTTTTATCTGTACTATTGTTATCAACAATAATAATCTCAAATTCTTTATAGCTTTGATTATAAACAGACTGTAAACATGAAGAAATCCACCTTTCTTCATTTTTACTACGTATGATTATGCTACATAATCTTTGCTTAGATCCATTTTTAGTCATATTTAATTATCTCTGTTTTCATTTTTCAATCGTTGCTGCCAAACACTTCCATTTGGATAAATATAGTTTGATAAAAAACTGTCTTTAAACTCGATTCCCCAACCATACACTTCTGGAAGCATATAATTACCATTACGTATCTTGATTGGTTCAACGAAGACACCCTCCTGTAAAAAATCAATGTATTCTATAAGCTGTATATCTGAACGACCTGAAACAGCTATTTGATCCCATATTGCAAAATGTAAAACCATGTTACATAATCCAATACCACCACCATGTGGACAAACTGGTATATTATATTTTTTTGCAAGTAGTATTACTGGTAACACATCATTTACTCCCCCCATTCTTGCAGCATCAATCTGACAAAACTGTAAAGCACCGCTTGAAAGCATTTGTTTATAAATAACAGGAGATTGTATTTGTTCACCACCTGCCACACCTATATTGTATTTTTCAAGTTTTTTCGAAATAGTCTCGTACCCAACTACATCATCGCGGGCAGTCGGTTCTTCTATCCATTTCAAATTAAAGTGTGCAAGACGTTCCATATAATTTATTGCCTCATCAACACCCCAAACTTGGTTTGAATCTACCATGATTGTTTTTTCTTCACCTATTTGTGTACGAATTAATTCTAATCTACGAAAATCACTCTTTATATCCACACCGACTTTAATTTTAAAAGCTTGAAAACCCTGATCACTGAAATGAATTATTTTAGATATTACCTCATCATCACCGATTCCGGACCAGCCAACAGTCAAATATGCTGGCATACCTACAGAATTTAATTCCTTCTCTCTCTCTTTTATGAAATCCTTTTTCGATTTTAATATCTCAATTGCTTCTTCGGGGTTTAGGACATCGCATAAATATCTCCAATCGATACAGTCAACGATTTCTTCTTCGCTTAAATCTAATAATAATTTCCACAAAGGCTTTTTTTCAATCTTGGCCCATAAATCCCACAAAGCATTAATTATACCGCCTACTGACATTCTAAAAACACCGTCTCCTAACCATCGTAACTGATGATGTTCTAATAATCTTTTATGCAATGATCCGGGGTCAGCAATAAATTCTTCTAGTGAATAATTTCTAATCATTTTTGCCAATTGTTTAACGCCATAAACAACCCAGTCATTTCCGGCTCCGCAGGTGAATACAATTGATAAACCAATATATTCCGTCGATGATTTGACTACAGTGTAAACTGCAGAATAATCAGGGCTAGTATGAAAGGGGTCTGATCCTAATCCTGAATCTGAAGTAGGAACACGAATATCATACACTTCAACTTGCTTAATTGTAATTTTTCCCATGATTAATGTTGAAATTTTTATTTATGGAAAAAGTTTATTTGCTCTAACATATACAAAATATAATACTTGGATCGAACGATAATTATATCAGACATATGGCCATTTAATTACAGGAAAACACCCAAATATATTGTAATATAATTTTTATCCACGAATAAATTTGTTATTTATTTTAATCTTTTCTCTGATGTCAATAATTAAATTTGTGTTTTTTTGTAACAGATTGTAATTAAAATCATCATGGTCCGTTGTAAGTACAATTAGATCGAATGATTTAATTTTTTCCTGAAATACATCTGTATCCTGTAACTGGAAATTTTGGGTACAAAGAGTTCTCCACCCCACATTTTATCCAGGCATTGCAGCACAAAATCTACACCCTCTTGCAAAGTAATGTTAAAGCGCGTCATGCGTTCATCTGGGATGGGTAGCATTCCCTTTTTTCTTTTGTTTCAGAAAGGAATGGGATAACCGATCGCCGGCTGCCCATGACATTGCCATATTGAATAACAAATAGATTGATTTCATGTCCGCCAGCGAAATTATTTGCCGCTATAAATAGTTTATCTGATGTCAATTTTATTACGCCTTAAGGATTTATAGCAGCAGTCGCTTAATCTGTACTGAGGGCAATGGCCTTTTTTACACTTGTAGATATAGCTATATCGGCCAAATTTGTTGCATTTCAAATTGTTTTACCTCACCCCGGCTGTATACGATTACTTTTTTAAGCTGATAGCGGTTTAGAACTGTTTCAACAACCTTTTTCCCGAATGAGTCGGTGCCGGGGTAGGTGGTGCTTTCCAAAACTAGGAGTTGGTTTTCTTTTAAATAGGGTTTTATGGTACCCAATGTACTTTTAATATAGCTCAAGTCCGGTTCGTTATGGACACCCAGAGGAGTAGGGACACAGATGATGATAGCATCCACGTTGGCGATATCACTGAAATCCGTCTTGGCTGTGAGGCCATTGTTGACCATTTCAGCAATATCGCTTTCATTGATGTGTTTTATATATGATTTGCCATTATTAAGTAAAGCAACTTTTTCTTTGTCAATATCAAAACCTACAACTTTGAAACCTTCTTCGGAAAAGCGAATGGCAAGGGGAAGTCCAACGTAGCCGAGACCGATGACTGCGATGCATGCATCGCGATTATGGATTTTGGATTTTAGATTATTGATTGTCATGATTTAATTTGTGACATATACTATTTAATCTTCAACGATACAAAATATTGG
>Ga0187827_10007447_pt1 | contig 12184 bp, 9 predicted proteins | sample ETNtaG_39_FD_167969 | JGI IMG/M metagenome (GOLD analysis project Ga0187827, IMG submission 167969) | Marine microbial and viral communities from oxygen minimum zone, Eastern Pacific Ocean - ETNP2014_SV_150_PacBio MetaG (Illumina Assembly) | ecosystem: Environmental > Aquatic > Marine > Hypoxic... | reverse complement strand
AACCTGCGGGGTCATAACACCATAACCCTCACCTACGTACTGATCGAGTATTCGCATGTCGTTTTCTTCGAACGTTACGTGCAGTTTTAGCAGCTCCTGTATGTCATTATTGTGTTCGAAGATATACTCGCTTAGGGGCATGTCATAATTCACAGTGACCCCACTGAACTTCCAGCTGAGTCCCATCGCTTTTGCTGCAATGATCAGGCCGCAAAGTGATCTTCCTGCAACGCCAATGATGTGGATGTTTTTGAGGCCATTTTCTTCTATCTGCCGGCTGAGCTCGATTCCTGCCTGGACGAAACCCACCATGCCTACAATTCGCGGGAACAGATGCTCCTGGATAAGGTAGGGGTTGTGCCCTTCTGATTCGAGTTGCTCCTTCAACTTTGACGCATAAGCTTCAGCGTCCCCCGACTGGAACTCATCGAGCAGATGGAGCTCAGCCCCGAGGATTTTGTCTATCAGCAGGTTGCCTTGAACGCTGCGGTTGGCCGCGTTTTTCAAAATCAGGATGTACCGTATTCCTATTTTGTTCGCGGCGGCGGCTGTCATACGGGCATTGTTGGAGTGGTAGTCCATGATGTTAATCATCACGTCGTATCCCGCATCGGCAATGTGAGGCATTTCGAACTCATAATGACGAGCCTTGTTACCGCCATAAGCCAAACCGGTCATGTCTTCACGCTTTATCCAGATATTTGGACCGCCGAGACGTTCAGTAAGCCTTGGCATTTCTTCCAGAGGGGTTGGTAGGTGCGCTATCTGGATTCGAGGAAGCTCGTCGATGTGTTCTTGCAGCTGTTCGGAGCTAAGGTGTTGAGTCATGGGCTAGATTTTACGTGGTTGTACTCCCTTACCTATTTTGATGATTCATCAATTGTTTGATTCAGTCTCATGAACAATTCATGAGCTTGGACTTGATCACAGAGTATTTAGATCGTTATTCTGAGAATTTGTCAGCGTGAGCGAATACCTGCGGAAGGCCACCTGAGTGAATGAAACAGATCGTTTCCTTGTTATCGACATGGCCTGCGCGAAGCTCACCAATCAATCCTGACATGGATTTGCCTGTGTAGTTGGGGTCTAGTACCAAACCTTCAGCCTTGCCAAGCATGCGAATCGCCTCGATAGTACCTTCGTCCGGTTTACCGTAACCGGGGCCACGATAATCCTTGAGAACAGATAAATCTGAGTCCTCGAGCGAATACCTGAAATCGAACATCTTGGCGACCTGACGGGCTCGTTTGGCGGTTACTCGGTGGAAATCGGACACATTACCTGGAGAGTACTGCACAGCTGTCGCTCGCCAATCTATCTCACGGTTTTTCGCGTACAGCCGTAAACCGGCAATGGACCGTCCGGTGAGTCCCCAGATTCGGACCGGTCCTTCAACCTCTGCGACCTTGAACTGCTCCTCAAGTTCCAGGCCTGTTTCAATGAACCCGATCATGCCCATGATGTCTGCGAACGAGTCATCGGGCAGTATGTAAGGATTTCCACCTTCTTCAGTAACATCGGAGAAAATTTTTTCCGCCACCAGTCTTCCATACTCAGCCGGCACCCGATGAATTTTTGCACCCATCAATTTGCATAGCAGCAAATTCCCCGTGAGCGGAGCTGTCACAAGATCGGTGGAGACGATATGGTATTTGAGCCCGGCTTTGGCGCAACCGGCAGCTATAAATCGTGATTGGTTCGAATGGTAGTGGTTTATATTGATGACTGTGTCGAACCCACCCGCGAGAATATTGGCGATCTCGAATTCGAAATGTCTGCCTTTGTTTCCTCCAAATGCCAGACCGGTTAAATCTTCCCGCTTTACGAGCATACGGTTTGGAACGTCAACCCCTTCTTTAATCAGAGTATTGCGGAGACGATTGAGCGGCTCTATGGGTGTGTTCAGGTGAGAAAGTTTGAAGCGAGGAAACTGATCGAGAGATGACCGAATCTGTGCCCGGGTTGCTCGCATGGCTTTTCTACACTTTCTGAATTGGCAGCCAGCCCCAGGGGCGAGGTCCGTAATCGATCGGCATGGACTTGCCGGCACGAACCGCGAGAACGGGAAGAATCGCCTGCGTACCCACGGCACCCGGACCGGTTCGCTCGTGGAACGTGAATTTCCCGTCGACAAGATCAAGTATTGAGATATCTGCCCCAGTTCCAACGGATAGAGAGCCTATCTCATCCTGCATACCTAGAATTTCAGCGGGTTTCGCGGTAGTCATGCAAATCGTATCTTCAAACGCTATACCCAGAGCCATCATCTTCCCCATGCATTCGGTAAGGGAAAAGACAGGCCCGTCGAATCTGCTGGCGGCTGTGATATCGGAACTTATGGTATCCGGGATAAACCCTTGGTCGATAATTTTCCGAGCACTTTCGAACGAGAAGTTCCCGCCCCCAACGCCAACATCGAAGTAAACGCCGTTACGACGTGCTTCTTGTGCTTCGGCAATCAGGGAACCACCTGCCAAAAGGGCGCCTACCTCGCCACTTAAGGTGTGTGTGACAATGTCACCATCCGTCAGGATTTCAGTCAACAGTTGGATCGTTAACTTCGGTGCTGCCGGATTCTGTCCGGCAATATCACCTATGTGGGCCATCGTGAGTCCGTCTGCTTCGTCAGCGATCGCTTTTGCAGCTTTAGGCAACTCAATACCGAGAGCAGTGATTCCCGGGGTTACCATCCGGACTTTTATGCCAATAATTTCTGGAGAAGATTTAATGGCTTCGACTGCTGCCGTATGATTGATATCTTCTGCGGTCCGAACTTCGGGGAGGTTGGCTACTCCCATTGAGCCCACATTGATCAGCACCAGTACCTGTGTTGAAGATTGAGGGAGAATATGGTTGATCAGCCCTCCGATGTTCAAAGCTCCAGTTGACCCAGCGTCGACGATGGTAGTGATCCCGGCACTGACACCGGCGACGTCCGGAGTCACCAAGAATTCCTCATCCGTGGTTTTTCTGATGCCTGCTGCAGCATGAGTGTGAAGATCTATCAGGCCGGGTGTAACCACGTGTCCCGTTGCATCGATTATTCGTTTGGTGTTGGAGGTATCTATGTTGGCCTGAACTGCTGAGATAATTCCGTCTTTTACCGCTACGTCCCAGGCCTCATCCATAGAGTTTGCAGGGTCGAGTACGCGACCTCCGTAAATTACGAGATCGTAGGATTCAGGCTCATTTGGCATGGGATTGCATATTTGTTAATGGTTTATTGGGAATTCCGGCCGTTATTGTGAGGGCTCTGCGTTGATTGTAATCTGTCGGCGTTCTTCACCTGGACTCAAATTGATCGATTTGATTTTTGAAACCATGGATCTCGTTGAAGATAAAACGCCTGAAGCTCGTCCTTACTTCGACAGGTTAGTTAGGGATTAAATCAAACGCTGACACGATCAATCAGTATTCTCTGAGTGAGCCATCAGAGTTGATCAGTGCTGGTCGATCATATGGAATCGGAGGATGATGTTTGAACGCTTCTTCGTTCAGTTCAATCCCGATGCCTGGCGAAGTCGGAATTTCTATATATCCACCGTTTCGTTTCAGAGGTTCTTTCACCAGTTCGGCCTTAACGCCCGAATCGTCGTCGTACGGATACTCCTGAACAGGGATGTTATGAGTGGCGGCATCGATCTGAACACACGCTGCGGTGAGAACGGCGCTGAGAGGATTGTGCGGTACCACCCCCGCGTAGGCAGATTCAGCAATGGCGGCTATCTTTTTCACATTGGTAATCCCACCCGCCAGCGAAAGGTCAGGCCTTATGAACGCGGCGCCATGGTGATTAAGTAGATCTCTGAACTGGTATATCGTGTAGAGACGCTCTCCCATCGCTAGCGGAATCGGCTGTTGTTGAGCAACCCAACTCCACTGATCCATATTTTCTGGCTCAATCGGGTCTTCAAAGAAATAAAGATTGAATGGTTCGAGGGCACGTCCAACCGCTATTGCCTCCGCAGGGGTAAGTCGGTTGACAACATCGATCATGATGTCGATGTCGGAACCAGCGGCCTCTCGTACAGCAGAGACTCGGTCGACGGCATTATGCTGCATCCCTGTGAAACTCATGTCCTCGAGTCCTCGTCCTTCTTCGAAATCTGAGACTCCGAAGTCTCCGAAAGGGTATAAACGCAGCGCAGTGAACCCGTTTTCTACCATTGCAGCTGCCTGCTCTGCCAACTCCTCGGGGGAACTTCCGCCAAGATGCGTATAAAGACGAACCTTTTCACGGGTAGGTCCACCAAGCAGTTCGTAGACAGGTTTGTTGAGTGACTTACCTTTAATGTCCCAGAGCGCTATATCTATGGCGCCGACAGCGGCCATCATGTCGGATCCACCCCTGAATAGCTGTCGGCGGAACATGTGCTGCCAGTGCCGTTCTATGTGGAGTGGGTCTCTGCCAACCAGATACTCGGCACAGTACTTGATACCAGCCAGCGGTACGAAAGGGGTACCACCAGTACCGGATGCCGGATGAAGTTCTCCAACTCCGGTGAGGCCTTCATCGGTTTCAACCTTAACGTAGTTGAACCGATCAGCTGAAAGTGCTGTTACCGATGTGATTTTCATTTCTAATTCTAAATATGGGTGATTACTTTATGGGTCGCGCGACTCTGACACAGGATTGGATACCTTATCGTACCCATTTGCAATATACCGAGGACGGACGCACTTATTCGATACCAACCTTCGGAGTCTTCTTCAATTATCCTGGTGTTGATGCCCCGTGATTCGATTTTTCAAAGGGGTGATGACTCCTTGTTTTACCTCCTGCCTATTGCTATGAGAACGGTCCTTAAAGCGTCTGAACCCCGATGACTCTGGCTTAGTGTTAAACTCGCCGTACATTTCATAGCTGGCCAGAGGGCTCCTCTGGGCCGTCAGCTTGTTTTGGGGTTGATTTGGCTAAATCTGAAAGGGATCGAAACTTATGACAGGCCCCTTGCGTGTCGGATTGGTTGGTGTTGGACAACGTGGACTTCAGCACCTTAAATCGTTGGTTCAATTACGACAGGAAGAGATTGTTCTAATCACTGCACTGGCAGATCCGTACCCAGAGAACCTGGCAGAGAGCAAGATTTCGGCCTTTGTTCCTGATTATTTACCAATAGGCATCACCATGTTCGACAGTGCGGAGGGAATGATTGAATCTGGTCTGGTCGACGCCATATGGTTCGTTATCCCGCCAAATCAGCACACTGGTCAGATTGAACTCGCGGCCGAGCGGGAGATTGCCATCTTCGCTGAAAAACCTCAATCGTTGTTCTTAGACGACATAATCAGTCAGGATGCCGCAATCACGAAAACTGGTGTCCCGAGCACCGTTGGATTCCAGATGCGGCACGATCGCGGTTATACGGATATCCATAACTATCTGCAAGGAAAATGGGTTGCTGCAATGACCATGATTGCTGAAGGTGCAGTTGAGGGTCATGGGGTGAAACACACTCATACGGAGGATCAGGGAGGTCCTGATAACAGGGTGTGGACGGCGAACCAGGCATGGTCAGGCACTTCGATTGTGGAGGCTGGAATTCACCAGACCGATATCATGCGGTACTGGTCCGACGATGATGTTGGCTGGGTTAGGGCTACCTACACCGAGCGGCCTGCTGAGCTGCACGATGCCGAAGGTGACAATCCGATAGCCTATACCGTTACTTACGGGATGAAAAAAGGTGGCGTTGCCAATCTTCTATTCACAAAACCAGCACGTTCCTACTATAACGGCAGATTCGACTGCATTATTTGGACTCATGGCACGATCAAGCTTGAAGACGACTTTGTCGATTATCGCTTCGACGGGGACTGGCCGCCCGCTGAGAAACCGGACATGGCACAGGTTCGCCAGGTAATATCGTCGGGGCCGCATAACACGGCTATGGGTCCTGAGAACACGAAGGGTATTTCTGAGGCTTTCGCGACGTCGATCATTGAAGGTAAGCCCCAAAATCGCTTGAATTCGTTCAATTCCTCGATTAACTCGCTCGCTTCTGTGCTCGCAGCAAATGTCTCGAATTCCCTTGGCGGCGCGAAGATTGTAATCGACGAATTCATCAAAGACGACAAGTACGCTCAATATAGAAAGAACCCAAGGAGATAGTAAACGCTGTCCAGGCAACTCTGTGTTTACTGGTTCAGGGGGCAGGTCGAAAATCAAGTACTGTCGTCGATAATCGTTTTCGTAGCATAAATTCTCGAAAAAGATTCATTCAGGAAATATCGAATTGACGGGACTAGGCGTGTGGTTCGTTCCGACTGAGCTCAGCTTCAGTGCGATTCATGTTCGTGCGAAGACCGAATGGGTTCACGTTTCTATCAGTGATGGCTCAGGAACGGTTGGACAGGGTGAAATCACGTCGACGCAACTACAGCGCGACGTGTCACCGGTCGTAGCTCATCTGGCTAACAGCCTGAGAGGACAGCGTTTAGTCGATGATTCGGATGTGTTAAAGCTGAACAAACTGGTTACGGGACGACTGGAAAATGACCCGATAATGGCCACAGCAGTGAGCGGGCTTCGCTGTGCAGTTGCTGACGCCCTGGCTCGACGGGCCCAGTTACCGTTGGTTGACTATTTAAGGGAGCTATACGATCACAGAGGGACGGCCGAACGCGAGGTGCAGCTTTATGCCAACATCAACCGTTCGATGCTTCCGGACGATGACGGACCAGTCGATCGTTCTCCCGATTCTTTTGCGGCAATTGCTCGGCGCGCAATGGAGGCTGGATTTGCCACTGCCAAGTGTGCCCCGTTCGATGAGTGTCGGGCGCCATTTAATACGAATGGTCTTCCAAGAAAAACTGAAATGGGACTGGATCGTATTCGAGCTGCAAAGGCGATTATCGGTTCGGAACGGACATTGCTTGTCGATTGTCATTCGAGATTTGATCTGGACTCTGCATTGGCGCTCGAACCTGAACTGCGTGAGGCTGGAGCCGGATGGTATGAAGAGCCGGTTGATCCGTTGAAACAAACAGACAATCTACGAAAGATACGAAATGAAGCGGAATTGCCGGTCGCTGGCGGCGAGCACGGTTACGGGCTTGAATTGTTCACAAGACTGATTGATGAAAATGTTCTCGATGTGGTGATGCCAGACGTAAAATTCTGTGGAGGTCCTTCTGAGGCATACTTGATCGGCCGTGAGCTTGAGGCACGGACGGCGGGATCGGTTTCTATGCACTGTCCTTCAGGTCCTTTGTCACTTCTGGTCTCAGCGCACGTGACTTCTGCGTTTGGGAACAAAATTCCGTTGGAACACGCGGTGTACGAGGTTGAATGGCGGCACGAAGTGATGGAGCCGTTTGAACATATCGAACAGGGGTATTTTAAGTTGCCTGATGGCTACGGGATAGGTGGGAGAGTTGATCCCGTAACCGTGGCCATTCGCGGCCGCGAGTGGACCATGTAATTCCCAAAATGTAGTTCGTCCGACACGACAGAGATGGCATCTATTGTTTGCTTTCAGCTTCTCGGGGAGTCCAGCGATTTGAGTGATGTAGGCCTTCCCAACTTGATGTACAGAGCCCAGTTTCTTGAGGAACTGATAGACCTTGAGATCGAACCGAGGGCACACTTCCTAGTGGAATTACATCCATCGGGGTACTCAGTCCCCAACGATTGGAATTGGTTGCCCAGATCCACTCATGAGTCGGATAATGGAATCGTCTTTATAACAGCCACCGTCCCTCCGTCTGCACCTGAACCACGACTCGCTGTAGTCCCCCCTTTTCCGATCTTCACGTTCAGTGAAACTAATTCATTTGACGATCTTAGACGATTCGTAAAGAAAACAAGAACAGTCGCGATAATTCTCCTGCGTCTCGGTCACTTCGCGATAGCAATCGCCGAAGACGGAGAACTGATTACCACTAAGACTGGGAGTCGTTATGTAAAAGGGCAACATCGTAAAGGCGGCCAGTCTTCCAATCGGTTTAGGCGTAACCGAGAGAAGTGGATTCGTGAACTTTTCGATCAGGCTGGGGGTGTAGCTAATTCTAGATTCAGGGAATACCCTGGGCACATTGACCATCTGGCACTTGGTGGTGACAGGGTTGTTCTGGGACGGTTTTTGAAGCGAGTCAAGTTTCCATTCGGATTAGGTGAACGTGTACTCTCCAACCGTCTTACGGTGTCCCGGCCCGGACGAGCTTCGCTTGAAATCGCGGTGCGAGAGGCGTGGTCTTTGAAGGTGTACAAGCCACCTGTCTGACAAGCTGTGATAAGTGCTTCTGGCCAAATTCTGTTACCTCGCCAATCAACGGATAGATAAGCCCGATATGGAACTGTACGCACCTGAGTGTTTGGCGTAGCATCGTACCAACCTCTAATTTCGTTGTGACTTGCCCTACTTAAGGTGATTCGCCAACAAATCTTCGAATCCATATTAATCGGACATATCAGGCAGGCATCTGCCCTGAGACAAGTCCAGAGAAGAATGCGATGACATCAGCACACGCAGGCGAACGAGTCGCCTATTTTAACGGAGAGATAATCCCCGAATCCGAGGTTAAAGTGCCTTTCCGGGATCGAGGTTTCAAATACGGCGATGCCGTGTTCGACATGACTCGAACCTTCGGCCACAAGATTTTCAAGCTGGAGACACATGTTGATCGTTTTTACAATTCGCTTCGATACGTGGATATTGACCCAGGAATGACGCCAGAGGAAATGGTTGCCAACACAATGGAAGTATTGAAGGCCAATATTCGTCTACTAGGTCCGGATGATGACTTCTGGGTCGGTCAGCGTGTATCGCGTGGAGTGGACCTTGTCGGTGGCGATATGTGGGAGACCTCCGGTGGTTCCAACGTGATTATCGAATGCGCACCACTGCCTCTGAAACCCCGTGCGCGTCTCTACCGGGATGGCATAGACGTGTTGGTGCCTTCGGTAAGACGAGTTCCACCCGAATCGATTAGTCCGCGGGCAAAATCTCACAATTACCTTAATCTGATCATGGCTGATATGGAAGCCAAAGCACAGGACCCGGAGGCTTGGGCGATTCTGCTTGACACTCGAGGCTTCCTTTCCGAAGGGATCGGCTCGAATATTTTCACCGTTAAAGATGGGGTGATATACACCCCACAGGAACAATATGTCCTGGGCGGAATTTCGCGTGAAACAGCGATAGAGATGGCTGAGCGGATAGATGTCCCAGTCATGACTAAGGACTTAGATCTGTTCGATGCTATGACAGCCGACGAAGTTTTTCTTACATCTACTTCACTGTGTATATGTGGCGTCAGGTCATTTCAAGGACGGCAGATCGGCGACGGTTCAGCGGCCGGGCCGATAACTAAAGCTCTAATGGATGCCTACGTCGATTTCGTGGATTTCGATTGGGTTGGGCAGTACTTGAAACGGTTAGAGGATTAGATTCGGATTAAATTGACAGCCACATATGAAGGTTACTCACCGCCACGCGGTACTTGGGAACGCAGGGATGCACCGACCCTTGGGGTTGACCAACAGGCCCTAGACAGAATTGTTGAATTCGCAATCGGAAATGAAATCAATTGGCCGATCGACCTGCGCAAGGCTGACGTGAGTCAAGACGTACCGGAATGGGCTGCAAAACTTGGTCCGTTCAAAGACAGGGGAGGTCCCTCAGGTGTCGTTGTCAAAGATGGATACATCATCGCAGAATGGGGCGATATCGACCGCGTGGATCTCACTTTCAGTGCTACCAAGAGCTACATATCTGCGTTGGCTGGCCTTGCAGTTGACCGCGGGGTGATAAATAGCACAACAGATCGGGTCATTGATTACGAAGCTAACAAGTCGATCACGATGGACGCGACAGGAGAACGAATTGACGGGTTCGACACTGATCAGAACCGTGTGATCACTTGGAAACACCTGCTGCAGCAGACCTCTGAGTGGAAAGGTACTTTATACACGAAGCCCGACACCGTCGATTGGAACCGTGATCTTGCTTCTGTGGGAATGGGCCAGCCGGTTAGTAGAATACGACAAGAGCGTGAACGACCCGGTAGACACTGGGAGTACAACGACGTTCGGGTTAACAGGATCGCTCTGGCACTGCTTGGAGCGTGGGAAGAGCCACTTCCTGACGTTCTCAAACGGGAAATAATGGATCCCATTGGAGCCTCAGAATCTTGGGAGTGGCACGGTTACGGGAAACATTCGCTGGTTAACGTTGATGGATTAGTTACCGAATCTGTGTCAGGTGGAGCCCACTGGGGTGGTGGTTTATGGATTAGCACATTCGATCATGCACGCTTTGGATTATTGTTTTTGAGAAGAGGACGTTGGGGTGGTCAGCAACTTATTTCCAAAAGTTGGATCGACGAAATGACCGTTCCCTGCGCGTTAAACGACCAGTACGGTTGTATGTGGTGGCTTAACACTGGGCAAGTTCGATACGGAAGTCATGCGTCTGAATCCACATTCGCAGCAGCAGGGGCAGGAGGGAACTCTGTGGTTGTCGATCCGGAGAAGAATTTGGTACTAGTCGTACGTTGGTGTCAAGACGTGCCGGGAATTGTGGATCTTGTGGCTCAAGCGGTTCCCGACCGCTAAGTATCCACATGCCAGATACCAGATCCGGGATAACGTAGGACGTCGTAACCTTGGCCGCAAGCTCTAACTTAAACATTCGTCGTCCTTTAACGGTCAGGGCTGGCGTACTAGCCTTGGTACTGTCCACAATGTGGGCGGGTAATCCAGTGGCCAATAAAGCCGGGCTCCAGGATGCAGGGCCAATGCGACTGGGCTGGCTACGGTTCGTGATCGGATCCGTTGTTGTGCTTATCTATGCAGTTGCTAGTCGACAGTCCTTCAAGGTGCAGCGGAACGAATGGATTCCCTTGGGTTTACTTGGGGCCCTGTTCACCGTTCAGTTAGCTTTTATGAATGTTGGACAGGATTTTTCAACGGCCGGGCACGCAGTTGTGGTCACCAGTACGTTTCCACTGTGGACGGGGGTCTTTGCACATTTTTTTGTTCCCGGCGATCAGATGTCCCGGTCAAGGACTCTGGGAGTTGTAATTGCATATTCAGGTGTCGTGGCGGTGTTTTACAAAGGTTTCTCGGTATCAAGCGACGCATTTCTCTTGGGAGACACCCTTTTACTGGGTTCCGCGGTATTGTTGGGTGCGAGGCAGGTGTTCTTGTCCCACCTAGGACAAAGGATCGCGCAGCATAAACTTCTGATTGCGCAGGGAGTGTTTGGGACCGTTACGTTCGGCATTGCAAGCCTGATCTTTGAGTCAGATGAACCATTTATGGTTACAACCCGCCTGATATTGGCACTTTTGTATGCCGGTTTGTTGATCGCGGGACTGGGATTTATCGGACAGACGTGGTTGTTAAAGAGATATCTGCCGTCCCGCGTGACTGTGATTTCACTGAGCCAGCCGATTTTTGGCGTTCTGCTGAGTTGGTGGATTCTCGGGGAGTCGGTTGGAGGTGAACTGTACATCGGGGCCGGACTTGTAGTCGTAGGCTCGGCACTTGCTCAACGTAACAGCAACTCATCTGGCATCACCTGACCGAAGTTTGCCTCAATCAGTCGAACTGTGACCGAGTTAAAAGAACATTGAAACATTCGAGTAGTTTGAGTGATCGGTTTTTGATCTTTACTCATCTGCAAATTCCACAACCACCCCGCCGGCAACAGACACTGCTCTTGTGGCTGTCGGGAATCTGTTTTCATTTCGTTTGAACAATTGGCAAATCCTGCGCGTTTCTCGTGCAGGGTTAAATTTTTCTTGACCGTCATCTGATCGAACCGTGCACGAGCAAATGTATAGGTAAGATTCTTTTTACATAGTTTCAGCATAGATTTGCAAGCCTTGCCTCCTGATTACGATAATCGTTTCAAACGGGTCTCAGAGACCTCGGGAGTTACGCGCCTTAGTAAAACGGATGACGAAACAGAGGGAATTCATTTAAAGCGAGTTGCATCAGAACTTTCCGGATCGAATGCAGAGCGAATTGCATATCTGTGTGAAATGCTCGCTAGTAAGGAAATCAGAGAGCGCATTTCTGCGGCAATCGAGCTTGGCAGTATCGGCTCTGAGAAGGCAGTCCAGATTCTCAGAGAGTTGTTGGTTACTAAAGATGAGAAATCCTGGCGACTGGCGATACATGGTTTAAGATCTGGGGGCGCACGGGAAGCTTGGCTATGCCTCGAAAGCGTCGCGC
>Ga0187827_10007445_pt1 | contig 12184 bp, 7 predicted proteins | sample ETNtaG_39_FD_167969 | JGI IMG/M metagenome (GOLD analysis project Ga0187827, IMG submission 167969) | Marine microbial and viral communities from oxygen minimum zone, Eastern Pacific Ocean - ETNP2014_SV_150_PacBio MetaG (Illumina Assembly) | ecosystem: Environmental > Aquatic > Marine > Hypoxic... | reverse complement strand
CATTGTCAGTTATCGTTCCTTTGAGCGTCGAGTGCTCCAACCAGACTTTCGTACCCCTACGCCTCCGGCGTCTTCCGTGGTCGAAGAACAATCTACTTAGATTGAAACGGTTTGCTCGGGACAAGGGTGTGGGGTGGAAAGGTAGATGGTTCGGATAGTTATAGCAGCGTAAGCATGCTGTCATCCCTACGCTGCCGCCGGCACTCAGATTTAACGAATTTCTGAGTTGTTCGATCAGGCGGCCGGTTTCGCGGTCCAGCCGGTGCACCATGGCCGCATGAATGGCCATTTTTTCGGCCTGAAACCGCTTCGCTTCAGCAGGAAGTGTATCCCAGGGCACAGCCCCGTATCCCTCGCCTGAACCGAAATGTTTCCGCAGCCTATCATCGGGGAACGACCAGTGATTGCGCAGATCCGGCATCAGATCGGAGAGCTCCGCATCGAGCACTCCGAGCTTTTTCAGGTTGGCGTTACGCTTGTTCCGAATAGAATCCCAACCTTCCTGGAAACAGCCTTCGTAGAGGTCGATATCCGCCTGCGGCGGAAAGTGCGGGGCGGTAAAATCGAGATAGAGAAAGAAGGGTTTGTCCGGTGTTCTTGCCCGGTGCTCTTTCAGGAAGTCAAGCGAATGGTCGACAATGGCGCGGGTACTATATTTATCTTCTGTGTGCGTTACATGGTCGTTTACCATGGGCAGCGACGAGATCAGCGGCAGCACTGAGAATTGCTAGACCAGGTAACCAGCGAAGCTCGCAAGACTGTTTTTATCCCACCAGGCTCGACAGACTGGCATACTGGAAATCTGAGGATGGATCTGCCGGCAAATACAAAGACGCTCGTCTTCGCGATCGCAGCTATAGACTTGCCTGAGGCTTCTACAGGTTCATCCCGGTATATTGATGATATTAAAGCGACGATTGTGACTGCTGACTCTCTCAGAGGAGCCCTTTGAGAGATTTTTCACCTTTTTCCGGCAGATGGAAGGCCCGCCTGGAAACAGGAACGCGAAGATAAAACAACATGAAAAGAACATTTGGCATCCTTAGCGCATTATCACTGATACTACTGGTGTCGGCATCCTTTGCCGACGCACAGGAAAAGCCCAACATCGTTTTCATCCTCGCTGATGACCTTGGCTACGGCGACCTCGGTTGCTACGACCATCCCTATGCGAAAACGCCCAATATCGACCGCCTCGCCAAAAGCGGTACGCGGTTCACCCGGTTCTACGCCACGGGAGTGACCTGTCAGCCCAGCAGAGTAGGTTTCATGACCAGTAGACATCCTCGCAGCTTCAAGCGCCGGGTGGGCGACTTCGGCTTTGACGGTCGTACGACTATCACAGAGCTGCTTAAAAAGAACGGGTATGCCACCGGCCATTTCGGGAAGTGGCACATCGGCCCCGGAGCCAAACCCGGAGGGACAAAAGTATCAGAAAATAATCCGCCTGCGGATAACTACGGCATTGATGAGATCGGGATTCTCATGTCCCTGAAGGACCGCGCCAAAGGGCGTGACGACAACACGTTCGAGGCTTCGATTGACTTCATCGAACGCCACAAGGACGGGCCGTTCTATGTCAATGTGTGGGCCCACATTACGCATTTTAGAGTCCCATCGGATACCGTGTTTGCCGAGAAGTTCAGTGACCTGAAGGTCGATGAATCGCTTTTCGGTCCGTACATGAAAACCAAATTCGATATATGCAGGAATGAATGGGGACTGACTGTAGATCCCTGTATGAGGAACTACCTTGCCGATGTCTGGAGTCTGGACTTAGCTGTCGGCCGCTTACTGAAAAAGCTGGATCAGTTGAAGCTTTCAAAGAACACCATAGTCATCTTTACCAGTGATCAGGGGCCCGCTAGAAACACGCTTAATAAATCGAAAGCCAATCAAGTCGGCGACACAACCCGGGCAAATATGTTGGGCTGGCCCAAAGGACTACGCGGCGGAAAGCACGAGATGTACGAAGGTGGAGTGCGCATTCCCTTCATCGTCCGCTGGCCGGGCAAGGTCCCTGTCGATGCCGTCAATGACACCAGTATTCTCTCCGGCCTGGACTTCCTGCCGACGCTGTGCCACCTGACCGGAACGTCTTACGACAAGAGCCGGTTCGAGGGATTAGATGTCTCTGATGTCTGGTTGGGCGAGGATCGAAATCCGGAACGTCTCCTTTACTGGAAGAAGCAGTATCCAACTGCCCTGGACGGCCATTGGAAATACCATGTAAACAGGCGTGATGGCGACGAGCTCTATAACCTGGCGAATGACCCGAATGAAACAACGAACGTCATCGCCAAGCACCCCGAGAAGGCGGCGAGCATGCTCAAGCCCATCACGGCCTGGGACAAATCCCTGCCGCCGTTGCCGCGACCAGCGGCACCGTCAAAACGGAAGGCCAGGAATGGGGCGGGGCGCCCCGGGTCGCAACCCCAGAAACCAAAGAAAACAGAATCTGTTTCGTACCCGTGGCAAAACTACCGCGGGCCATTGCAACAGAACTGGTTCGCCCTGCGCGATGGTCTAAAGAATTCGCAGCACATTTTTGAGACGACGAAAAAAGGCACGGTCGCCTTTGTCGGTGGCTCCATTACCGGAATGAGTTGGCGCAAAAAGGTAATGGAAAACCTCAAACGACGCTTCCCATCCACCAAATTCAAATTCGTGCTCGCCGGAGTCGGCTCAACGGGAACGATGTACGGTTCCTATCGATTGGATCGTGACGTCATTCAGAAAGGCAAAGTGGATCTGATTTTTGAAGAGGCGGCAGTGAACGATCTCTCCATCGGACGAACCGCTGAAGAACAGATTCGCGGGATGGAAGGCATTGTTCGGAATGCCCGACGAGCCAATCCTGCTGTGGATATTGTCATGATGCACTTTGCCTGCCCGGATAAGCTCGAAGACTACCAGAATGGGAAAACACCCGAGGTGATTGCGAGCTTCGACAAAGTGGCGGCGCAATATGGCGTCCCAACCTTGGACCTGACCCGGGAGGTTTTTGAGCGCATCGATCGTGGAGAGTTCACGTGGAAGGAAGACATCAAGGGGCTGCATCCATCACCCTTCGGGCAGCAACTGTATGCCGACAGCATTGAGCGCTTGCTCGCAGAGGCGTGGTCTGGCGCGGCCCGAGGCGTCCGAATCAACCTGCTGCCCAAGGGGGAGGCGCCAGTCCTCTGCCCGAAGATCTACATGATCGCGGTGGCGCAGTGAGGAGAGGGCCGCTTTCGTCTATCTGAGATCGGAAATGTGTTTCAAGTCGGATATACGAGCTTCTCGAATGCGCGGATGAGGGGCGAAGCGGCGATAACCAGGACAGAAAATTTCAGGCAACCCTCAAGAAAGCTGGAATCGAGATTAAACGGCCAGCCAAATGGCAAATGGAGGTTTGACCCATTTGTGTGGTCTTGATCTCAGTCATCCCCTCCCCACTTTGCCGCCGCGGATCAGGTCCCACACGGTCGAGGACTTGGGGAGGCGCACCGTACGCTGGCCTGAGACGACCGAGTAGACGGTCACCGTGCAGGAGTCGGCGAAGATGAGGTCGTCGCCCAGTTCGAGTGCGAGATCATCGGCGAGCGCATCCGCGACAAGATCGCAGCCGCCAAGCGCAAGAGCAAGCACACGGGAGGCATGCCGCTCCTCGGTTACGACATCGACCGCTCGAATCGCATGTTGGTCGTCAACGCCGAGGAAGCCGCGATCATCCAGCGCATCTTCAAACGGTCCATTCGGCAGAACCGTATCAATACGTCACGGCAAAACTGATCTTGTCCACCTTCAAGCCCTGTGCAATGTCGATTGCATAGGCGATCTTTCCGTAAGGGCAACGCTTGTCGCCATTGATTACAATGACGCTGATCGGTTTGCGACCGTGAAGATCCTCGATGAATGGCCCCAACTGCTCTTGGCTGACCGAGGTACTGCCAATGGCGTAGTTTCCGTGTGCAGAGATTGTCACTACGCATGCATTCTCAGTGGACTCAACAGTCGCTTTCTCTCCCTTGGGCAGCATGATGTCAAACAGGGCCTGCTCACCCACGCTGGATGTGACGATGAAGAAGAGAAGCAGAAGAAACACGCAATCAATCATCGGCGTCAAATCCGCCCGATCGTCTTCACTATTGATTAGATCACTGACACCCTTCATGCATCACCTCTTTCGCCACTCGCTTCTCCCGCAGGATCACCACCAGAGTCGGCATGCACGTCATCCGGCTCCGGGTTCTGCTGCTTGTGTTGTGCATCGTCATAGCAGTAATCTGCCCGATTGATGGCCAACTCGATTTCTTCGGCGTAGTTCACAATCCGGTTGTTGAAATAGCGACCGGCGACAATCGCGGGGATGGCGACGACCAGTCCGCCTGCGGTGGTGAACAAGGCAACACTGATCCCGCCCGCCAGAGCGGCCTTATCTGCGCCTCCGGTTGCCTCGATCTGACCAAATGTCATGATCATTCCGATAACCGTTCCCAACAGACCCAGCAAAGGTGCCACCACGCCAATGGTCGTGATGGCCATGACATTTCGTCTAAGCGGCTTCAGAGCCAGCGTGGAAGTCGTCGTCAACGCGCTGGCGATAGGCTCGCGCTTGCGTTTGAAGGCCATCAGCCCCTGCGCCCAGGCCGTGCATAGACGCGCCGGCGAAGCAGCGGCGATTTCAATGGCGCCGTCAACATCGCTTTCACCGAGGGCCTCAATGCACTTATCCAGAACCGTGTCATCAATAATCGTCTCGCGTCGCAGTGATCTCTTCCGTTCGAATACGAGTGTCACGAGTACCACAGACAATATCCATAGAGGCCACATTCCAACCCCGAACAGTTGCGCGAGCCAGTCGGTGCTTACTCCCTTACCGCTCAGCTCCGCGCTGGCACTGACGCGATCGTCCGCCATCAGCTCGCCAACTATGCATATACCAAGAATCATCATGACCAATCGCATCATCAATTTAGCTCCTCCTTCGTTCTTCCGGCTATTTCGCTAACTAAATGGGAGACCAATAATTTGCACAATCATGACAAGTTCCAGAGCATCGAAGCCGGGGTTGGAGTAACGGCTTTAGCCGGGCCGGATTCTGGGACTTGTACGGCTTTTCAAAGACCCGCCTAAAGGCGTTACTCCAACTCCGGCTCCGATTTCTTGTCATCTTGCTGGCCTCTTTTTTAGCCGAGCAGCGGCCCCCATCATTTCTATAGAACTTGACAGTACCCATGTTCGATTGGCCAGTCCTATTGCTTCTGTGAAAGAATGGGCGAAGCAATGGCCTGGGCACGCTGAATCTTGACGTTCGATTCGCCATAGGCCGCGCGTGCATCCATGTATGTTGCGAGCAGAACATCCCCATTGCGTAAACCTATCCTCATCTTCCTGGCGCGCTTGAAGGCCGGCTGGCTGTTGCAGCGTCCACGAAACACGCCGCTGTCGCGGGATGTCTCTTCGAGAATCAACAGGGTCGTTTGGCCGCTCTGTTGTCCGCTCAGTTTCACGGCAACCCGGTCTCTGCTATTGGAGAGAATATTCATATCGGGATCCGTTACTTCGACAGCGATCACATCCCCAACGGCAACGTGCCCGGGTGCCTTGTTGGCATTGTCGGGATCGATGAAGCGTAAGGTTGCGTCGGTCCCAAGCAACACAATATCACCCCAGGTATCCGGCTTGCTGTGGGTTCCAATCGCCTTCGACGCCGACCATTGGACCGCGTTTCGGCCGGCAAACGTCTGCCTGTTGATTGAGAAATTCGCCGCAATGATCATGCCCGGGGTCAGAACAGGCTTGGCCAGGGCGTCAAGAAAGACAACGGCTTCAACGGTATACCCCGTCGCATCCCTCTTTGCGCGACAGATTCCCAGAGACTCGGTTTCGTCCACGTAGACTTTGCCCTCGATCAGTCCACGCGAGCCACGCCCGTACTCTGTCAGCGTGCCCTTGCTATCACGCAGCCCGAATGGGCAAAGAATGAATTGGTGTGAGGTCTGACTGCTTTTCATCTCCAGGTCACGGGAGTTCCTGACGTCGAGCCAGATCTCGAACACGTCCCCGTTATACGGCGCCCAACGGCTGGGCTTGACCGGCACGTGAGTCCCCGGCATACGGTAGCAGAAGTACAATCCCCGGTTCGACCACTTCATATGCAGGGGTATCCCGCCTTCGAACGGGGTCGTCGCATCGTTCGCATAGAATTTCATCCGCATCGGATGAACAAGATCACCCCAATCAGAGAGATCGCCGTCGATTCGAATCGCATCCGTCTTCATACTCGCAGCACCGAATGCGAGACTCTTGAATGGGGGCTTGATCAGGGTCCGCTCACCAGAAGCCTCCAACTTGTTGAGGCGCTCTGCCTCCTTCTTCTGATCTGCACTTATGTAGAGCCGGGCATATGAGGGGTCTGAAGATCTTCGTGCCGTCGTGATCGGATCATCGACTCGCTCCGGATTCTGATAGGCGTTCCCGAGCTTACTGCGTTGCTTCAGATCCTTGACGAATGCCTGATAGGCCTCGCGGTTCAGCTTGCGCTGAGCCAGATTGTGCGGGCTGACACCGCCGCGACCTGCGGCTCGTTCTGTTTTACCCGCTTCGCCTTTGCCACTCTTGCTGCCTGCTTGCTCGGCGTCACCCGCACCGTCCTCGCCCCCGGTCATCAGAGATTCCATCTCGCTGGCCAGGTCGCCACTGCTCAGTTCGCGACCAGCTTTCAGTTTCTTCTTTGCATTCTCGATCTTCTGAGCCAGCTCGATGGCAGCCAGGAGTTCGTCGTCGGGGTCTCCCAGTACATCTCCTACGCGCATGTTCTTGGCCGCGGCTTGACTGCTCGCTTTGCTGATTGCCTCGACATCAGGCTGGAGTTTCCGGGTCATATCCTTAGCCAGCTCGGCCTGTTCCGGTGTCGCCTCAGCCGGCGTCTCGCGTTCCTTGCGCTTCCCCTGTTCTGCTTTCAACGCGTTATTCGCGGCTTTCATCTGACTGACCAGTTTGTCGATCTGGACCTTGGCATATTTGGCATGGCGCCTGGCCGGGACCGTCCGGTCGACTTGGAGGGACGCGCGCGCAGACTCGTTCGCCCGGACAGCCTGTTTGGCCTCCGCCATTCGGCGTGCAGACGATATGGCGCGAATCATCCAAGTAGTCGTTTGGAGCTCGGCCCTGTGCAGTGTTTCCGCGGTCTCCTCGTATAGCTCTTTCAACTGCTGAATCTGTTCTCCTGACTTGTTCAACGCGTCCGGAGAGGTCTCATCAATGGCCTTCACCAGTTCCTCCTGTTGCTGGCGGAGTGCTTCGGCGGTGGCGATCTGATTTTCCAACTCCTTCCGGCGTTTCCCCAAGCTGCTGTCGTCGGCAATCTTGAGACGGACCTCGGCACGAAGCGTGGCGATCTTCTGATTCTGATTCGCGTTGAGCATCTCTTCCTTAACGGCCTCGGTGATGTCCTTCTCAATCAGGGGGAGCAGCCGATCGCTATCCAGATTGAAGGCCCTGATTTCCCTGGAGAACTTGTCCAGCACCTTTTCGGCGGCCGGCGGAACGAGGTCCCGCTTGATGCTGGCTTCAATCTCGTCTGCCAGCTTCTGGTGCAGCGGATCCCGGGCGCTCTGTACAATCACGTCTTCTGCATCTTCGGCTTCACGCTTCTTGGCGAACTCGCGTATCGCTCGGTCCAGAATCGCGCCGCCTGGCTCCTTGAGTGACCGCTCCATTTCCCGGGACAGTTGAGGGGCGAGCTCATCCTTGATGTGCTTGCGTATCTCGCGGACGAGGGCCTCCGCCAACAGGGCTTCGGACTTCGCTTCCAGTCCCTCAATCAACACACGACGCATCTCGCCGAACACAGCCGGGTCACTTACGTCGACGTTGTCTGCAAACAGCGCCTCCAGGTCCGCCTCCAACTGCTCCATGAGCTGTTTCAGCGTGTCACTTTCCAGATCATCATTCAGAACGGACGAAAGCTGTTCGAGCAGTTCCTGTTTTGCCGTCGCCCTGGCGAACTTCTTCTCGCCTTCAATTTCCTCGGCGATCGCCTGCTCCTCTTTCTCTTGCAGCATCGCGATGACTGCGTCTTCCTGGGCTTTGATCGCTCGTGACTGCAGTTTCAGCGCGATCGCGATACAGATGACAACACCTGCGTGAACGGCGATCGAACACAGCATAGGCCGCCGATAGGATATCCTGACAGGTCGATGAAGTTCGATCATTCTGCGTCGCGTCTCCGGCCATGGCGATGTACGCCAGGTTGCTGTTTGCGCCATGGAGACAGTATTCCGTCTCGCCCGGTATATCCAGCGTATTGGTAAAGCCCGAGGAACTGATAGGAAGTCGGATTACTTGCTATGCCAGACAAGTACCTGCCCCGGATAGAGCGAAACCGTGCGCTCTGCGCTCTTTAACGCCTTGCCGGTCAGATAGTCGGTCAACTTCTCAGCGTTGAGGTTGATCGCTACATTCGCGGCATCCTTCAAGCCGGTGTTGACAATCGCATACCAGGTGCCGTGTGTGGGGGTGGCGATGGCGCGCACGCGTACATCCTGATTCGCGGCTGCGTCCTTGACGATTTTGCCAGGCAGCGCGGGCAGCGCCAGAAACGCCTGATTGAACGCACGTACGTATTCGGGAAAGCCGCGCTGGAAGCTCCCGGCAGCGAGGTACCCAATGAACCGCGGGTCGCCGTTGGCCAACGCCCGGGCCTCCGCCAGCATACAGTACGGCCCCGCCCTCTCCATATCCGTGATGAAATACCCCAATGGCCTGTTGCCGCCCTTGGGACTGAAGGCGGCATTTTCGTTCAGCGGATAGTGCCGCAATAGGGCGAGCCCATCGGGCGCATGAAAGGCGTCAAGTGCTTTCGAATCGGCAACGGTGAACAGGCGGTTGAAGGCCATACTGAGCATCACGCCGGGGGTGTCCTTGTAGCGCAGTGGATCCAGCCGCGGTATGGAATGCTGCCACTCCCACCCCCCCCAGGTCCCACGCGGTCCGGTCAACGCTTTCCAACCCAACCGCTTGGACAGTACTGCCTCAGGGGAAATTATCCTGGCGCCGGGAAGACGCTTCGGTCCATCGCTTACGATGTACCCCCCATCGAGGACCCTTCCCGGTTCGCTGGGATCACCCGTGAAGATCACCACCGCCTCCGGCCCCAACACCGAGGGCTTGCGGAGGTAATCGCGAATGGCAACAAAGAACTGCTTTCGCTTGTCATGCCACCAGTTCAGATACGCGTCATAAAGTTGCCGATCCTTCTTCAGTTCATCGCGACTGGGGGCCTCTTTGCGCCCGGTGTCTGTGGCAAAGAGCTTGCGACAGCGTTCGGAAAAACTGACCGGCATGCCGCTGTTCCGGGGGCGGATCCAGGCGCCGAGAATTCGCGCCTTCTTCGCCTCGTCGGCAATCGTGATCTCCAGAATCTTGCGCAGGTCCTCGACCGTGTCCGGGTCGGTGACATCGGCGTTGCCTTTTTCGCTCCAATGGATGTGCGTGTAGTCATCCCGGCCCTTGGGACCTCTCTTGGCCAGGCTGAGCGTTTCGCAGCGCTTCTGCAGCCCCAGGGACAGTTTTGTTTGGCCAATGCTGCCGCAATACTCGTACATGGGCAGGACATTGACCTTCATCTTTCCTGCAAGACTGACAATGTTGCTCCACATTTGTGGCCGTTTGTTCTGGTTTACCCAGTTCGTGCCTCCGTATCTGCTGGAATCCCAGCCCTGGTTGTGCCCGAACTCCAGCAGGTCCTTGGAGAACGTGTCCATGCCAAGAAACTTCATCAAACGGACCTTGGCGGCATACCAGTCAAGGTATTTCCTTTTGTCAAATTGGGAGAGGGCCGACCCATCTGACATTTCTTCCCGCCAGAACAGATGTCGCTGCGGCAGGCCAGCCGGGGGGCGCTTGATGGGCAACTCCAGCGTTTCCCGGCGCGGGGCAGCGAAGAGGCGGACGCGGCCCACCGCCAATCCGCCCGAAACGGGGGCGTTTGCATGGTTGAAGTGGGCAAGCACCACGGTGAAGCCATCGGGGGGAGACAGCGTTGGTTTGCTTTGGCGTTTCTGGCTTGAATAACGCTGATGGAGTTCGAACACGCTAGTCCAGGTCTCCCACTTTCCCGACAAGGGAATGTTCAGTGATTCTGCATTGCCCCAGACATAGGGCATCCTGAGCGCGTCACCGACCGCCGCACCGGTATGGAAACCGCGTGTGGTCTCGTTGCCGGTATTGAAGATAACCATGCTACGGGCGACATCTTCGGGGTATTCGACCTGCAGGACATATTGCACGCTTGCCTTCAATCCTTTCCCTTCGCCGAGGCGGACGGCGACATAGCGGTCGGGCGCGTCTGTGTCATTGGGAAGTGTCAGGGCACGTCTGCCCCAAAGGCTCGTGCGCTTCACAATACCCTCGTTCGGATATGCCTCAAACCGGTGCCCGGGCGTCTCCGTCCCGAGGTCGACCTCATCGATCAAGGTCAAATGTTCCGCCTCAAAAGGCAGAGAGGGTGCCAGGCGCTCTGCAGTTGACGGCTCACCTGAGGAGAACTGCAGCAGACAGACGGCGGCAAAGGTGTATAACGATAGCTTGCGAGCAATGGTGAACAGAGCGGCCTCAGACATCGTTTGTGCTCTCCCAGTAAAAAGCCACCCAATAGAGCCTGTCGCGCAAACCTTCCGCTTGACCGCCGGTTCACCATGAAGCGGCAAAAAAGTCGAGCGGAAGTCTTTCGCATCATCAAAATGGTATCACACTCCCCGGGGGGCAACAGTTCTTTCGCCGAGATGATAGGGATTTCGTTTTGCAGAAGCGTGCCTGAGTGACGCATGGTGGAACTTGCCTTGGCGGACAGCAAGCGGCAACGCGGCCGCTGGCTCACTCGCACTCGTCACTCATATGGGACGAGGGGAACGGCCGAAGTAAGTGAACAGATGGGCAAATAAGCAGGACGGCGAACGGCGCGAACGTCCAGCGTACAACTCTCAACGCCCAACATAACGGCTGACGGCCAGACGGCCGCCGGCGCAAGGCGGAGACCGTTGATCACGGAAGCGCGCGACCACGACCGAACGGGCATGAACGACGTGCCATACCTAGATCGCGAGCGGCGCGTAGTGCGCCGAGCGACGAGGGCCGCGGGGATGGACTACGGCCCCTTGCTGAATGGGTCCGTTTCGCCCAGGTAGAACAGGTCGGTCTGCGGCGGGGCGACGTCGATCCTGATCTCGCTCAGCCCCTCGCCGAGCTTGCGGCGGCCAGACGGTCGAGGACTGCGGGAGGCGCACCGTGCGCTGGCCGGGGACGACCGAGTGGACGGTCACCGTGCAGGAGTCGGCGAAGATGAGGTCGTCGGAGTCGCTGTAGACGTGCGTGCCGCCGTAGTGGGCGAGCGCACGGAGCAGCACGGCTCGTTTCTGAACTGCGCTTCATGCACATTGACGGACGGTATCCGAAGGAAGAGATGCTCAGGGATCTGTTCTTCCATATTGGCGACGAAGTGGCACCAGTCCTGAAGTTCAAACGGGGGGAATACCGCGAGCATCACGACAGAACTGCGCTGCTTGACCTGTGCATCCCGAAAGACCTTCTCAAGCCACGGTCTGTGAACTGGTCTGCGTTGGAGAACAGGAGCATAGGGAAGTTCTGCCGGATCCCGCTTTGTATGGGGATCGTGAGCCCGTATGTGGAGCCATTAGGCACTTGATTTACCTGGTCTGGAAGCAAGGCAGCTTTCGTCTATCTGAGATAGGAAAAGTGTTTCAAGTCGGATATACGAGCATCTCGAATGCGCGGATAAGGGGCGAAGTGGCGATTAACCAGGACAGAGAATTTCAGGCAAGCCTCAAGAAAGCTGGAATCGAGATTTAACGTCCATCCAAATGGCAAATGGAGGTCTGATCTCTCGGCGAGGCCGACCTGCGAGATGATAGGTGACGGTAGCCATCCTCACCAGGACGCATCCCAGGTTACAACGAAACCTTTTGAGACTGCATGACCTCGTAATCCAGGGCGGCTTTCAGGACTCTTCGGTTGATCGTGTCCGCGATGTAGCAGGAGTTGTCTGTGGCAAACACGACCAGCGGCCAGGCACAGCGTGAGTAACAATCGGTGAGCTCGGCGTCGTTCACACTGAGTCATTCGTGATGAAGATTCACAATGTATACCATTGGAAACCCATTAAAACAGACGGCAACTG
>Ga0187827_10007444_pt1 | contig 12184 bp, 11 predicted proteins | sample ETNtaG_39_FD_167969 | JGI IMG/M metagenome (GOLD analysis project Ga0187827, IMG submission 167969) | Marine microbial and viral communities from oxygen minimum zone, Eastern Pacific Ocean - ETNP2014_SV_150_PacBio MetaG (Illumina Assembly) | ecosystem: Environmental > Aquatic > Marine > Hypoxic... | reverse complement strand
AGATACAATAGGATCCCTCAAGACTACTCAATCATTGGAAAAAGCAATTGATTCTGGATTAAGAGATGTTGGTGTGAACTTAAGCATGAAAATCGAAGATGATTTTAAAAAATTGATAGAATAATTACATTATGAATAATTCTTCTTTATTGATCATTTTTTTCTTCATAACTACTCTCATAAGCAGCTGCACAACATCTCGTCTTGAACAACAAGTCAACCTCCCATTAAATCTTAATGAAGGCGAATCAGTTGTTGTAATTTCAAACAGTTACCATTCAGGTAATCAAACAGAATACGACTTTATTCAGTGTGTTAATAAATCTCTTTCAAAAAAACAAGATTACTTTAACCTGATCCAAACAGAATACTTCCAAAATATGCTCTACCCATGGCTGGAACCACGAACTGCTCCACAAACACCAGAAGACCTATCTGAATTTTTGAGTAGAGATTTAGTACGGGGAACATTGGAAACACATAATATTAAATATTTAATTAATATCAGCGGTGAAACCAATACAAACTCAAGTTCTGGGGCGTTGTCATGTGCAGCTGGTCCAGGTGGTGGTGGTTGTTTTGGATTAGCTTGGTGGGATGATACATCCTCATACTCAGCATCAGTGTGGGACATTGCTCAACAGTCATCAGTGGGGAGTGTCAGTGCAACTGTCAGCGGAACATCGGTTATTCCTGCATTGATCATTCCGATCCCTATCATAGCAAGAACAAAATCTTCAGCATGTGATGGACTTGTAACACAATTGCTAAGCTTCCTTTCAATCAGTTAAACGTTTTCAACGAGTCAATTATTTTTAGTAACAATAAATTAATCTACATTTTGATTGGAGTTCTCATAACTTCAGTCCCAATTCAACATCTTCAATCAACAGATGAAATTATTCCAGAGGTTCTGATTTCTAAACCACAAGACAGCCATTTATTGCAGTTGGTTACAGCTTTATCTGAACAGGCACATTACTCAAAAAAGAATGTAACCAATGAACTTTCACCCTTTATTCTAGTTAATTTTCTAGAAGACCTTGACCCTTTAAAGATGTATTTTAAAAAATCAGATTTTCGTTATTTTCAACGATACCGATATCAAGTTGATGACGCGCTCAGACAGGGTAAGTTAGAACCCATTTTTGATATTTTTAGAATCTATAGGCTACGTGTTCAACAACGATTGGAATTTTGTTTAAATCTCCTTTTGAAAGAAAAAGATTTCAAAACAAATGATTATTATGACTTTAATCGTAATTTAAAAGATTGGTCTAATAATGAAATCGAACTGAAGTCAATATGGCAAGGAAAAGTACACAATGACCTATTAATGATTATCCTTGCAGGTCAAACGCAAAAAGAAGCAAAACAAATTTTAAAAAAAAGATACAGCAGATTTATTAAGAGGGTCAACTCTTACCATCAAGACGATGTCATTAACATTTTTTTAAACGCTTATGTTCAAACTCTTGATCCACATTCAACTTATTTTGACCCATTACAAGCAGAAGAATATGAAATACAAATGAGCCTATCCTATCAAGGTATTGGTGCACGATTAAACATGGAAGATGAACTAGTTAATGTCGTCGATGTTATTCCTGGAAGTCCAGCTTCTAAGGACGGGCGTTTAAAACCAGGGGATAAAATTACTGGAATCTTGGATCAAAAAAATAAATTCCTTATAGATGTTATTGGCTGGGATTTAAATGAAGTTGTCAAACTCATTCGAGGACCTAAAGGAAGCGAGATAACGCTTCAAGTCACACCTTTTGGTTCTAATCTAGATCAATCACCCTACCTATTGACGCTTAAAAGAGATGAGGTTCAATTAGAAGATCAAGCAGCCTCCAGTGTTATTGAAGAACTTCAGATAAATGAGAGAACATACAGTATTGGCATTGTTACAATTCCTAGTTTCTATCAAGACTATAAAGCAATGAGAAGAAAAGAAAGGGCATTTAGAAGCACTTCAGAAGATGTTAAAGCAATTATTGGGAACCTAATGGAGATAGGCATAGATGCCTTGGTGATAGACCTGAGAGGCAATGCGGGAGGACTATTGACCGAAGCAACAGCATTAACTGGATTGTTTATTGATGAAGGTCCAATTGTTCAGCTCAAAGATTCAAGCAATAAAATTGAAATCATTGATGACCCCATTTCTGGTTCAATATATAAAGGACCTTTAGCTGTGATGGTGGATCGCTTCAGTGCATCAGCCTCCGAAATTTTTGCAGGAGCAATTCAAGATTATTCTAGGGGTATTGTAGTAGGACAACAAACCTTCGGTAAAGGTACAGTACAAAGCATTTATCCACTCGATCGTTTTTCTAGATTTAAATCAAAAAAGGGATTTGGTCAATTGACCTTAACCATCGGGAAATTCTATAGGGTGTCTGGGAGAGGAACTCAAAATAGAGGCGTTGTTCCTGACATAGAATTGCCGTCCTTTATCAATAAAGATCGATTTGGAGAAGAAACTAAGAAAAATGCACTTCCCTGGGATCGAATAACGTCTCTAGAATATGATACTGATTTATCCTTAGATAAATCTATTGCTCTTTTACAAGAAAAATATTCACAAAGGTATGAAAATAACTTACCACTTAAATTCATCCAAGAAGACATTGATAGTATTGAAATCCAAAATCAAAATACTAGGCTATCCTTAAACCTTGATATTCGTAAAAACGAAAGAGAACAAAAAAAAATAGCTGACCAAGAAAGACGCACAACAAGACTGAAACAGCTTGGCTATTCAGACAATGAAGACTTTGATGATTTTGTATCAAAAACACTGCTCGACGAGGTTTTAAGTATGATGGTGGATCTGATAGATTACAATGACCCGAAGCCAGTTGATAGTGGACTGAATCAACCTTTAGGCCATTCCTGATGGTGTAAATCGATGACAAATCTATGCTTGTGAGAAACTTCTTCGTGTTTATGTTCATGGCCATGGGTTTCTTGTTTCAGATCACCGTCGTGTGAATGTTGATGATGTTGATCCTTGTGATCATGATCATGTGTATGAATTTTCAATTCATGATTGTGTTTTAAACTACTGTTTTGCTCATCAGGCCAGAATAAAATACTAAAAATAAAGCATGTCAAAACAATACAACTTAAAAATAGAGCACTAAAACTAAATCCATAATACAAAACCAGAAAACCGCTAATAGGGTAAGTAATCAACCAGCACAAGTGTGACAGTGCAAATTGTGCAGAAAAATAAGATGTTCTATCTGACGGGGATGTAGACATGTTGACGATTTTACCTGATGGTGTTTGTACCAGCGACCACCCTATTCCTACTAGGAACCAACACGGTAAAGCGTAAAAATAAGATGGCATTGTTGACATTAAAACCAAACCAACCGACATCAATAGAGTTCCTGATTGGACAATCAGTTTATCTTGGATGTATTTTGATAATTGTGGATAGAATAACGCTGCTAACATCGATCCAAAACCAGAAAAAGCAAAAAATATTGCCAAATCACTATCACTGCCACCTAAGTATTCTTTAACATAGATGATCGTGTTTACAATCAACATTGCACTGGAACAAGCTACTGCAAAATAAAGGATTAAGAGCACTCTTAGGCGGGGTGTTTTAAAATAGGATTTAATGCCAAAAGTGATCTCATCTATAAGTGTTCCTGTCCTTTGAGCGGGTTTTGAAATGGGCATCATTGTGACCACAATGATGGCCGCTGAACAAATAAAAGCAATTGAGTTACCAACAAACAAACCAGAGTATGTGAAGAAGAATAAAGCTATTGCAGCAAAAGTCGGGCTGAGCAAGTTTTCTAAATCATAAGCGAGCCTTGAATATGAAAGTGCCTTTCCGTACTGTTCTTTATCTTCAAGAATATCGGGTATGACTGCTTGAAAAACTGGTTTAAATCCTGCAGAAAATAAATTTAATAAAAAAATTAGGGCATAGATATGCCACAACTGTGTAACAAAAGGCATCAATAGCACAAGTAACGCTCTAATGATATCTAAAGAGATTAAAAAGGGTTTTCTATCAAAACGATGGACAATGGCACCAGCAAGCGGTGCAAAGAAGACATAAGCAATCATTTTATAGGCTAGTGCGATTCCTAAAACACGACCTGCATTGTCTCCAGCTAAATTGTAGGCTAATAATGATAGACCAACGGTTGAGAGTCCAGTTCCAACCAGTGCGATCACTTGTGCAGTAAAAAGATTTCTAAAGACAGGATTACTAAGTGGGTTAGGTTTTTCCATATTTTTATTTCAAATTGTATCTGTCAATGACTAATTTTTTAAACCACTTATTAACAATCAAGCTCTTCGTTAAATTACTCTGAATAATATTCTCAGGTTTAGAATCATCAATTTTCAACATAGTTGAATTGTCAGTCCCATGTAGGTTGTCTGGATTTAAGTCAACACGCCTCACTTCTAGGATCTTTGCGTCTAAGAAAAGCCTAGCTCTTAAATTAAAGATATAATTAATTTTTTCTGAATAATCTTCTCGATAATGCATCTCTATATCCACCGTGTAGGAAGATAATGTGTTCATGTTTATCTGGATATCTCGATGTCCTAAATTTGAGGTCAGCATCAACTCAATAGTTGTTTCTTTGTTGAAATACGATCCTGTATGTTTCGCTAATATTTTTGATAGCAAAGAATACAGAATGTTGTAATTTTGCTCGTAGACTGAATACAGATCATCAATTAATAAATCTGGTTTGACATCTTTTATCTTTTTTGTTGCAAATAATTTTAAACGCTTTTCCACATTCACTGTTTTAACAAATTTTAAATATTAATTGTACTTCCTATGCTTACTTAAATTATAAATCAATTAAACTATGAATATAAAAAACTAAAATTTTATAATCTACTGATAAAGGAGAATTACAATGACATTTGCCTATGATTGTATTTTTTTAGCCATGTTGCTTCCCTTGTTTTGGGCGGGTATGGCTAAAAGAAATTTTGAGACCCCATTTGATAATAATGCACCGAGAGACCACATCGCTCAACTTAAAGGAAAAGCAAAAAGTGCCTACTGCATTGAGCAAAATAGCTATGAATCTTTCCCTCCTTTTGCAATAGCTGTAGTCGTTGCACATTTAACAGGTGGAGTACAACTGACCGTCGATATTCTTGCCGGTATATATGTGGCATCGAGAGTTATATATGGATTGTGTTACTTACAAGGTAAAGGAACAATGAGATCAATCACATTTATGGTTGGTTTGGCTTGTACCGTTGCTTTGTTTTTTGTTGGCAGTTGATCAATCAGTCTAGGTTCAACAAATGATTCTTATAATGCTTCAGTTCATAAATGGAGTCGAAAATATCTTCTCTGGCAAGATGTTTTGATGATTTTTTATGGGAGCGGGCAACTTCTGGTGCCCATAAATGAGAAATGATTTTTAAGGAAGTGACGTCTAGATTCCTATAACTAAAATGAGCTTCCAGATCTGGCATAAGCCGAGCCATGAATCTCCGATCCTGGCAGATGCTGTTGCCACACATTGGAGACTGCCCTTTCTCAGTTATTTTTTGTAAAAATTCCAAAGTCAGTTCTTCTGCCTCTTGAATGCTTATATGACTGCGTCTAACCCTTTCTAATAACCCAGATTTAGAATGTTGGTTTTGATTCCAGTCATCCATTTTTTCTAATACAGCTTCACTTTGATGAATGGCTAAATTTGGGCCCTCAGCAATGACTTCAAGATCGCCTTCGGTAACAACTGTGGCTATCTCAATAATAGAATCTGTTTGAGGGTCCAAACCAGTCATTTCCAGATCAATCCAGATCAATCTTTGTGATTGTTTATTCATATCAGAACATTTTAACAAAGTAATGATTGTATAATCACTAAAGATTATTTATGAAACAGTTGGACAATAATTTTGGAATCATTGTATCCGTTTACAACAAGACAGGTATGGTTGAATTATCCAATGGAGATCAGGAACATTTTCTTACCAAAAGTAATAAAATAAAACCAGTCGTTGGAGATAATGTTCTCTACGAACGATTGGATGAGAAAACGTTTTTGATTACAGAAATCTTAGAATCAAGGAGCCAATTGATGCGATTAAATAATAGAGGACAGCCACAAGCCATTGCCTCCAATCTGACTCAGATATTATTGATAACCGCTCCACAGCCTACGCCCAATTTATTATTGATTGATCAGTTTATTCTAATTAGTGAACTAATGAACTGCAGTTTATCAATTATTTCCAATAAAATTGACATCACCGATGAGAATCATCATTCATTACGTATTTATGAAGAATTAGGTTATCGTTTGGTAAAAATTTCTGCAAAGTATGAAACCAATTTAAATCATTTGATAAATTTACTAAATCACCAGACAACTATACTTTTAGGTCAATCAGGAGTGGGAAAATCAACCATCATAAATTTACTGATAAACAATAATTTTAATAAAACAGACACACTGTCAACAAAGACCAAGAAAGGCAGACACACGACATCTGCAATCACAATGCATCGTATTCTAGAAAACGGTTATTTAATTGACACGCCTGGAATAGAGAATCTAAGACCCAATGTCTCTGATATTAAAGAAATTGAAAATGGTTTTAGAGAAATCAATTCAGTTTCTGATCGTTGTAAATTTAGAAATTGCCTTCACATCAACGAACCAGATTGCGCTGTCAAAAAAGCTTTAAAACAAGGAATGATTACAATTAAAAGATACGACAATTATAAAAAACTAATCGCTGAATTCGAAGTCCTATTGTCATTCTAGAATACTTCTATTCATAATTGCTCGCGTCAGGGTATTAGAATCAACATACTCTAGTTCGCCACCAACAGGCACACCATAGGCAATCCTAGTCGCTTTAATTTCATAAGCTTCTGCCACAGTCGCAATAAAGGCTGCCGTTGCTTCTCCTTCAACTGTTGTGCCAGTTGCCAATATAACCTCATTAATGGCTTTCTGTTTAAAAATTTCTTCCAGTTGATCGATTTTTAACTCGTCACGTCCAATTCCGTCGATGGGTGAAAGATAGCCCATTAGAACAAAATACCTACCTTTAAATTGCATAGTATTTTCTATTGCAATTAAATCTGTTGGAGTTTCAACAATGCAAAGTATAGTTGGATCTCGTTTAGAATCATCACATATTTCACACGTCTCTTTTTCTGAATACATCCTACAAATATGGCATTCTTGAATTGTCTCTAAGGATTTTTGGATGGTTTCAGAGAGAAATACAGCTTTTTCGGTATGGTCGTGCTGTAACAAGTAAAAAACTATTCTTTGAGCGCTTTTAATCCCTATCCCTGGAAGATTCTTAAACGCTTGAATCAAATCTTGCAATATGGGGCTGTATTTATTCATCAGAGTTAGTTTTTAAGGGTTGCACCAAAAAGATCTTTTACTTTCTCTATAATGGGATCAGATCTGCTACGGGACTCATTCATAATCAATTGTTCTTCATGTTTAGTTGATTTCTTCTTTGCCAGTGTCAGCCCACTTTCTGGTTCTTGTTCAATACTGATGTTGTTGACTGATTTAAAATGGTTGATTAACAACTCATTAAATTTCTTATTCAGTTGATCTGAAAGCAAATGGCTGTGATTTGAATCAATGGTCAAGTAGAGGGTATTTTTTTTAAGAGATTTAAAACTACAATGTGATGCAAGTTGTCTTAGGGCTCCTGAAAGATTTAACTTTTTTATTTCTTCAAGCCAGTTTTTAGCATTCAATTGCAGCTCATTTTTTTCCATATCTAGTTTTGTTTCATTCGTTATTGATGTTTTCTTGAGTGTTTCTGGAGCCTCGAGTTTTTTAACTTTTGCCGTTGCTGTTTGAACACCATTGGATTTTTCATTGGGACTGGCAGTGAATGCGTACATTCTCAATATTGCCATCGAAAATCCTTCTCTCTGGCTTGGTGCTAAATCTATGTCCCGTTTGGACGTGATGGTAATCTGATAAAGAAGTTGGATGACTTCTGGCTGGATTTCCTTAGCAAAGTTTATTACGGTTTTATCCATTTCCTGTTCTCTATTGAGTTTATTGTTACCAGTGATTTGAAGAAAAGCTATTTGCTGTAAAATTGAAGCCATATTATCGAGCAAAGATTTGTAATCTGGGTAGAGATCATCTAAATCTTTTAAACCCTGATTCAATGTCACAGGATCTTGATTGATGATAGAGGTCAATAATCCAAAAATATTGTTGACATCAATCGTACCTAACATTAGTTCTACTTGATTAGAGGTCAATGAATAATCTTCAAAAGCCAGTGCCTGATCTAATAAACTCAACCCATCTCTCATGCTGCCGTCTGCTGCTTTGCTTAATATCATTAGAGCGTTGTCTTCATAATCTACGTCTTTTTCTGCCTCACAGATCTCTTTCATTCTGCTTTTGATTAATTCTGATGAGATCTTTTTAAGATTAAATTTCATACACCTTGATAAAACCGTAATGGGAAGTTTATGACTCTCAGTTGTAGCTAAAAGAAATTTCACGTGTGGAGGTGGTTCTTCTAAGGTTTTCAACAAAGCATTAAATGAATGTTTAGATAATTGATGTACCTCATCAATTATGTAAATCTTAAATCTGCCTACCGTCGGCGTATATTGGGTGTTTTCAAGGAGTTCACGCGTTTCTTCAACTTTTGATTGTGATGCGGCATCAACTTCGATTAAGTCAAGATAATTGCCCTCATCAATCGCTGTGCAAATCTCACACTGCCCACACGGTTCAGATACAACGCCTGTCTCACAATTCAACGCTTTGGCCAGTAATCTTGCAATGGTTGTCTTGCCAACACCCCTTGTGCCTGCAAATAAAAAAGCGTGGTGTACTTTATCATTGGCCAACGAATTTTGAAGAGCTTTGACAACATGATCTTGTCCAGAGACCTCTGAAAATAATTTAGGCCTATATTTTCTCGCTAAAACTAGATAACTCATTGAACAAATTAATATAAAAAATAAATAAAATAATACAGGCTGATGAAAAAACTAACGATTTCTATTGTATAAAAAAAAAGACCTTAATAAAGAGCCTTTTACTTTATTTACAAGTTAATTATTAGAATGTAGTCTGTTTCCTATAAACTGAGGAACAAAACTGATATTCCTATGAAACACAAACACGTTAATATCGTCATAGTAGGAGCTGGTATCTCTGGGATTGATGCTGCTTACAACTTACAGACAAAGTGCCCAAATAAATCTTATACCATCCTTGAAGGAAGGGAGAACATTGGGGGAACTTGGGACTTTTTTCGTTACCCTGGCATCAGATCTGACTCTGATATGTGTACGATGGGCTTTCGATTTAAGCCTTGGGTGGGGGATGAAATTGTTGCGGATGGCTCCTCCATACTCAATTACCTAAGTGAGACGGTCGAAGAATATGGCATCGATGAACACATACACTTTAACCAAATGGTACAAACCGCCTCCTGGTCATCTGCAGAATCCAAATGGACACTGGGTGTTGAAAATAAAAAGACACAAGAACCACAAACATTCACTTGTGATTTCTTATTTCTCTGCGGGGGTTATTACAACTACGAAAAGGGATATAATCCCAATTTTGAAGGAAGGGATGATTTTTCTGGGCAAATCATTCATCCCCAAGAATGGCCAGAAGGTCTTGACTATAAAAATAAACAGGTAGTGGTTATTGGGAGCGGTGCCACAGCTGTAACCATTATCCCTACCATAGCTGAGGAAGCGACTCATGTGACGATGCTCCAAAGATCACCCACTTATTATCTCATTGCCCCAGAAGAAGATGCGATGGGAAAATTATTGAGAAAATATACAAACTCAAAAATAGCTTATTTTCTGGTTCGTTGGAGAAATATCCTTATTTCACAATGGTTCTTCTTTCAAAAATGCAGAAAATACCCTAAGAAAACTAAAGAATTTCTAATCAACTTAGTAAAGGAATCTTTAGGTCAAAATTACGATATCGATACTCATTTCACACCTACCTATAATCCATGGGATCAACGGATGTGCTTAGTGCCTGATGGAGATTTATTTAATGCCATTAAATCAGGAAAAGTATCAGTTGTAACTGATCATATTGAAAGATTCACGAAAACAGGGATCAAACTTAAATCAGGGGATGAACTTGAAACAGATCTCATCGTAACCGCAACAGGCTTAAATCTTTTAGTTTGTAATGGTATAGAACTGTTTGTTGACAACGAACAGATTGATGTATCAAAAAAAATGACCTACAAAGGTATGATGTTCAACGATGTCCCTAATCTGGTTGCCACTTTTGGCTATACTAATGCATCCTGGACTCTCAGGGCTGATCTCACCTCGGAATACGTCTGTCGACTATTAAATTTTATGGACAAAAAAAGCTTTAATTATTGTTGCCCTAGAGTTGATGGCGTTGTTGAAGAAGATGGAAATTGGCTGGATTTTTCATCAGGTTACGTAGTCAGGTCTATGCACAAGTTTCCCAAACAAGGCTCCAGGGAACCATGGAGAAATACTCAGAATTACTTGAAAGATATCTTTGCTATCAGATTTGGACGTCTTCAAAACAAAGAATTAAAATTTACTGTGGCAAAGAATTAATATTTTCTTGTGCAAGCATTTGTTCTCGATCGCTTTTATAGTTCTTTCCAGCATAATACAAAGCAGGTAGAGACAAACCTGACAACAGTTGAAAACTAAGCAAAGTGACTGAATAGGGTTCTTCATAACCTTGACTGATGAGATAATCAATCATTATCCCACTCAAGGTGATGCCAAAACCTAGACCAATAATATTTACCATTAGCAGATAATAGGCCACTATGACTGCCCTGATTCTAACAGGAGCCATTTCTTGAACAGAAGAAAATACTGGACCGTACATGCAACCCCACTGGAAAAAGCCTAAAAACATGCAAGTGAAAAATATAAAACCGTTATCATCCGTTATTCGGTAAATGATGTTGGCTGGAACAAACAGAAGGATGCACCAAAAAAGGAACATTTGCCTGCCCTGACCAGTGACTTTTGCATAGTAATCCCCAACAACGCCACCAAATATATTTCCCATGACTCCCCCTGTAAGTCCCATAAAACCTGCTATCCTAGCAATCTCAGCTCTCTCAAAGCCTTTCTCTTCAACAAACCACAATTGTTCAAAAACCATGGCGCCAAGTATAAAGTGGACGGCTATACCCCCATAGATTGTCCATTTCAATGATACGTATTGTTGGAGTGAGGTTCGCAAAACTGTAATGGCTTCATGGAAGCTTTTTCTATTGATGACATCACTTTTCAGTTGATTATTGATATCTGTTTGCTGATGGGGTGTTTCTTTGACCAATAACATGAATAGAGCAAAAAACAGGCCCAATAAACCTAATAAGTAGAAGCAATTTCGCCAACCTAAGATTGGCCCTAAATAACCAGCAGTGAACAAAGAAGCAGAAATTCCAAGGGGTACTGCTAAATAATAAACACCGGCTACAAATCCCATATTTCTCTTTGGAAAACGATCAGAAAGCAGAGAAAGAGCAGTAGGGGTCAAAATTGACTCCCCTATTCCAATAAATATTCTTGGAATAAAAAGCATCCAGAAGTTTTTCGCCATGCCAGATACTGCCGTAAGGATGCTCCAAAGTGCAACACCAAATGAGATAAACCTTGGGCGATGCACTCGATCCGCTATGGCACCCATAAACAAACCCATTAAAGAATAAAATATGATGAAGGCAAATCCAGTGAGGAGACCAAATTGGGTGTTTGTTAAACCTAAATCTGGAACTATAAAATTGGAAAAACTGGTGAGCAGTTGTCGGTCGATAAAGTTGAGAATGTTTATAGCTGTTAGGAACCCAAGCAAACCATAACTTGCGGATTGTTTCATTTAGTCACGAATGGAGATTGCTACCTTTCCAACAGCCTCTCTATTAGCAAGGGTTGCTATGGCCGCAGCTGTGTCCTCAAGAGCAAACATTTTCACTGCAAAAGGTTTGATTTTACCTGCTCCATACATCTCAAAGAGTTCTTGAAAGTTTGCAGCATTCACTAAGGGTTCTTTGATACAGAAATTACCCCAAAAAACACCAACAATCTGACAACCTTTTAAAAGGGCTAGGTTGAGAGGTATGGACGGAATACTTGATGTGAAACCAATCACTAAGTACCTGCCCTTCCATG
>Ga0187827_10007441_pt1 | contig 12187 bp, 9 predicted proteins | sample ETNtaG_39_FD_167969 | JGI IMG/M metagenome (GOLD analysis project Ga0187827, IMG submission 167969) | Marine microbial and viral communities from oxygen minimum zone, Eastern Pacific Ocean - ETNP2014_SV_150_PacBio MetaG (Illumina Assembly) | ecosystem: Environmental > Aquatic > Marine > Hypoxic... | reverse complement strand
CGGTTTCATAGGCGCCCTGCTCGTTATGGGGTTGTTCCTTGTTTTGGCCTGGCGGGGTATACATATCGCAAGGCACGCCCCGGATGCGTATGGTTTTTTTCTATCATCAGGGTTAACGACCATGATCTCCCTTCATGTGGTCCTGAATATCGGTGTAGTCACCGGATTACTGCCAACGACCGGATTACCAATGCCCTTCATGAGTTATGGAGGATCCTGGTTATTATTCTGTATGATAAGTATTGGGATATTACTCAATATATCACGGGGAGCTTCCCGTCAGCACAGACTGCAATATGATTGACCGTCATCGACTCCGGTTCAATTACCGCCATTTGCACTTTATCGGGATCGGCGGAATCGGTATGAGTGGGTTGAGTGAATTGATGATAAATTCTGGATATACAGTAAGCGGTTCAGACCTGTCTCCATCTCCTCTCACAAATCGGCTGTCCTCATTGGGGGCGACGATCTATGAAGGACATCAGGCAGATCATATAACGGGGGCGGACCTTATCATATACACGGCGGCCGTCTCAACCGATAATCCTGAGCTGGCAGCCGCCCGACAACAGGGCATTCTGGCCGTATCACGCGCCGATCTTCTTGGTACAATTGTGCGCCGATATCATGGGATTTCCGTGGCCGGAACGCACGGAAAGACCACCACCTCCGCCATGATCGGAAAAATACTCGTGGATGCCGACCTGGACCCGACAATCGTCCTGGGCGGTATACTCCCCGATTCCAATTCCAATATACGGATGGGTTCAGGCAAATGGATGGTGGTGGAAGCAGACGAATATGATCGGTCTTTTCACTCGCTCTTTCCAATGACAGCGGTTATTACGTCAATAGATGGCGATCACATGGAATATTACCGAACGCAAAGCGATATTGACGAGGCCTTTCTTATATTTACCCATCTGTTGCCCTTTGATCGCCCTCTCATTGCTTGTTTGGATGATCCTGGTGTGAAACGATTGGTCCCTGCATTTCGAAGGCGGGTAACGACGTACGGAACCGCTGATGAGGCATATATTCAAGCCTCGAACATCTGTTTGTCCGGTTTGAACGTGTCCGCCGATATCCTTGTAGGCAAAAAACGGATGGGGATCTTATCGTTACAACGGCCGGGGAAGTATCATATTCTCAATGCACTGGCAGCTATCGCCGTTGCAGACCAGTTGGAAATTCCCGTTGAACAGGCGATACAATCCCTGGCCACTTTTAAGGGCATAAAACGGCGTTTCGAGATCAAGGGATCTGTGCGAGGCGTAACTGTTATTGATGATTATGCCCACCATCCTACGGAGATACAGGCCGTACTTGAGGTTCTTGAAGGTTGGGAGGGACGCCGTTTTTTTCTAGTGTTTCAACCACATCTTTATAGCCGGACAAGCGATCTGGCAGAGGATTTCGGGCGTGTACTTAGTCATCCCAAACTCCATCAATGCATAGTGACGGATATTTTCCCCTCCCGTGAAGCTCAAATGCCTGGCGTGACAGGGAAACTTATTGTAGATGCCGCAGAAGCCTATGGAGGGCGGTTGGACTATATCCCGGATATGAATGAGGTTTTAGAGCGGGTAAAACAGGATTTACAACCTGGGGATGTGTTGATGACGATGGGGGCAGGAAATATTGATCGATTGGGAGACGCCTTCATCGAGGCGTCACAAGCTGATATTTAGAGGAGTAGGTCTTCCATGTACAGTTATGCCGACCTTGAGGGCCTTTTAAAACCAGGTAAGATTCGACTCAATGAAAGTATGGCCCGCCATACGACCTTTCGTGTGGGCGGTAGGGCCGATGCGCTTTGTTTGCCTGAAACCCGGTACGATTTAGTCGAAGTCACCGGTTGGGCGTCGTTGCGTGGGATTCCCTGGTTATTAATAGGGAACGGTAGTAATGTTATTTTTGATGATGAAGGATTCCGCGGTATTGTTATCAAAATACGCGGATCAAACCCCGCGAACGATACCCTGTGGCACCTTAACAAAGATCATGATCTTATTCATGCGGGCGCCGGTGTTAGTCTTGCCCGCCTGGCCTGGTTTTCCGCCGCCTGCGGAATGAGCGGGCTTGAATTTGGTTCAGGAATTCCAGGGGTCGTCGGCGGTTCCATTCGGGGTAACGCCGGTGCGCATGGTTGTGAATTAAGTCAAACCATTGAATCTATAGAACTGCTCATACCACCCAATACGATCACAACCATATCGGCGGTTGACGCCCATTTCTCATACAGGCATATGGATATCGATCCTAATGCCATAATTACAGGCGCAGTTTTCAGATTAATTCCGGAAGAACCAGAGCTGATTCGAGATCGGATTACGTCATTTACCGAATACAGGAAACAAACCCAGCCCTCTGCGGACCAGAGTGCTGGATGCATGTTTAAAAATCCATCCGGTGATTCTGCGGGTCGGTTAATAGATGTAGCCGGATGTAAAGGATGGCATGTCGGCGGCGTCAAGGTCTCAGAGCAACATGCCAATTTTTTAGTAAATAGCGGTGAAGCAAATACAGCGGATACCCTTCGATTGATTGATAAGGTTCGCGATAGGGTCCTCATTGAAATGGGCATTGAACTTGAATTGGAAGTCCGTATTCTGAGTCCGGAGGTGGCATGAAGCGAAATTGGGGGCGATTAGCACTCCGTTTTTTCCTTTTTATCGCGATGGTGTCAGCCGGTACAGGGAGCCTGATATACGGGCATGTAGGGGCAAGAATGTTCCATCATTGGTTGAAAACAGATCCGGTCTTTTCGATCGATACGATCGAAGTGGCAGGGAATGATCTTGTGAATGCAGAGGAAATCATTGTCCTTGCCGGTTTGCAAAAGGGGGACAATATCCTGACTGCGGATATCGTTGGCACCCAGGAACGTATGAGTCTCGACAGAAGATTTGACCGGGTATTTTTAACCCGCCATTTCCCGGACACCATCCAGATCCATATTCGAGAAAGAAAACCGGTCGCTTTGGTTAAGCTGGATCGTTTATACGGTGTCGATTCCAACGCGGAAATCATTCCGTTACCGGCTGTGGCACATTTACCAGACTTACCTGTCATCACCGGGGTGTTGACGCAGCAAGAGGTTAAAGTAGATCAACGATCGCCCGGACGTCAGTTTTTCGAGTCGATTCGGGACTCTATGTTAACCAACCTTAATCTGGACCGGGCTATCTATGTCGTTGAAATGATCAAACATTTTTCACCTGGATTTCTTGATAGGATATCAGAAATCCATGTCGCCCACCCCCATGATCCAGTGGTCTATACGGTTGAGGACGGTCTGTCGATTCGATTCGGAGTAGGTCGTTATCCCCATAAAATTAATTTGTTAAACCAAACATTACAGCGTTTGAAAAAAGACGGTATAAAAACCAGGATTGTTGATTTGCGCTTCAAAAACCAGGTCATCGTCCGGCCGATCGTGACGGCTGTCTCGGTGAATAAAAAAACTTGAAACGGTTGTCGTGAGGATACAATGTGGCCGGTGAAATAATTACAGGGCTGGATGTCGGTACGACGAAAATCGCCATGCTCATAGGTGAACGAACCGATACGGGCTTAAACATATTAGGTTTTGGAATGAGTCCAACCGATGGTTTGCGTCGAGGTGTTGTGGTGAATATTGATAAAACAACGCGATCTATCAAGCAGGTCATCGAGGCCGCCGAACACACCGCCGGTGTACAAACGGGTGCGGTTTACGTTTGCATCGCAGGTGAACACATTGAGAGTGTTAACAGCCGAGGCGCTATCGCAATTCCCCGCACTGATCACGGAATAACTCAAAAAGATATCACCCGGGTCTTAGAAGCAGCCAGTGCTTTACGAATCCCTATGGACAGGCAGGTGATCCACGAGCTCGCCCAGGAATACATCGTAGATGATCAACGAGGTATACCCTATCCTGATGGGATGTATGGCGTGCGACTGGAAGTCCTCGTCCACATTGTCACTGGCGCCATTACTTCAAAGCAAAATCTGTACAAATGTATTAAGAGAGCGGGACTGGAGGTGAAAGACCTCGTTCTGGACTCTTTAGCGTCGAGTTTTGCCGTCCTTTCCTCCGATGAGAAAGAACTTGGTGTTGTTCTTTTGGATCTGGGAGGCGGTACGACGGACCTCGCCATTTTTTACGAAGGGACTATACGTCATTCGGCCGTTATTCCAATGGGGGGGAAAAACTTGACCAGTGATATCGCCATTGGATTACGGACGCCATTAGAACGGGCGGAAGAGATAAAACAGAATCAAGGCCGGGCGATATTTTCAAGGTCTGATGAGGGCGTCCACATCGAAGTACCCGGTGTGGGTGGAAGGCCACAAAGAAAAGTCCCACAGGAGCAGCTAGCGTCGATCGTAGGGCCCCGCATGGAGGAGATTTTCTCTTTTGCCCATCGGGAGATGAAGAGAAGCGGCTATGATGATCGCATAGGTGCTGGAGTGGTACTTACTGGCGGCGGTGCTCTCATGCCGGGCATAGTGGAACTGGCGGAACAAGTATTTGGTATGCCGGCGAAGATAGGCTTACCTGATGGCCATATCGGACTGGTAGATGAAGATAAGGCGCCTATGTTTGCGACTGGCATTGGATTAATGTTGTATGCTTTGGAGAATCCGGAACGAAAGGAGTGGACGACTTCAGGTGGAACCGGATTGTTTGATCGATTATATGATCGGATGAGAGGCTGGTTCGAAGATATGTCCTGAATGTACAAAGTCATCATTACCACGGAGGAGCGTATTCATGTCGACATTTAGTTTTGATTCGGATCCAGGATTGTTTGCTCGGATGAAGGTTTTTGGTGTGGGCGGCGCTGGAAAAAATGCATTGAACCACATGATCGAAGCCGGTGTTCCCGGTGTTGAATTCGTGGTGGCCAACACGGATGCACAGGATCTGGCCGAATCCAATGCAAAACACAAAATCCAACTCGGGCATGAGATTACACGCGGCCTGGGTGCCGGGGCAGATCCGGAAATCGGCAAAAAAGCAGCAGAAGACAGCCGGGATGAGATTGCCGAACACCTGGCGGATATTGATATGGTGTTTATAACCGCCGGTATGGGTGGAGGAACCGGGTCCGGGGCGGCACCCGTGATTGCCGAGATAGCCCGGGAGCTCGGGGTATTGACCGTGGGCGTTGTCACAAAACCATTCAGTTTTGAAGGCCCCAAGAGAGCAACCAATGCCGAGAGTGGATTGGCGGCATTCAAGGAACATGTAGACACCGTAGTCGTCATCCCAAATCAAAAGTTAAAAGAGGCCGTCAGCAGGAATACCACCTTCAAAGAGGCCTTAAAAGTCGCAGATGAGGTGCTGTTACAGGCCACACGCGGCATATCCGACCTGATTACATTCCCTGGTCTGATCAATGTAGATTTTGCCGATATAAAGACGACTATGGAAAATAAAGGCGCTGCCCTAATGGGCACCGGCGATGCCACCGGTGAAAATCGTGCCAAAGAGGCGGCAGAACGCGCCATGAGCCATCCTTTACTGGAAGACCTAGATATTGATGGTGCCAAGGATATCCTGTTGAATATTACCGGTGGTCAGGATCTTACCCTGTTCGACGTGGATGAAGCCATGACCACCATTCAGGAGGCAGCCGGCCATACAAATGTCATTATGGGTACGGTCCTTGATGAGTCCCTTGAAGGGGCGCTTCGGGTCACGCTGATCGCGACAGGGCTTGATCAAACCCTGAGTAGTCGTGAAGATATGACGGCGCGAAATATAGTGAAATTCCGTAACGAACTGCCTAATGAACTGGAAACGCCTACCTTCAAACGGGTGAAGAGATCAGGACCTAAGATAACGGAAGAACCGTCCGAAGGAAACCCCATAGTGGAGGTAGAGGAGGAGGACGAACTCGACGTACCCACCTATATGAGAAGACGTCGGTCTTTCGGATCATAGCTTTCAAGGCAGCTTGCTTCGGATCGTCTCCAATCGGAATATGACAAAAAACCCGTTTCCCCGGAGCGCAGGGCGGTAATTCATGATGGAGGATCTAACGGGACGACATGATATCAGGGATATTTGATATGATAACACCTTGAAAGCAAATCATTGCACAGATTGAAGGCAATTACCCAGTCAGATTTCCAACAGGGAAAGTTGAAAAAAGCTTGAACACCCGGGGATTGCAGACGCCATTCGTCTTTAGACGTAATGGCGTTTTTTTATTGAGGTCCGCCACACGAAAAGTAACATACCGATCTAAGTTTTTATTTCATAACAGGTAAATGACAAACTTCTCAGTCTGATATTAAATATGTTGACAATGATCTCCTTGATTTTTATTATGTAGACATAGTGTTCATTCTTCTGTAACCCTTCTATTCCCTTGGGTTACAATGATTTCCGTCTGTTTTCTAATCCGGTCCGATTGCGCCCGTTGTGCAAAACATCGTTTTCTGTGAAGACGTGTAATACGCTCTGGCAGTGGATGATTCTGTTTTACTCTTGTCGCATCATCCGAATATAATTTCTGTTTAGACCCAATCTATCTCTAGGAGATTATCAAATTATGGCCGAGGGACTAGCCCCTCAGTACGACCCTAAACCGGTGGAACGCAAATGGTATTCATTCTGGGAGAAGCATCATCTTTTTCATGCTGAACCGAATACGGATAAAATACCTTATACTATAGTTATACCGCCGCCTAATGTGACTGGTATCTTACATCTTGGTCACGTATTAAACAATACCATGCAGGATATCCTCATTCGGTGGAAGCGAATGCAGGGATATGAAGCGCTCTGGATGCCAGGCACCGATCACGCAGGGATTGCCACACAGGTGGTGGTTGAGAAAGCCTTGAAAGACCAGGGTGCAAACCGCCTTGACATGGGACGGGATGAGTTTGTTAAGGCCGTCTGGAAGTGGCGAGAGGAATACGGCGGCGCCATTATCAACCAACTCAAATCTCTCGGATGTTCCTGTGATTGGGAACGTGAGCGGTTTACGATGGATGAGGGATTGTCAAGGGCTGTAGAAACCGTTTTTATTTCTCTCTATGAAAAGAAAAAGATATACCGGGGCTATCGCATTATTAATTGGTGCCCTCGTTGTAGAACGGCGTTATCCAATGAAGAGGCCATACCTCGCGATGAAAACGGTTCCCTCTGGTACGTGCAATATCCTCTAAAAGATGGATCCGGTTATATTCCAATCGCTACAACGCGTCCGGAAACGATGCTTGGAGATACGGCCGTCGCCGTACATCCAGATGATGAGCGCCATGCCCACCTGATCGGGAAGCAGGTGTTGCTGCCGTTAACTGATCGGGAAATACCCATTATTGCAGATGCCGAACTGGTTGATCCGGCGTTTGGTACCGGTGCGGTAAAGGTGACGCCTGCACATGACCCCTATGATTTTTTAATGGGTCAGAAACATAGTTTGCCCAGTAATACCGTAATCAGTGAAGACGGGACCATGAATGAACAGGCAGGCTTCAGATATAAGGGACTTGATCGGTTTACGTGTCGTAAAATGGTCATACAGGACCTTGAAGATCTGAAACTGCTCGAGCGAACGGAACCACATGCCCACGCAGTGCCCCATTGTCAGCGATGCGATACGATTCTTGAACCACGCCTTTCACAACAGTGGTTTTTGAATACCAAGCCAATGGCGGAGCGCCTTTTAAAGACATTGGATGAGAATCAGATTCCTCGGTTTACCCCTGACCACTGGGTAAAAACCTACCGGCACTGGTTGGAGAATATCGAAGACTGGTGTATTTCAAGGCAACTCTGGTGGGGGCATCAGATACCGATATGGTATTGCGATCATTGTGAGACTGCTCACTCCGGGGTTGAAGCGCCGGAACTATGCAAAGCATGCGGACATAAAAGTTTACACCGGGATGAAGATGTGCTGGACACCTGGTTTTCATCTGCGCTATGGCCCTTTTCTACTATGGGATGGCCTGAGAAAACGCAGGAATTGGCGTATTTTTACCCTACATCCACCTTGGTAACCGGGCACGATATTCTGTTTTTCTGGGTAGCCCGCATGATGATGATGGGTTATGAGTTTTTGGGAGATCGGCCTTTCGATGATGTATACCTGACCAGTTTGGTGAGAGATGTTAAAGGGCGTAAGTTGAGTAAATCTCTGGGCAACTCACCCGATCCATTGGAGGTAATGGATACCTATGGTACAGATGCGCTTCGTTACGCTATCATGTTGATCGCGCCTCATGGACAGGACCTCTATTACTCCAATGACCGCGTTGAGGTTGGGCGTAATTTTGCCAACAAACTCTGGAATGCGGCTCGTTTTGTACTGATGAACCAGGAAGATAAAGTCGAGTCCTCAGGTGAAGTGACAGATTTGTGGGACCAGTGGATATTATCGCGTTTATCCCGAACAATCAGCCGGGTGACAAACGCTCTCGATGAATACGGTTTTCACGAAATGGCGCTCCAGATATATGACTTTTTCAGGCACGATTACTGCGACTGGTATCTGGAAGTGATTAAACGACGCCTCTATAACAACGAAGACCTTAAATCCAGAAATGAAGCCCGACGGGTGGCCATCCTTGTGCTGGAAAATACATTGCGTCTCCTTCATCCCATAATGCCTTTTATCACGGAAGAAATCTGGCAACATTTTAAACCATATCTGCCTGAAGGAACAGGAGCTGAGATAAGCATCATGAATACCACATGGCCGGAGGCAGCATCCGATCATATAGATGGTCGTGTTGAGGAGGATGTGGCCGTCCTGCAGGATCTTACAGGTGCAATCCGTGAGGTGCGGGCCGACTTCCATGTCCATCCTTCCCAAGTAATGGACGTGTATTTTCAGATTCATCATACAGACTTGCATAAAATGCTGGCAGACAATTCAGCAGCGGTCAACAGTATCGCCCAGGTAAATCTTATGCAGATGCCGGATGGAAACAACCGACCGTCACGCAGTGCTTACGGGGTATTACATGGGCTTGAATTTTTCGTTCCGCTGGCCGATTTCATTGATCTTGATGTAGAAACAGAGCGACTGACAAAGGAGAGAGATCGGGTATCCGGTGAGTTGGATAAGGTTAACAAACGCCTCTCGAATATTCAATTCGTAAAAAAAGCGCCGGCAGATGTGGTAGAGAAAGAGCGAAATAAACTTGGAAACTTTGGAGATATGATAGGTCGGCTCGATCGTAATCTTGAAATGATAGAAGAGGCTTGAATGACAGTGCATGGGTACGGGAGCGCAAGATAGATAAGCGATATATCGATTTACATTCACATACCACATGCTCTGATGGTCAGTTGACACCGCAAGCGCTCGTTGAACTGGCAGAGCAACTCGGCATATCGGCCCTTGCAATAACAGATCATGATGTCATTGAGGGTGTCGAGGCAGCCATTGATCACGCGACGAATATTGAGATTGTTTCCGGTGTTGAATTGAGTGCGAGTGAAGGCCCGTCGGATATTCATATACTTGGTTATTTTATCGATCCTTCACACGAGGCCTTACAGGTACAATTAGCAAAATTCAGGGCGTATCGTTACGAACGGGCAAGAAGAATTGTTGAAAAGTTGAATGAATCGGGCATCCCCCTTTCTTTTGAAAAGGTTCTGGCGTGCAGGCATGATGAGCAGGCGAGTATAGGGAGACCACACATAGCCCGGGCACTGATGGACGGTGGATATGTTAAATCGATTCACATCGCGTTTTCTAAGTATTTAGGGAATCGGGCGCCAGCCTACGTGCCCAAGAGTAAGATTTCCGTTGAGGAGGCGATTCGAATCATACAGGATGCCGGTGGATTGGCGGTCATGGCCCATCCAGGCTCCACACGCCGGGATGAATTGATCCCTAAGTTTGCCAAGGCAGGTCTGGCGGGTCTGGAGGTGTTTCACTCTGATCATAACGAGACAGAACGACGGTACTACCGGCAGCTCGCTGAGAAAAATAACATGGTCATGTCAGGTGGTTCTGATTTTCATGGCATAGGGCCCAATCGACCCGGGTTGGGTTCTTTGAAAATAGAGTACCGTTATCTTGATCTTTTGAAAATCCGATTAGGCGAAATTCAAAAGACACGATCTGTGTCCGAAAGACTATAATCAGATAAAGCTGTAACAAGCTGGAGTGGAATGACATTTTTTGTTGAAGGGTGTAAGGAGAATAAGGCATGGCTTTTTCGTTTTCAAATTTATTATCGAACGATATCGGTATCGACTTAGGTACGGCCAACACGCTTGTCTATGTTCGTGGACGTGGTATTGTGATAGATGAGCCATCTGTGGTGGCCTTTAATACCAAGACACAAAAAATTGTGGCCGTTGGTTCCGAAGCGAAAGAAATGCTCGGAAGGGAACCGCCTGATATTAAAGCACATCGGCCATTACGCGATGGGGTGATTGCGGATTTTGAATTTACTGAAGAGATGATCCGGTATTTCATACGTAAGGTGTTGAAAAATCCTTTTCTGATCCGCCCCCGGGTGGTTGCCTGTATTCCATCAGGTATAACAGGCGTTGAAATGCGGGCTGTCCGCGATGCGACGGAAAGGGCGGGCGCCAAAAATGTCCTTTTGATTTCCGAACCGATGGCGGCGGCCATAGGATGCTCTCTGCCCGTGGAAGAACCCATCGGTAGTATGATTATAGATATTGGCGGCGGAACATCTGAAATAGCTGTGATATCTCTGGGGGGCATCGTCACATCCAAGTCTGTCCGTATAGGTGGGGATGAAATGGATGAAGCCATTATCCAGTACCTGAGAAAAGCCTATAATCTGCAGATCGGCGTCCGTATGGCAGAACAGATAAAGTGGAATTTGGGGTCTGCCTTTCCCGTGTTCGACGAAGAGATCGAGATGACGGTAAAAGGGCTCGACCTTGTAGGCGCTACCCCTCGTGCGGTGACCGTTAATTCAGAAGAGATACGAGAAGCGTTATCGCAACCGGTTAATGATATTATCATGGCCGTCCGTCAGACGCTGGAAGGGACACCGGCAGAACTTGCAGCGGATATCATCGACCGTGGCATTGTTATGGGCGGTGGCGGATCGAGATTACGTGGATTTGTTCAACGTATTATGACAGAAACTAATCTACCCGTACGTACGGATGAAGAGCCAATGACCTGTGTAGTGAGAGGAACAGGAAAAATCATTGAAAACTATGCCCATTATGAGAAAATGCTGCTGTCCGTGAGAGATTAGATATGTCCCGTATATTTGCCATTTTATCTGGATATAAACAGATAACTGCGTTGATCATCGCTGTCGGGACGTCAATCATATTATTATCGGTGTCCCCACAAGATCAGATTCGATTAAGTCGGATGACCGCCGTTACGGTATTGACTCCGGTTCAGGATCTCTTTTCATCTATCCCAGCCTTTTTTGGCCTGCGAAAAGAGAATCGACTGCTGCGAAAAGAATTGGTACAATTGCAGTTAACGAATGCCAATATGCAGGAGAGTCTTCTTGAAAACGACCGGTTACGGTCTTTGCTTGATTTAAAAAAAGAAGGTAGATTCAGCTATATCGCCTCAGAAGTCATCGCACGAGATACGGGAAGAGGATTCAATACGGTTATTATTAACACAGGCCGACAGGATCATGTGAAACGGTACATGGCTGTTGTTACTACAGAAGGTGTCTTAGGCCGTGTGATGGAAGTGGGGCCCACTTCCTCTGTTGTACAACTGTTAACCGATAGGAATTGCAGGATAAGTGGGGTCGTACAGAGAAGCCGGGAGCAGGGCACGGTCTCATGGCAGCTTAATACCCGACTTGACCTCAGATTACCCCTGAGGGCGGATATTCGGATGGGCGACAGAATAGTAACCTCCGGGCTTGGAGGCACTTTTCCACCGGGGCTGACCATCGGGCGTGTAAGCCATATTGTTCTTGAGGATCGCGGTCTTTTTAAACGGGCGTCCATCACGCCTATTGTTGATCTGAATCGCCTCGAAGAGGTATTTATTATTGCGGGCGACACGCAGAGGTCTCCTGATCGAAACTGGCGTGATCAGCCGCTTTCAAACTCAGACAGACAATAATCCCGCTCCTTATGAGTGATCAGAAATGATTGTTAAACACATAGGCCTGCTTCTACTGGCGTTTATTATTCAGAGTACAGTTGTCGAGCATATTTCCATCCGGGGTATCAAGCCTGATATTATATTAA
>Ga0187827_10007440_pt1 | contig 12187 bp, 12 predicted proteins | sample ETNtaG_39_FD_167969 | JGI IMG/M metagenome (GOLD analysis project Ga0187827, IMG submission 167969) | Marine microbial and viral communities from oxygen minimum zone, Eastern Pacific Ocean - ETNP2014_SV_150_PacBio MetaG (Illumina Assembly) | ecosystem: Environmental > Aquatic > Marine > Hypoxic... | reverse complement strand
AAGCGATAATATTATATTTTTTTAAATATTTATTTATTTGATAATAAACTAACAAGCATTTTGATAGATTGGTATAAAACTGTTGTTTAAATTCATTTGTTGTACCTATTCCTGAAAATCTTAAATAATGATCATATACGGCTTTGCCAATTTCTACGTTATTTATATTGAATTTTAAAAATTCATCCATATTTTTGAAAGATCTAATTATTAAATATGCTTTTATGAAATATTTTAATCTGGTAAAAATGTTTGTGTTTCCTAGAATGATTATTTTTTTAATTCCAAAACTTTTATATAAAAGTATATTTTTTAAATTATAATTATTTAATAGAGCTATGCCGTTAGAATTAAATATTTCTATAAGATTTTTGCCAACAAGAATTTCGGCCGAGATATAGCCCACATGATCAAACACGTTTGTAATCAGAATATATTTGTTGGCATTTTTATTGATAGCTTCTTTTCTAGATTTCCATTTTTTTGTATTTTTTAAAATATAGCTTCTAAAAATCTTATTCCTATTTGGTATTATAGAATTGTCTATTAAGTAACAAAGGAACCTTAATATGCTAAATTCTTTAACAAAATTATAAGGGAATTTAATTGCGGTGATTATTAATTTTGTTTCTTGTTTTAAAAAAGATAATATGGCAATTACCACAGGGTTCTTCATTATATTTGTGTTTTAATTCAATTTTTTTAAAATTGTCATTATATTAAATTGATTAGAGTTTTTATACAAACTATTATAAAGCATGTTCAATTTTTGAACATGTATAGCTTTCATTAATTGCGCAGTAAAGGATAAAATATTTTTGTTATTGATTGATGTTTGGTAACATTTATAATATTTGATTGCGTCTTTTAACTTACGAAAAATAAATTTTTTCATAAGTGCTAATTGTGGAATTGAAGCTGGATAACGTAAAGCAAAATATCTGCTAGAATCTTTTGATAATTTTTAGTTTGGTTATTGCAACTCCCAGAGATAGTTTTTTTGAATCTGATATATGCGCCAAACTTTTTTTATAACGCCTCTTTATAGCTTTTTTCAAAGAACTAATATCTTTTATGTTGCTAAGACTGTATCTAAAAACATTATCGCTAAGACTAGCGTACTTATTCTGATTTTGAACGGAGAGACACTTTGCTAAAATAAAATTGTTGTAGCTAAGAATAGGTGGTTTAAAAACAATTCCGTTAAAATATCCAAACTTTTCTATTTTAGTGATAAGATATTTTCTTCCTGGTTTATGGCCAGTCCATTGTATATTAAAATGTGTTAATCTTTTTGCGTTTCTTTTAATCAATTTGAATTCTGAGCGATGAAGTGCAATAGTACTATGAATGCCACATCTTTTAAAAAAAAGACTTTTATCCTCAGAAATAATATTTTTTCCTTTTTTAAAATATACCCTTTTAAATACTCTACACCATTTTTTTGCGCGTCTATGTATCAATTTCATTTTAAATTCAATGTTATTTCTTATCTTAAAAAATATACAAAAATTAAAAAAAACTTCATAAATTTTCTATCTGTTCAATTAATGAACAACTAATTTACTCAACAAAGATATCAATGTATATTATTACCTATGAATTTCTTTTTTAGAACTAATTTTGACGAAAAGATTGGGTTAGGTCATTTATTTAGATGTTTAAGACTAATAAGATGCTTTGAAACACAGCAACACACTTGCTATTTATTTATTGATTTATTAAAAAAAAGATTTCATTTCTTAAAAAATTTTAATGTTATTCCTATTTATAATAAAAAAGTACTTTTTTTTAATCAAAAAAGAGACATAATTCAATTTAAGAAGGCAACAAATAATTTTAAAAAAGGAATTGTTATTATTGACGACTACAGAATAGGTGTGGATTGGGAAAAACATATTTCAAAGTTTCATAAAAAAGTTGTCGCGATTGATGATTTGAATAAAAAACATTATTCAGACTATATAATAAATTATAATCCATCTTTTGATTTAACTGGAAATTTTAATTATAAAAATGTTCTAAAAAAAAATTGTAAAGTATTATTGGGTCATAAGTTTTCAATTTTAGAAAAAAAAAAGAAAAGAAAGAAATCAAAAAATTTTAATATAATAATGTACAATGGATCAAGCGGTGATTTAATCTATTTTGAAAAAATAATTAAATTTTTCCTTTTAGAAAAAGAAAAATTACATAAAAAAAATGTAATATTTAAAGTTGTAATAGGTCCATTTTCTAAAAACAAAGAAAGGATGTTAAATTTTTCAAAAAAAAATAAACAGATTATACTTATTTTAAATTGCTATAATCTAAACAACATTTTGTTCGATGCTAATTTATTTGTTGGCTCAGCAGGAGTTTCTAGTTTTGAAACAGCCCTTAACAAAGTGCCATCGATTTTATTTCAGGTGAATAATAACCAAAAAGTGCAATCTAAATATATGGAAAAAATAGGACACTTTATTATTTTAAAACTAAAAGATTTATACAATTATAAAAAAATTTCACAATTAATTTTGCTAGCTAAATTACAATATAGACGCTTTCTTTACTTATCAAAAACTCGAGAATTTTTAGTAGATTTTAAGGGCACAAAAAGAATTTTAGAAAACATCACAAAAAAAAATATAAATCAACGAATTGATAATAAAGCAAACAAAAATTTAATAGAAAACCAGTATATAAGAAAAGTAAATGACAAAGATATTAATCATTATTTATATTCTAGGAATCTAAAACTTAATCGTAATCACAGTACAACGTTGAAAAAAATTAACCCAATAGATCATTACAATTGGTGGTTCATTACCAGAAGAATTTCTTATGTGCTTATAAAAAATAATAGACGAATTTTATACTTTTATCATGAAAATATTTTTAGCGACAAAACATATAATTATTTTTTGTCAGGATGGTTTGCTTGCCACTCTGATTGTGGAATTAGAGAAATTTTATATTCATTAAATTGGCAAAAAAATATGAAATTAAATGTTGTAAATAGTAAGCAAAAGATTATGTGGCTTTCTACAATAAAAAATAATAATAAATTCAGTATGAAACTTAGTAAATATATTGGTTGGAAAAAACTAAGTGAAAAAAATTCACATTCTAAAATTTTAAAAAAATATTATAACATTAACAAAGGCTTTGCTTATTATGCTAGATAATTTCTAAACAAACACAAAAATGGAAGTTCAAATTGGAAAAATAATTATAGGATCTAAACATCCTTGCTGTGTGGTAGGAGAAATGTCAGGAAATCATGCTGGTAAAATTAGTAGAGCCCTCAAGATTATTCATGCAGTAAAGAAGGCAGGAGCAAATGCCATAAAAATTCAGACTTATACGCCAGATTCAATAACTTTAAGATCTAATCGCAAAGACTTTATTATATCTCGGGATTCTCCCTGGTTTAAAAAAAAAAATTTATGGAATTTATATAAATATGCACATACTCCAATTGAATGGCACAAAAAATTATTTCAGGAAGCAAAAAAAATTAAATTGGAGATTTTTTCTACTCCATTTGATGAAAGTGCTGTTGACTTTCTTGAAAGATTAAACTGTCCAGCTTATAAAATAGCATCGGCAGAAATAAATCATATTCCGTTGCTAGAAAAAGTGGCTAAAACAAAAAAGCCCATAATACTATCAACGGGTTTATCTACCTATAAAGATATTAAACTGGCAATAAAAACGATCAGATCATTTGGCAACAATAAAATTATTGTTTTAAAATGTACTACAGCCTACCCTTCAGAATTGAAGGAGCAAAATTTATCAACTATTTCAGATATAAAGAAAAAATTTAAAGTATTAGCTGGCTTTTCTGATCATACCAAAGGCAAAACTGCTTCTATTTCAGCAGTTGCACTGGGTGCAAATCTTATTGAGAAACATTTTAATTTGGATGACAAAAGAAAAACGGTAGATTCTTTTTTTTCCGTCGGAGAAAAATTTTTTAAAGATATGGTTCAAGATATAAGAGATGTAGAAAAATCTTTAGGTAAAGTAAATTATAAAATTTCAAAAAAATCAAAAAAAAGTTTAAAGTCAAAAAGATCTATTTATGTTACGCAGGATATTTTAAAAGGACACAAAATCGACAAAAAAAATATAAAAATAATACGTCCTGGATATGGCTTGTCTCCAATATATTTTAAAAAAATTCTTGGTAGAAAAGCTAAGAATAATTTAAAAAAAGGTGACAGAATGCTGTTAAAAAACATTAAATTTTAAATAAGTAATGTTATTTGATCATTTAAATAAATTTTCAAAAAGAACTGCTTTGATTTCAGAAAATTTGGAAAAGCTATCATACTCAAGGTTAATTAGTAGAGCTGATAAAATAGGCAGTCGAGTCACTAAAAAATCATTAGTTTTCATTCTATGTAAAAATAACATCGACAGTATAGTAGCATATGTTGGCTTCATAAGATCTGGAAATACTGTTTGCTTACTTGATCAAAATATAAATGATGAATTGTTAAAAAGGATTATTAATCTTTTAAGAGCAAGTTTTTTTTTTTAAAAAAAAAAAAAAAAAATAGAAGATACCAATGAATGTGAAATAAGAAAAAATTTTTTATATGAAAATAAAAAATTAATTGATTATAAAATCAATAAAAAATTAGCTCTCTTATTATCAACTTCAGGAACTACGGGGAGTAAAAAACTTGTCAGAATTTCTTATAAAAATTTATACTCAAATTCTAAAGCAATTATTCAATATCTAAAATTAAACAAAAATGACAAGGCAATAACAACTTTGCCAATGCACTATACTTATGGACTTTCTATCATAAACACCCATCTGTGTGTTGGGGCTAAATTAGTTGTTACTAAAAAAAATATTATTGAGAGAGATTTTTGGAATTTGATCAATATTCACAAAGTAACAAATTTCGGAGGGGTTCCTTTTACATTCGAAATTTTAAAAAAAATCAAATTCCAAAAGTTAAGTGTACCAAGTTTGAAACATATTACTCAAGCAGGAGGTAAATTAAAAAAAGAATTATCAATTGAATTCGAAAAAATACTAGGTAAAAAAAAAATTAAATTTTTTAGGATGTATGGCTCCACAGAGGCTACATCGAGAATGGCTTATATGCCAGCAAATTTAAATAAAAAACACCCTGAAAGTGTTGGCTTTGCTATTCCTGGTGGCAAATTGTGGTTACAAGATAAAAAGAATAAAAAAATTACTAGCACAAATACAGTTGGAGAAATTGTTTATAAAGGATCCAATGTTTGTTTAGGCTACGCAAATTCAAAGAAAGATCTTAAAAGAGGTGATGAAAATAGAGGCATACTTTTGACTGGTGATCTAGGAACAATTGATCAGAACAAGTTAATTTTCATTATAGGAAGAAAAAAGAGATTCTTAAAAGTATTTGGTTTAAGGGTGAATTTAGATGAATTAGAAACAATTTTAAATAATTTAGGCTACAAATGCCTATGCTCAGGTATAGATAACAAAATAAAAATATATTTTTTAAAAAAATTTAAAAAAGATTCTAGTGACGTCATTGAAAAAATATCAAATATCACAAAAATCAATAAATCAGTTTTTATAATAGAATTTATAGATAAATTTCCTCGTAATCAATATGGTAAAATTTTATATAATAAATTGAACTAAATGAACATTGCCCAAAATTTTTTGAATATTAATCCTTATTCTTTGAAAAAAAAAGATAAATTAAAAAAGTTTTTAAATTACATAAATAAATTAACTGTTCATCATTATAAAAATTGTGAAATTTATAAAAAAATAATAAAAAATTTAAAATTTAAAATAAAAAAAAAAAATAAGTTAGAAAATTTTCCGATGCTTCCTGTTAGAATTTTTAAAAAACATGATTTACAAAGTGTTCCGAAAAACAAAGTTATAAAAAAATTAGTATCCTCGGGTACTTCTGGACAGGAGCTATCCAAAATTTATTTGGATAAAGAAAATGCAAAAAACCAGACAATGGTCTTGAAAAAAATAACAGAAACAATATTAGGCAATCAGAGAATGCCAATGCTTATTATTGATCGAGATCCAAAAATCTTGGATAGATCCGTTATTAGTGCCCAGCTAACAGCTATTTATGGTTTTTCTATATTTGGAAAACATTACTGTTATCTTTTGGATGAAAAAGGAAACATTGATTATAAAAAATTAAATGAATTTTTAAAAAAATATTCTCATGATAATTTTTTTATTTTTGGATTTACTAGTTTGATATTTGAAAATTTAATCCAAAAATTATCTACTAAATTAATTTATTCAAATTTTCAAAATGGAATTTTGCTGCATGGCGGAGGGTGGAAAAAATTAGACAAATTAAAAATAAATAATGATAACTTTAGAAAAAAATTATTTAGTAAAATTAAATTAAAAAAAATTCATAATTATTATGGTTTAGTTGAACAGTCTGGATCTATATTTATAGAGAGCAATGAATGTGGATATTTTCATACCTCTGTTTATTCGGACATTTTAATACGGAACAAAAATTTTGAAATTGCTCAAAAGGGAAAAAAAGGATTAATTCAATTATTTTCATTATTACCAACAAGTTATCCTGGACATAATATTTTGACAGAAGATATTGGAGAAATAGTTGGTGAAGACAATTGCATGTGTGGAAAACAAGGAAAATATTTTCGAGTCCATGGCCGAGCAAAAGAGGCTGAGATTAGAGGATGTAGCGATGTTAGATAAAAACAAAATTATTCTAGGATTAATAGAAAATAAAAATTTTAATATAAATGTATTTGAACCATTTAGTGATTTAGTAAAAGATTTCTTAAATGATTTTTCGAACAGGATAAAAAAACAAAAGGAAACTTACTCGTATCCCAATTTAATTTACCTAAGTATGTGGGCAAGTAAAAAAAGCGTTAAAAAATTAGAAAAAAAATTCAAAAGTAATCAAATACGACTAGGTCGAGGTTTAATTTTCCATATTTGCCCATCAAATGTGCCAACAAATTTTATTTACTCATTTTTTTTCGGGTTACTAAGTGGAAATTCAAATATTGTCAAAATACCATCAAAAAAATTTAGAGAAAAAGAAATTATTTTATTAACGATAAAGTCATTGTTTAAAAAGAAGAAGTTTATTATTTTGAAAAACTCCAACTGTTTTATTGAATATAAAAATGAAATAGAAACTACAAAGAAAATTTCATCTATTTGCGATGGTCGAGTAATATGGGGCGGAGATAAAACTATTAACGAAATAAGAAAGATTTGGATACCAGAAAGAACAATTGAAATAACTTTTTCTGATAGATATTCATTATCAATAATAAATATCAATCAACTTAAAAAAGCAAAGACTAACGAAATAAAACTACTTGCAAACAAATTTTTTTATGATGGTTATACAATGAATCAACTTGCCTGCAATTCACCCCATTTTGTTTTTTGGATAGGAAAAAGAAATACAAAAGTACAGAATTATTTTTGGACCGAGCTTAACAAAGTGGTTGAAAAAAAATTTTTATTTGATGAAATACATGCTGTTGATAAATATACTAATTTAATTGAAAATGTTATTAATCAAAAAAATTTTCGAAATTTAAAAACCTTTAAAAATAATCTTTATATAATTGATCCCAGCCGAAATATAAAAAAAATTGAAAATTTTAGAGGAGTTAATGGAACTTTTTTTCAAAAAAACATTAACCAAATTAATGATTTAAAAAATTTTATCAATAAAAAATGTCAAACTGTTTCTTATTTTGGATTTACAAAAAAACAGCTTGAATTATTTATTCTCAATAATAATCTTTTTGGTATTGATAGGCTTGTACCTATTGGTAAAGCCCTAGGGATAGATATTGTCTGGGACGGTTATGAAGTATTAAAATCACTTTCGAGATCAGTTTCTTTGGAGTAATGATGAAGCTTAATAAAGAACAAATATTAGAATATCAGCAAAATAAACCACCGTATTTGATGATAGACTTTGCAGAAGAAGTAGTTCCAGGAAAATCTGCCAAGGGCTACAAAGATTTTAATGAAGATGAATGGTTTTTTAAAGTGCATTGGCCAACAGATCCAAATGTTCCTGGAATGTTACAAATAGAGGCATTAACCCAAATGTCCGCATTATCTATTTTAAGCTTACCTGGCAACAAAGGAAAAGTAATGTATTTGATTTCGGCAAATAATATAAAATTTTTAAAAAAAATTATTCCTAATAAAAGATTTTATATAGAAACTAAGATTAAAAGTTTTAAACGTGGTTTTGCTATTTGTGAGGGATTAGGATTAATCGAAAAACAGATAGCTTGCAAAGCTGAATTTAACTTGATATTGCCAGAGGAAATTAAAAAGTATAATTTAAAAAAGTGAACAAATATTATTTATTAAAATTAAATGCCAATAGCTTCTTCATTACTAAATAAGCCTAGATTAGTTGAAAAACTAAGAGAATTTTATAATTACGTTCAGAAAAATGACGGGAAAGTAGGAAATAAAACCAGAGGAATAGACTTAAATTTTAATAACGCCTGCAATCTTAGATGTAAATATTGTTTCACGAATTCACCAAAGGGAGATCACATTAAAGAATATTTAGATATAGATGTTATAAAAAAGCTTGCCGATGATGCTGATGAATTGGGATATTTTGAATTTGATCTACAAGGAGGAGAATTACTTCTGCAGCCTGAAAAATTATTTTCTGTTTTAGAGGCAATAAGACCAGAACGTTTTTATTTATATCTCACTACAAATGGATTTTATTTAGATGAAAAAATGGCAAAAAAGCTGGCGGAATATAAGGTAAGCAGAGTCTCGGTCAGCATTGATAGTATGAATGAAAAAATACATGACGAAATAAGAGGAAGAAAAGAATCGTGGAAAAAAGCGATTGAAGGACTTAAGCATGTAAAAGCTGCCGGTATGGACCCATATCTAAATATTACTGTTGGTCACTATAATGCTGATACCGAACATTTTAAACAGTTATTAGATTATTCAAAAGATAACAATTATAAAACATTATTAAATGTTAGTGTACCTGCTGGTATGTGGCAAAATATGACTGAAATAATTTGTGATGATAAAGATCGTGAATATTTAAGAAAAATGAGAAAAGAATATAAAAACCTTGTAAGAAATATGTGGAATCCTTTTGATAGAAATCATGAAAAAATATTAGGTTGTACAACTGTCAACAGATTATACGTAACTCCCATAGGAGATGTTTTAGTTTGTCCCTATGTTCATATTAAGATAGGAAATATATTTGAAAGCTCTCTAAAGGAGATTGTTGATTATGGTTTTAGTATTAAGTATTTTAGAAATCATAGCAATCTTTGCCTAGCAGGTGAGGATAAAGAATTTATAAAAAAATTTATGACAAAAAGTGGTCAGACAATATTTAAACCTGCTTTGGCTAAAGATATTTTTCCTAAAGAAGATTTTGTTAATTGATGTTACTTCAAAATAAAACTGCAGTTGTGACTGGTTGTAACAGGGGTATTGGAAAGAAAATTCTTGAAGTTTTTTCTGCCAACGGTGCAACAACTTTTGCTTGTGTTAGAAATATTACTGAAGAATTTAAAACCTTTTTAAATGAGATAAAAAAAAAATTTAATAATCAAGTTATTCCTATTCAATTTGATCTAAATGACGAAAGCCAAATAAAAGAGGCCGCTACCAGTATACTTTCATCAAACTCATCTATAGACATTTTAGTTAATAATGCCGCAACTATACATACTTCACTATTCCAGATGACTTCAGTTAAAAAATTGAAAGAAGTTTTTGAAACTGTTTTTTTTTCTCAAACCCTTTTTACACAATATATTTTGAAATCAATGATTAAAAAAAAGGCTGGAAGCATTTTGTATATTTCTTCAAGTTCTGCATTAGACGGAAACGAAGGAAGAAGTGCCTACTCATCGGCAAAGGCAGCAATAATTGCCCAAGCAAAAGTTTTATCCCGTGAAGTTGGCATATATAATATTAGAGTTAATACAATAGCTCCCGGACTTACTGATACAGATATGTTGAGAAAAAATACTCCAAAAAAATTAGTAGATGAAGTGACTTCAAGAATTTCACTAAAAAGGATCGCCAATCCTGAAGAAATTGCAAAAGTAGCTCTTTTATTATCTTCAGACCTATCAAGCTATATTACCGGCCAGATTATAAGAGTGGACGGAGGAATGTGATGCCTACTGATGAAACAGAACAGATAAAAAATATAAAAAGTTTTGCATTCCAGGTTAGAAAAAATATTCTTGAAATGGCTGTATCAGCCGGGGCTGATAGTGCTCATTTTGGTGGAGCTCTATCTATTGTTGAAATTGTTTCAACTTTATTTGCTTGCCAAATGAAAATTGATAAAAAAAATCCTAATTGGGAAGAAAGAGACAGATTTATATTAAGTAAAGGTCATGCTTGTTTAGCATATTATGCAGCTTTATGTGAGGTTGGCTATATTTCAAAGGAAGAATTAAAAACATTTGAAAAAAATGACACCAATCTTTTAGGTCATCCGGTTATTAATAAAAACTTGGGAATAGATTTTTCAAATGGATCTCTTGGCATGGGCCTTTCGCTTGGAATAGGTGTTGCAATATCGTCTAAAAAGAAGAAAAAAAATTTTAACGTTTATGTTGTTGTTGGAGATGGTGAATGTAATGAAGGTTCAATATGGGAGGCGGCCATGGCCGCTCCTAACTTTAAGCTTGATAATCTCTATGTAATAATTGACAAAAATAATTTTCAGCAAACTGGTTCAAATAAAGAAATAATGAATGTTGAAAATTTAAAAGATAAGTGGTCAAGTTTTGGCTGGTATACTGACGAACTTGATGGTCACAATATAAAAGATCTGCACAATTTTTTCAAAGAAAGTAAAAATATTAATAAGCCTAAGACAATAATTGCAAATACGGTAAAGGGGAAAGGGTTTTCTTTCTCAGAAAATAATAACGAATGGCATCATTCCGTACTCAGCAAATCCTTTCATGAAAAAGCACTCAAAGAATTAATGGAAAAATAAAAGTTTTATGAATATTAACGAAAGGAATATTAAAATATGGTCAACCATAGGTGCTAGAGCTACATTGGGTATTGCTGCTTTAGAGCTTGCAAAAGAAATTGACAATCTAATGGTTTTGACTTGCGATGTATCAACTTCGGCGGGCCTAGATAGATTCAAAAAAACCTATCCTGAAAAGTATCTTGACTTGGGTATTGCTGAACAAAATATGATAGGTGTTGCAGCAGGCTTAGCCAGTGAAAATTTTAATGTAATTACAACTACCTTTGCTCCCTTTCAAACAATGAGATGTTGCGAACAAATCAAAGTAAATCTTGCTTATATGGGACAAAAAATATGCATGGTAGGAATAGCGAGTGGCCTGGCACTTGGAACTTTGGGATATACACATTGTTGCATTGAAGATGTTGGAACACTTAGATCAATACCTGGAATGACAATAATTTCACCAGCCGATTCTTTGGAAACAGTAAAGGCTCTAGAAACCGCAGTTAAATTAAAAAATCCATCTTACTTGAGATTAACAGGATCATCAAATAATCCTATTGTTTACAATAAAGACTACGAATTTGAAATTGGAAAATCAATTACTTTAAGGGAAGGAAAAGACATCACTATTTTTTCTTCGGGTGCAATGGTTTACCAAAGTTTAGAAGCTGCAAAAATTTTAGAATCAAAAAAAATTTCTTCTAAAGTTGTTAATATGCATACTATAAAGCCAATAGATAAACTGGCGATCGAGAAAGCATGCGATACATCATTCATAGTATCTGTAGAGGAGCATAATGTAATTGGCGGTTTGGGTAGCGCAATTTCAGAATATAAATCGAGCTTAAAACAATCTCCAAGACAATTATTTTTGGGAATTAAAGATACATATACTAAAGGAGGAAACTATAAATTTCTTAAAGAGAAACATAGACTTACTCCAGAAAAAATTGTAGAGGACATTCTTTTAGATATTAAACAAAACAAATGAGCAACAAACACAAATATCAGGATATTTTTATTAAATCACTGTCAATTAATAGCAATAAGTTTAATGAAAATATAAAATAGATTTAATTATTCTAATTATATAATTACAAAATGGTTAAAAAACAACATACAAGAGGTTTTCGTCAAGATGATTGGATGGATCCTCTTTATTTGAATCTACTATTAACTGA
>Ga0187827_10007438_pt1 | contig 12190 bp, 13 predicted proteins | sample ETNtaG_39_FD_167969 | JGI IMG/M metagenome (GOLD analysis project Ga0187827, IMG submission 167969) | Marine microbial and viral communities from oxygen minimum zone, Eastern Pacific Ocean - ETNP2014_SV_150_PacBio MetaG (Illumina Assembly) | ecosystem: Environmental > Aquatic > Marine > Hypoxic... | reverse complement strand
CCAAGCACGCGCTCGTGGGCCTGACGAAGTCCACTGCCCTGGAGGGACGCGAGCACGGCATCAGCGCAAGCATCTTGCACCCTGGCAACGTGGACATCGAGCGACGCGCCGGCAGCACGTCATCGGCGGACGCGGAACCGATGATGACTCCGGACGACCTCGCTATCTCGGCCCTGGCGATCGCGGCGTTGCCTTCATATGCGAATATGCTCGAAACGATAGTATTGCCCGTCGATCAGGTGTATCTCGGTCGAGGGTAATCTCAAGCGCAGCGACAACCCGAACCACGGACGAAACACCTCAAGTTACGCGGATAATCAATCACACAAGGAGACAGCGAATTGGCCAAAAAAGTATTGATCACAGGGATGAGCGGACTGATCGGCGGGCTGCTCAAGAACCACCTGACCGAACTGGGCGGCTACGAACTCACCGCCCTGAACCGGAGCTCAGTGGCGGGTGTGCGTACGGTCCAAGCGGACATTTCCTACCTTGAACCCATCAAGCCTGCGTTCGAAGGCCAGGACGCCGTTGTGCACCTGGCGGCATATCTTGGCGGCCAGGACTGGGAGGGACAGCACTCGGGCAACGTCGTCGGCACTCACAACGTGTTCGAAGCGGCGCGGCAGGCCGGCGTCAAGCGGGTCATTTTCGCCAGCAGCGGCAACGCCATCCGAGGCTTCGAGAACGTCGAACCCTACAAAGCCATCGCAGAGGGCCGGTACGACGATGTTCCCACCGGCTACCCGATGATCACACACGAGCAGGTTTGGCCCGAAGCTCTGTACGGCGCCACAAAGGTCTGGGGCGAAGCTCTCGCCAGGCACTATTCGGACGAATACGGCATGTCGATCATCTGTGTCCGGATCGGCCGCGTGAACAAGGAGAATCGACCTATGGGCTGGCGAGACAACGCCACATACCTCAGTCACAGAGACATCAGCCAGAACCTGCAGAAGTGCATCGACGCCCCGGACAGCGTCGTTTACGACATCGTCTTCGCGGTGTCGGACAATCGCTGGGGTTACCGAGACCTGTCCCACGCGAAAGAGGTCATCGGGTTCGAGCCCGAGGATTCGGCGGAGAGGGATCCGTTTACGGGTTAGGGGCGGTTGGCGATAAACAAAATGAGTGGCGCTGGAAAATTGTGTCATTGTGATCCTTCAGAGCGCGAAAGGAGGAGAATCTGGTCGCTGGACACTCTCCGGTGCACAGGTAATTTCAAACGCTTCGCTACCTAGGACGTGCGGCGCGACGCCACGGTGTGCAAAACGGATTAAGTTGACGAGCATAACGAACCGGTCGGCGTTGGTGCCTGGCTTGGCCGTGAACGGCCAGAGCACCGGTTGGTACATTCGGTTGGCGCTCGTACGGCGCGCGCGGATTCCATCGGGGAAACCCGCCCGTGGGCTGTGCGCGTATTCGCGTTTGAGTTGCGTCAACACGCGCACATATCGACGCCCGACGGCACAATATTTCGGCTACGAGGGGCGGGAGGGTTTGAAACCCTCCCCTACAAATCGCGACCGCCGGTATCGGCGTTAGGGCGATATCTACTCCCCCGAAAGGACATTATCCCGACCGATATCGGCTCGACGTTCGACTCATGAAGATGCATCGGGGACCTCCGTTCTTAACAATCGATTCAAGAGGCAGCGAACAATGAAAAGCGTGACTATCGATCGAACCAAACGCCTTCACGAAGAGCCGAACACCGGCCATAACCGCTGGCACCCGGACGTGCTGCCCATCGTCGAGGCGGCGCCTGGTGAAGAGGTGGTGCTAGAGACCAGGGACGCTGCTGACGGGCAGATCAAACCTGACACGACCGAGGCGGACTTCGATTCGTTCGACGCGAAAGTAGGTCATCCGCTGACGGGCCCGGTGTACGTCCAAGGCGCCAAACCCGGCGACCTTCTTGAAATCGAGTACGTGAACATCGAACCCCAGCCAAACGCGTGGACTCGCGTCCGGCCCGGGTCCGGCTTCCTGCGCGACATCTACACGGAGCCGTACCTGGCGCATTGGAACATCGCCGACGGCTGGGCGACATCGCCGCAGATTCCCGGGGTTCGCATCTCGAATGGGTCGTTTATGGGCACGGCCGGGTTGGCACCGTCTCACGAACAATTGCGCGTATGGACTCGACGCGAGGCCGATCTGGTCAGCCGAGGCGGCACGGCTCCGCCGCCTGACCCTGAAGACGCCGTGCCTTCCGAGGGCCCGATCGCAAATGACGGCGTTCGGACGATGCCGCCACGCGAGAACTGCGGCAACGCCGACGCCAAACAGCTCACGACCGGTTCGAAGCTGTTCGTGCCGGTCGCGGTCGAGGGGGCGCTCTACTCGGCTGGCGACGGGCATTTCGCCCAAGGCGACTCGGAGTGCTGCATAACCGCCATCGAGATGGGCGCGACTGCCACCGTGCGCTTCAAGATTCACGAAGGCGAGGCCGCCGCGAAGAACATCCGCTTTCCGAGGTTCTCACACCCAGGCTATTTCTTGCCTCCGGAATGGGCTGCCCCGCGCAACTTCATCGCGACAATGGGCTTCCCGATTCGAGACGACGGAACCAACGAGAGCGAAGACGTGACCTTGGCGGCGCGACACGCGCTTTTGAATATGGTCCAACTGCTGCAAGAACGAGGGTTCAGCGCAGTGCAGGCGTACGTGATATGCAGCGTCGCTGTCGATCTGAAGATCAGCAACATCGTCGACTTGCCGAACGTCACGGTTTCGGCGTTCTTGCCCGAGGATGTTTTCGTATAGCGCAACATCCCCGTGCGACAACAGGGGCTTTCAGGAGGAATCAACTAAATGCCACTCGTACTCGGATTGGCTGGCTCGATCGCCACAGGCAAGAGCACGGCGTGCGAAACAATCGTAGACATGGGCGCCGTCCACTGCGACGCGGACCGCCTCGTGCACCGGATGTACGACCCGGGAACGCCAGCGTTCGACCGAATCGTTGCCATATTCAGCGATGAGGTCGTCGGCGACGACGGATACATTGACCGCCGCGCGCTTGGAGCTCGGGTGTTCGGCAAGCCCGATGAGATGAATAAGCTAACCACGGCCATCGGCGACATCGCCGTGGCGGTGGAGAACGTCGTGAACGAGTGGCGCGAAACGTTGGAGCCGAACCAAGTTGCGCTGCTGGAAGCGGTCAACCTCGTCGAAGCGGGATACGGGCAATGGTGCGACCAGGTGTGGCTGATCGCCAGTGACCTCGACGTCGCGAAGGCGAGGCTGGCCGCGCGAAACCAGTTCTCGCCCGAAGAGGTCGAGCAGCGCTTGGCCAGTCAACGGCCGTGGGAGGAGCGCGCGCCGGCGTCCGACCTGGTCATCCACAACAACGGCACTCAAGAAGAACTCGTGCGGCAGGTGCGCAATCAATTCACCAGCGTCCGACAGCTCTGGGAGAACGGCGAGCTCGAGCCGTCAAAGTATCACCGATGGTGGGAGGAGTTCTCCGCGAAACGAAAGGCGGAGCGAGGCGAATAGCCGTCAGGCCATGCGCGACGCGCTCGCCGAACCCCTGTATGCCGTCGTTTGACGGAGAGATTCCGTGGGCTGCCGGGTCGGTGTGCAAGTATGCTTGGCCGCGAACGGCCAGAGCACCCGCTGCCGATCAGACGAACGGCGCTCGCGCCTACCGGCCGATGTCGATTCGTTTGAATCCCTCCGCGAGCTCGACGTCGGCTTGCTTGCCGGTCTCGGCGGCTCGGTCCCGCGATCGCTGCTCCCCGACCTCACGCGGACTGCCCATTTGGCTAGCGTGTTTGTACAAGGCGTCCATCTTCAGTGTGAACGTGTCGGTGATGTCGATGAACATGTCAGGGTTGTCGGGGCGAAATAGCAGAACCTCGTGTACTTTGTGCGGCTCAAGGCCTTCTGTGGCGTGCTCAGGGAACGCAAGGTAGTCGCGCGCGTACGGGAAGACAGCGTCGAGCGTCACTCGTCCGCATATATAGTGATCGCGATGCCGGATGTACGGCCGGTTCGGATCGACGGTAACGACCGTGCTCGGAGTATGCTTTCGAATCTGCCGGACGAGCATCTCTCGGAACTCGGCGGTGTCCTCGAGTCCTTGATCGAGTTGTCGGAGGTACACAACCTCGGCGATCCCCAGGACCTTGGCAGCGTCTGCTTGCTCTTTCTCGCGTATCGCGGCGAGCTTCTCGGAGGTGAGTCCGCGGTCGCTGGTTCCCTTGTCGCCGTTGGTACAGACGACCAGCACGACTTTCCGACCTTCCTTGATCCATTTGGCGATGGAACCCCCTGCCCCGCCTTCCGCGTCGTCAGGGTGAGGAGTTATCACTAACACTGTTCCATTCGATTCAGTCATAGATATTTCCGGTCTCCTACTGAAGTTTGTTCCAAACCCGTTATTCGCAAGAGCAGCCAGAACGGCGAGATCAATCGAGTCGGGAAGCATTACCCGTGCCTCGCTCGGCCCAACCAGGCACGAGACGGAGAGGCCGCACTATTGTAATGGAAGCTGACGTTGTGTCAATAAATTCCTGAAAAGTGCGCCAAAATCGTGATAGAAGAGGTTCCGACAGGCGTGTTAAAAATGATGCATAAGCTCCGTTAGCGCCCTCAGTTCTTCGGCGCACCATGGCATCATCCTGCATGTCGCGTAAGGCGGCCCCCCTCGCCGGGTTCGACCGACCGAAGAACAGCTGCCCCACCGCTGGCGGAGCTTTTTCCTTTGCCCGGAAAACGCGTGCTTACGGACTGCCATGCGATCCACGATACGCACGCGGCACGACGGAATCGATCAATGGATCGCCAGGCCACCAACTTGATTGCGGCGAGACGTTGGACCGTCGCTGGTAGTTGTCGATGCCTTCGGGTGCCCCGACTTACGCTGGTACGTCCTCCAGTGCTTTGAACAGCCGATCGCACCGGGGCGCGGCTTTTCGCACAAGGCCTGGATCGATGCTTGCAAGCAGTGTCGGTGCGTGGCGTGTTTTGTGGTAACGCCTTTTCGCAGTTCCAGCGGTGGCAGCACTTATGCCCCGCTCGACATCGGATTTGGGCACTTGCTCCACGTTTGGATTGGCCGGCAAGGATCGCTCGCGAAAACCTGTGCCGTAGTAACGACTGAGCGCAGACACATCGGCCAAGAACCAAGACTCCATCACTTGTACCATGAAATGCAAATTATCGTCGGCGACTCCAACAAGACCATCCATGTGTCCACTTGCCTTGGTTTGTGTCATGAGTTCGTCCGTGGTGCCGCCGAAATCCGGATCAATCAAAAGGAATATGGTCGCGGTCGGCTGCGTTCGAGTCGCCGTTACGAAGTCTCGAATCGTCTCTACTTTTGAACCTCCACCAACGAAGCGCACACTGGTGCGTTTCGCTCTTGCCAATGCAAGGATTGAGTCGAAAAACGCTCTCCATCCCTCTCTGAGTCGTCCATCGCCTTCGTAATAGACTCGAATTTCGTTTACCACCTGGTCCCGCCGATCTCTCCTTTTTCCCAAGGTGGCCGAGCGTATATCGCTCCAGCCATTCTTCGAGGTCTGGCTTTGACAGCCTACTCATCTGGGTTGCAGAATCGAAACCTCGCTCGCACACAACCACAGACTCCGGTTCGTCCGTGAATTGGTCAATGAGGTCTCTCGAGTGAGTAGTTACGATCAATTGCGTTCGCTGTGAAGCGTCTCGGAGCAATTCTGCAACCAACGGTATTACGTCAGGGTGGAGAGCAAGCTCTGGTTCTTCTATGCACAAAAGTGGCGGCGGTTTGGGATTGCACAGAATCGCCAACAGCGAAATAAACCTGATCGTGCCATCAGACAATCTGGTTGCTGGAATTACGGCCCCACCAAGACCACGCTCGACGACGGTGAGTTGGATAGTACCCCCTTCAACTCGAGGATGCAGACTATCGTGTTGCTCGTAGAATCTCCTCAAGTGAGCATCCAATATACTTCGAATTTTGCCACCCTGAAGCCGGTTCATCACGAGCGCAAGGTTGCTGAAATCTTCCAACAATACTTCGAACTCTCCGTCGGTAGGTTGAGGCATGCGAGCCTGACTGCGCCTGCCGATGTTCCATTCGCGGTACAGTCGGATTTGTCGGAACATCTGCGCTAAACCTGTAACGATCGGGTAATTTTCTGGGTCTCGACGCTCTCGGAGGATGGACTGTCCAGGTTCGGTGTTTTCTGGGGTGATATGAGCGGTGTCTTGATCGCCGTCCGCCTGCCGGGGTGTTAGAGCGTCCCGACGGACCGGGATTCGGCCAAACCCACCACGTACCTCGAAATAGTAGTACGGCGTGTCAAACCCAGGCCCCGAGGTATATCGATTCTCAAGCCGCTCCATCAATATCTGAAAGCGTTCGGCGTTTTCACCGTATTCGAGAATGTACCTCAAATCTCGCGACCCAGCTTGGATGTCTGTCGGATTGTCTACGAGAGCTTGGAATTCCGCCGCTTTCGCGCGGGAATCGCTGGCAGGCTCGCCCTTTCACAACCAGTTGCCAACTCCGCCGTTCGTGCGAATGAAGTCGGCAAGGTGGGTTGGCAAGGCCTGCATTAAAGCGACAACCTCTAATAGGTTTGATTTGCCGGACGCGTTTGGGCCAATCAGCACATTCAGCGGCCTCAGGTCGAGCGAGAGGTCACGAAACGACAAGATTTGCTTCAGGTGCAATGATTACAGCATTCGTTTCTTCCGTCGGGGTCGATGCACGGTAGCAAGTCCGTGCGTGCAACGTGTTCTCCAATTCAATCACACTGATGGTGTCCTCGACAACGCCGCAAGCTCGTCGCGTGAGAAATGACGTACTTCGCTCGACTTGGCTGGGCTTGACCACGTGGCGGAAACAGCTGTTGAGGCGTACGATGCATCGGTCGCATTCAGTACCACATCGCAGGAGGCGCCACGTGTCATCGAAGCCAGGATATCTGTTTACCGCGAGTATGGACATCGGAGCAGACAAAGAAGCGATTTTCAACGAGGTGTACGACGACGACCATGTGCCTCTGCTTCTCGAGGTGCCGGGCGTGCTTTCGGTGGCGCGATTCAAAACGACCGAGCTCTCGATGATACTCGGCGGCGAGCGCCGGACCATGGTAGTCGAGGGCCAGCCCAAGTACACGGCTCAATACGAACTCGAGAGTCCCGACGTGCTGCTCACCGATGCGTGGGCGGCCGCGGTCGACGCGGGTCGCTGGACCGACGAGGTTCGCCCCTACACCACCAACCGGCGGCATGTCCTCTACGAGCGACTATAGCCCGTGCTAAAATAGCCGAACTTTGACACCCGACGCCGCTCCCGCGCTCAGCCCAACCTGCTCCAGAAGGGTTCTGGCGACACTCGCCGTGGGCGCTTTCGTTTCCGTTCTCGATCAGACGGGCGTCACGCTTGCGCTGCCCCCTCTGGCGAATCATTTCGACGCCACTCTCCCTGTGGTTCAATGGGTCGCCCTAGGGTATAGCCTCACAACCGGGGCGCTGCTGCTCCCGATGGGTCGATTGTCCGACATGGTCGGTCGAAAAATCGTGTACCTGATCGGGTTCGTCATCTTCATCCTGGCGGCGCTGCTCTCTGGGTCTTCGCCTTCCCTGACGGCTGTGATCGTTTTCCGAACGATCCAGGGCGCTGGGTCCGCGATGATCCAAGCGAATTCGATGGCGATCCTAACGTCCATATTCCCCTCGACACAGCGTGGACGCGTCATCGGAATGTACATGACGATGGTCGGTTTGGGAGCGGTCGCCGGACCAGTCATCGGTGGCACCGTCGTCGAACTTTTCGGGTGGCGGGCCGTGTTTTACATGGGCGTGCCGCTGGGGGTGGTGTCGCTGGTGTCAGCGGCCCTGGTTCTGGGCCGAGATCGGCCCGCCGCTGCCAAAGATGGAGCCCTTCGGGCTAGGTTCGATTGGGCGGGAGCTATCCTCTCGGCCACAGCGCTGACAGTCTTCTTGCTGGCGATGACCAACGCCTATCGCGTCGGCTGGACATCGCCGGTGTTGGTCTCGGCATTCGTGGTCGCGTTTGCGCTGTTGGTGTCGTTTATCGTCAGGGAAATCCGCACTCCCGAGCCGCTTCTGGCGCTGGAGTTGTTCAAACGACGCTTGTTCTCGATGGGGTCGTCCGCCAGCTTCCTGATCTTCCTCGCGGGGACATCGGTTTTCTACATGATGCCTTTTTACCTCCAAGGCATTCTTGACCAGAGTCCTGGTCGAGCGGGAATGGTCATCGCGCCGACCGCGTTTTGCTTCGCCCTCACTGGTCCCATCGCGGGAAGACTTTCGGACAAATACGGGTTCAAGCGTTTCGAGATAGCCGGCTTGCTGATGTTATCGACCTCGATGCTGATGTTGAGTAGGCTGTCCGTGAACACCGAGATCTATTACATCGCCCCCGTGCTGCTCACGCAGGGCATCGGGATGGGTTTGTTCAACTCGCCGAACGCGAGCTCGATCTTGAGCACCGTCGAGACGGGTCGGTACGGAGTCGCGACTGCGTTCATCAACATGATTCGCAACACGGCAAACGTCACCGGCATCGGCCTCGCGATCACGATTGTCACCGCTCACATGGCAGCACAGGGATTCGAGCCCAGTCTGGACGCGGTGACGTCCGGCGAAGTCGGGGTGGAGGCGGCGTTCACGGAAGGGCTGAGGATAGCTTTCCTCGTCATGGGCGGTTTCGTCGCATGTTCGTTGGTCGTAACGATACTGAAGCCGCTGCCGCGTGCCGAGAGCTCCGACATTGCGAAGCAGGCCGGCCCCGAATCGACAGCGCCATCGGCTCGATAGCGTCATGGCGGCGATAACGGGGCTCTGGCCCATCGCTCGGATTGCGGAAAGCCCGAACTACAAGTGGTGGGCGTATCTGGCGCTGGCCATCGGCCTTTCACTCAACGTGATGGACCAGTCGGGAGTGAACATCGCGCTCCCGCAAATCGCCGACTATTTCGAAGCGGACATTCCGACCGTTCAATGGCTGTCTCTCGGTTACATCCTGACGACCAGCGCCATGCTGATGCCAGCCGGACGGCTCTCGGACATGATCGGCCGGAAGCGCATGTACCTGATCGGCTTCAGCATCTTCGTGCTGTCGGCGTTCGCGGGCGCGACTGCTCAGTCGTGGACCGTTCTGCTCGCATCAAAGCTCGTGCAGGGGATCGGCTCGGCGGCGATTCAGGCCAACGGCATGGCGATGATCGCCGAGACGTTTCCATCGAACGAACGCGGAAAAAGCCTGGGTTTGTACATGGCGGTGATCGGCGCCGGAGCGATCACCGGTCCCGTTGCCGGCGGTGTTCTCGTGAGCAACTTCGGCTGGCGGTCGATATTCTTCGCCGGCATTCCCGTCGCGCTCACGGCGATCGCGGCTGCGGCATTCATCTTGAGGGGTCGATCGCCCGAACAATCGAGGCGAAAGGAGAAATGGTCGTTCGATTGGCTCGGCGCCACGTTCTCATCAGCCGCTCTCGTATCGTTCCTTCTCGCAATGACGAACGCGTGGAAATTGGGTTGGACATCACCGGTAATCTTGACTGGAATCACGCTGGCGGTCGCGATGTTGGCCGCTTTTCTGTGGTGGGAGACTCGAACAAGAGACCCGATGTTGGATCTTTCGCTGTTCAAAAGCCGCGTGTTCTCGTTGGCCATCGGCGCTCGGTTCATCTCCTTCCTCGGCGGGTCGGCGGTGTTCTTCCTAATGCCGTTCTACCTGATTCAAGGTCTGGGTCACACGGCTGAGCATGCGGCATTGCTGATGATACCGGGCTCGATCTCGATGATCGTCATCGGCCCGCTGTCAGGGCGGCTCTCGGATCGAGTCGGAACCAGGTGGCCAGCGGTGTTCGGAATGTGCATCTCCACGTCCGCGATGGTGCTGTTCTCGACGCTCGACGCCGATTCCTCCGACTACCAGGTGGCGATCGGGATGATGCTTTCCGGCATCGGGATGGCGAGCTTCTCTTCGCCGAATTCGAGCGCGATCATCGGGTCGTTGCCGATCGAGAAGTATGGGATCGTGTCCGCTTTCGTGAACCTGGCGAGAACGTCGGCCAACATGTCAGGAGTCGCGTTGGCCACCACCGTGGTCACCTTCAACATGGCCGCTTCGGGTTTCGAGCCGAGCCTTTCGACCGTTGAGGGCGCAGGGAATTCGGGCGCGACGGCAGCGTTCGTGGAAGGCATGGCCCGCGCGTACACGATCTCGGCCGCGGCGATGGTCGTAGCATTGGTGATGACAATCTTCAGGGGTGAGGTGCAGCCTGTTCCGGAACTCGCAGGCGGCAATACGACGAGACAAGATCCCCCATCCGATGAATCCGAATCGGATTAGTAGCCAAGCGGGCGATTGGGCGGACGAACCGATTTACAACCCGCGTTTGGCTCGCGCGAACTGCAGCATGACCTCGTCAGCGTCGGTGTTGTCCCATCCAGGGAATGCGACGATGATGTCTTTGTCGTCGAGGATCGGGAACATCAACGTGGTGTTCGGTTTGGCGTTGGTCAGGCTCGTCAATATAAAATACACTCCCACCAAAAAGCCGATGGAGCCGATGCCAAACATGCCGGTCGCGATGCGCATGTCGATTCCCACGCTTGATTCGAGGAAGATTTCTATCACAAGCAACCCGCCGCCCAGCCCGAAGAAACGAATGCCTTCGTGCATGCGACTGCGCTGGCCGCCGTTCTTCTTCTGAGGCGGGGCCATGTCGCTCAGGAAGGCTGCGTCGTGATCGCCCGATCCGAGCCGGCCGAAATTCGCCAGTAAGCGTCGGTTCGTCACGACGACTTCAGGCATTTCAAAGACGACTCGTTCATCGGATTCCAGGTTGAAAGATCGTTCGTTCATACTTACCTCATCCAGGGGGCCCACTCATGAAGCACTCATTATAATGACAAGCTGGAATCCGTGCACATCGGGGCCGGAGAAATGACGCGAATCAGCCTTGACGGGGGCAGCGCAGATGCCTATAATAGCTTCTGCTAGGTTGGAGACAAAGATGAGCGAACCCACCTAACAGATAAAACGGCGAACACTCAGCGGCGGCTGGGATTGCCCAGCCGCCTTTTTTGTACCTTAAAAACTGAATTTTGTCCTCAAAGAAACAAAGAAATAGATGAGCCCATATGTGGGTCAAGTTAGTAAGGGTCCACGGTGGATGCCTTGGGGCCAAGAGCCGAAGAAGGGCGTGGCAAGACTGCGAAAAGCCCCGGTCAGCTGTCTAGCGAGCTTAACCGGGGATTCCCGAATGGGGAAACCCCCCTTGGGTCAATCCAAGGGACCCCGATTTATCGGGGGGGTAAGCGGGTGAACTGAAACATCTAAGTAACCCGAGGAAAATAAATCAACCGAGATTCCCAAAGTAGTGGCGAACGAAATGGGAATAGCCCAAACCTTCCGGGCTTAGTGGGCTGAGGCCCTATGTCCGGAGGGGGTTGTAACACACACCTGTTCCAGCCTCAGGAGGAGCAAGGAGTAAGAAACTCGTTCCTTAGCCGAATGATCCTGGAAAGGACGACCGGAGAAGGTGATAGTCCTGTACGCGAAAGGGAGCGAGCTCCTGGTGTGCTGTTGAGTACCACGGGACACGTGAAATCTTGTGGGAAGCTGGGGAGACCACTCTCCAAGGCTAAATACTCTTGGCCACCGATAGTGAACCAGTACCGTGAGGGAAAGGTGAAAAGTACCCCAGATGGGGAGTGAAATAGACCTGAAACCGTGGACTTACAAGCCGTGGGAGCCCCGATTCGTTGGGGTAACTGCGTGCCTTTTGAAGAATGAGCCGGCGAGTTAATCTAGGCAGCTTGGTTAAGGAACATGAGTTCCGGAGCCGAAGCGAAAGCGAGTCCGAATAGGGCGTGCCGCGGGCGGCGGCAAAGCCTGCGGAGGAAGCCCGCATTGACGCACCCTTGTGTGCCAAAGTGCTTTAGGGCACTGGAAGCACTGATGGGGTGTTGACGTGCGGTGCGAATCCAAAGGTCGCGCTGCCATTATGCCTGCAGTGTTGTCTGGATTAGACCCGAAACCGGGTGAGCTACCCATGGCCAGGCTGAAACCCCGATAATATCGGGGCGAAGGGCCGAACCCGTGTCTGGTACAAAAGGCTGGGATGAGCTGTGGGTAGAGGTGAAATGCCAATCGAACTCGGAGATAGCTGGTTCTCCCCGAAATGTATTTAGGTACAGCCTCAAGGTA
>Ga0187827_10007426_pt1 | contig 12200 bp, 10 predicted proteins | sample ETNtaG_39_FD_167969 | JGI IMG/M metagenome (GOLD analysis project Ga0187827, IMG submission 167969) | Marine microbial and viral communities from oxygen minimum zone, Eastern Pacific Ocean - ETNP2014_SV_150_PacBio MetaG (Illumina Assembly) | ecosystem: Environmental > Aquatic > Marine > Hypoxic... | reverse complement strand
GTTATATAGAATTATTGCTTATCTATCAGAGAAAAATAATATTGACATATCTGATATAACTACCTTGGTTAATCTTGTAAAAAATCTTGAGATACGGTTTGAAATTGATAATCGTTATTTAAAGATCATTCACCATAACAATGATATTTACAAACTTTTACAAAGCGAGAATTGTGCAGAACGGGCGTCAGAAATTGCTCTGATTAAAGAAATAAGAATGGCATTGACCAAGACACAGAGAAGTTTTCACAAGAATCCCGGACTGATTGCAGAAGGACGAGATATGGGAAGTGTTATTTTCATAGAAGCAGAACTTAAGTTTTTTTTAGAAGCCAGTAATCTTATACGAGCTGAAAGAAGACATAAGCAGTTGAAGCAAAAAGGAATTAATGTTAGCCTCACGCAACTTATCCGCAAGTTAGATCAAAGGGATGAAAGAGATTCAACTAGAAATATTTCACCATTGGTCATACCTAAAGGAGCAGTAGTAATTAATACCGATGGACTAAATATCGATGAAGTGTTTAATAAAGCATCCAAAAGTATCAATAAGATATTAAAAATAAAAATATAATACATTATTATGAATGAAAACTTTGAGTCGCTTTTTGAGAAAAGCCAATATGGCGAAAATATAAAAAAAGGCCTAATAATTCAAGCAAATGTAATAGAAATTACATCTGATCACGCTGTTTTAAGTGCCGGACTGAAATCAGAAGCTTTTGTCAATCTAGATCAATTTAAAAACCTGGAAGGCGTAATTGAAATTGAGGTCGGTGATACAGTTGATGTAGTCATAGAAGATATTGAAGACGGTGAAGGCAATACAAAACTTTCAAGACAAAAAGCTAAAAATGAGATTACCTGGGGTAAAATAATGCAGGCACTTGATGACAACTCAATTATTTCAGGGATTATTAAAGTAAGAGTAAAAGGTGGATTTACTGTCTTAATTGATCAAATCAATGCTTTTCTTCCTGGATCTTTGGTTGATATTAGACCAATACGTGATACCGAATATTTAGAAGGGACATTATCAGAATTTAAAATCATTAAAGCAGATCGAAAAACAAATAATGTTGTTGTCTCTAGAAAAGCGGCAATTCAAGGAGATAATATTCAAAATAAATCTGAACTATTAGAAAAAATAAAAGAAGGTGAAACAATAGAAGGTATAGTAAAGAATATAACAGACTATGGTGCATTCATTGATCTTGGAGGAATCGATGGATTGCTACATATCACTGATATTTCTTGGAAAAAAGTAAAACATCCTTCTGATTTTCTAACGATCGCAAATAATGTGAAAGTAAAAATACTAGGGATTGATAAACAAAATTTAAGAGTATCGTTGGGCTTAAAGCAGTTAGAACAGGATCCATGGGAAAAAATTATTGAAAACTATACTACAGGCATGAAAATTAATTGTAATGTTACAAATATAACAGACTATGGCTTATTTGTAGAAATTGAACAAGGAATGGAGGGCTTGGTTCACGTATCTGAAATTGATTGGAGAAACAATAATCCAAATCCTCAAAAAATTGCAAAAATAGGTGATGAAATAGAGGTAATGATTTTAGAAATAGACAACGAAAAAAGAAGAGTTTCACTGGGCATAAAACAATGCCAAGTAAACCCATGGCAAGAATTTTCAGAAAAGCATTCAAAAAATGAAAAAATTTCAGGTACAATTAAATCAATTACTGATTTTGGTATATTCGTGGAATTAGAAGGAAAAATAGATGGACTTATTCACATTTCGGATCTTTCATGGAAAGATGAAAATGAGATAAAACTTAGCAACTACCAAAAAGGAGAAGGAATTGAAACACAAATATTATCTATTGAACCCCTAAGACAACGAATATCTTTAGGCGTTAAGCAACTACTTGAGGATCCTTTTTCTAAATTCTGTTCAATAAATCCAAAGGAATCTATTGTCAAGGGTATAGTAAGTGAGGTAAAAGAAAATCATGCATTGATAATGATTAATGAAAAAATAAAAGGGTTGTTAGGTATTTCAGAAGTTTCAATGGAGAAGGTTCTAGACATGAGGGCAATTATAAAACTTGGCGAAACTGTTGAAGCAAAAATAATTGGTTTTGATAAAAAAAATAGGACTGTGAAATTATCAATTAAAGCCAAAGAAGAAAAAGAGGAAAAAGAAGCGGTAGAATCATACAGATCTGAAGAAACTAAGTCCATTGCTAAAACAAGCTTAGGGGATTTATTAAAGTCAAAAATAATGAAAAAATAGGGAGCTCTATTATTAACATAAATAAAAGATTTCAGATATTCAAAACATGAAAAAAACATGAAATTTAATAAAAAAGATCTAATTGAATTACTCTCAAACAACCAAGATCAATTACCACAAAGAGATATCCAATTGACCGTCAATACTATTATAAGTTCTATGATTAAAGCTCTTATCGATGGGAAAAGAATAGAAATCAGAGGGTTTGGAAGTTTTTCTCTTCGCTATAGAAAACCCAGAACAGGTCGTAATCCAAAGACAGGTGCTACAGTTGCAATAAATGAAATTTATGTACCTCATTTCAAACCAGGAAAAAATTTAAAAAAACAAGTTAACGAAGGTACAGAAAAATTCATTTAGGCAAACTCTAAATGCCATCAGAAAATACCATATACCTTGCAGCATTATTATTTCTCTCTGCATTATTCGGATATTTATATTTAAAGTTTTTTGATAAAGATGATTCCCATACAAATATCAGTCCTGAATATTTAAAAGGTTTAAAGTTCTTATTAAACGAACAAGCAGATAAGGCAATTAATCTTTTTTCTGAAATCGTTCAATTTGACAATGAAACAATTGAGACACATTTAGCATTGGGAGTCCTTTTCAGAAAACAAGGAAAAATCGATCAGGCAGTTAAATTACACCAAAATATAATTGTAAAAAAAGAACTTCCTGAACAACATTATTATCAAGCACTAGAAGAATTGGCAGAAGACTATTATTCTGCAGGCCTTTATGATAAATCAGAAGAGCTCTTTATAAAATTAATCAACATTAAAGGACATCGAATAACTTCGTTAAATAGATTAATTCAAATATATGAATTTACTAGTAACTGGCATCAGGCGATATCAAAACTTCTTTTACTAAATAAATTAGACCCAAATAATGAATACAAAAAGAATGAATCTCATTATTTATGCCAAATTGCTGAAAATTACATTGCAAGTAAAGATTTGGAACAAGCTGATCAATACATTGATAAGGCAAGACAAGTCAATCCGAATTCTGAAAGAATACTCTTTTTAACTTTCCAAATAGAGCTACATAGAGGAAATTTCGATCAAGTAATTAGATTGTATAAAGACTTAGCTCAAAATAGTAATTTAGGACATTTAGTTTTATTACCTAAATTTCTTTCAATGGCTAGTAATAAGGATCAAGTAGAAAAGATAAAGAATGTTTTACAGACAATTTGTTCAGAAAATCACGAAGTAAAAAAGTACCTAGCTCTCTTAGCTATTATAGACATTAAAATTGACGAGAAAATTATATTGGAAGCTTTCTATGAATATCTTTCAAAAGAACTATATTTTAAAGAAATTCTATTGTTTAACAAAACTCATTTAATTACAGATATAGTCGATAAGAAAGTGCTCAATAATATTAGAATTAAATTGAATAAAAGAGTAGCTAATAATTATAAATACAGATGCAATCAGTGTGGGTATCACACTATCAAATTAACATGGCAATGTCCCACTTGCAGACATTGGGAGACTGCCTCCTCAATAGACTTTGTCCATAGTAATAATTGAATCGTAATTTACGATGAAAAAGAATCAAATAATAGGAGTTATTGCAGGTGCCTTTGATGCTATTCATCCTGGTTATATCTACCTTTTTAATGAATGCAAACAACACTGTGATTACTTCTTATTGTTGCTTCATGAAGATCCATCGATTGAAAGAAGTGAAAAACTAAAACCAGTTCTTAGTATAGAAGAGAGAAAATTAATACTTTCATCACTGCGTCAAATAGATGAAATTATCACTTATAAAACTGAGGATGATTTACTAAAAATACTAAAAGATAGAAAAATAGATATCAGATTTCAGGGAGATGATTATAAGAAGAAGTACTTTACCGGTCAGGAATTGGATATACCCATTCATTTTTTAGATCGCTCTCATGGATGGAGTGCTACTAAGTTTAAAAAGTTGCTGAGCAATAGTATATAGTCGGACGGGAGATCCAGCTCTGGCTCCCCGGGCCGGACTCGAACCAGCGACCAATTGATTAACAGTCAATCGCTCTACCAACTGAGCTACCGGGGAGTAGAGTTAGTTCGAAGTCTGCTTTAACTGAATTAGATAGTCAAGAAGAAGACATTACTCAACCGCTCGCTTCATTCTGTCCATGGCTTCTTCAAGTAATTCCATTCTTGTTGCAAAGGATATTCTAATATGGCCTGGCGCTCCAAAAGCAGAGCCTGGTATAACCGCTATCTGAGCTTTTTCAAGAAGGTATTTAGAAAATTCTATATCACCCGATAAATTTAAATGGTTAATAGCTCCTACAACTTCAGGAAAAGCATAAAATGCACCAGAGCTTTCTTGTAGTTTAAAACCATTTATTTTTTTAAGAGTGTTGAATAAATAATGGTGCCTTTTTTTATATTCTCCAACCATAGACACAACACAGTCAAGTGATCCGTTCAATGCTGAAGTTGAAGCTGCTTGGGATATCGATGATGCATTCGATGTGCTTTGACCTTGAATCTTTTTCATTGCTTGGATGATTTCTGTAGGGCCCCCACAATAGCCAATTCTCCAGCCAGTCATCGCATATGCTTTGGAAACGCCATTTATAGTAATTGTTCTGTTAAATAAATCTGGACAGGCTTCAGCAAAACTAAAATATTTCTCTTTACCCCAGTAAATGTGTTCGTATATTTCGTCGGAAGCAATTATTACATTTGGGAAATCTTTTAACACTTCTCCAATCTCTTTGTATTGGTTTTCGGAATATGTAAACCCTGTTGGATTTGAAGGTGAATTGAGCATCAGTAGCCTAGTTTGATCATTCAGAAGAGATTTCAGATCATCCATAGTAGGTTTAAAATTGTTCTGTCGGGTTGTTTTTAAAATGATTGGTGTTCCCCCTGTAAGGATAACCATATCTGGATACGAAACCCAATAGGGGCTGACAACAATCGCCTCTGTACCTTCTTCTATAACCGATTGAAATAAGTTAGAACATGTTTGTTTAGCCCCTGATGAAACGAGAATATTTTCAGGTTTATAAATTAAATTATTATCCCTTGAGAATTTATTAATAATCGCTTCTTTGAGCTCTGGTGTTCCATCAACAGCAGTGTATTTAGTTGCGCCCCTATCTATAGCTTTTATTGCACCTTTCTTGATATGTTCGGGAGTGTCAAAATCAGGTTCTCCTTGACTTAAGCTTATAATATCTAAACCTTGTGCTCTAAGCTCCATTGCTTTAGCTGAAATAGTTAAAGTTGCTGAAGGCTGAATACGATTAATGCGTCCAGCTATGGATGAATTATCTAATTTTTTTTGTTTTTGGATCATAAAGATTTATACAACGTTATAATATCAAATTATGTCAGACGAATGCTTCAAATTAGTGGCCAACTATAAACCAAAAGGCGACCAACCCAATGCCATTGCAGGACTTATTGATGGTCTAAATTCTGGTCTATCGAAACAAACACTTTTGGGTGTAACAGGATCTGGTAAAACATTTACAATTGCAAATTTAATTAATATCCAACAAAGACCAACTCTGATTCTAGCTCCAAATAAAACTCTTGCAGCACAATTGTATGGAGAAATGAGAGAATACTTTCCAAAGAATAAAGTTGAGTATTTTGTTTCCTATTACGACTACTATCAACCCGAAGCATATGTTCCTTCTACCGATATCTATATTGAGAAAGATGCATCAGTTAACGCTCATATAGAACAAATGAGGTTATCTGCAACAAAAGCACTTATCGAACGGCAAGATACTATTATTGTTGCAACCGTCTCTGCAATTTATGGCCTCGGTGATCCGGAACTGTATTTAAGCATGGTTCTACATTTATCAATCAAAGACAGAATCGACCAGAGAGCTGTATTAAGAAAATTGGCAGAGCTGCAATATCAAAGAAATAATATTAATTTCAAACAAGGGACATTTAGAGTTTTGGGTGACGTCATTGATATTTATCCAGCAGATTCAGAAAAATATGCAGTAAGAATTGAATTATTTGATAATGAAATAGAAGGTCTTTCTTACTTTGATCCATTAACAGGAGAATTAAACAGACGAGTTCGTCAATTAACTGTCTTTCCGAAAACACATTATGTGACCCCAAGGGGAATCATGTTAAATGCAACAAAGAAGATAAAAAAAGAACTTGTCATTCGTCTAAAGGAGCTGAATAAAAATAATAAATTGGTTGAAGCACAGAGACTTGAGCAAAGAACCATGTACGACATAGAAATGATCAAAGAGTTAGGATTTTGTTCAGGAATAGAAAATTACAGTAGGTATCTCTCGGGGAGAAAAGCAGGTGAACCTCCCCCTTGTCTAATGGATTACCTACCTAATAATGCCTTAGTGGTGATAGACGAAAGTCATATAACAATTCCTCAACTGGGTGGAATGTATAAGGGAGATCATTCGAGAAAAAACACACTTGTCGAGTATGGATTTAGACTCCCTTCTGCTCTGGATAATCGACCATTAATGTTTGAAGAATTTGAATCAGTCACGCCACAAATAATCTATGTTTCGGCAACTCCTAGAGAATATGAAATGAAACAATCTGATGCCATCGTAGAACTAGTGGTACGACCCACAGGTCTTGTAGATCCGGTAGTAGAAATAAGACCAGTTAACAATCAAGTTGATGATCTTCTTTCAGAAATAAGAATTAGAACGAGTAATAAGGAAAGAGTCTTAGTCACAACATTAACTAAGAGAATGTCTGAAGATCTTGCTGATTATTTCAATGATCAAAATGTAAAAGTTCGCTATTTACACTCTGATATTGAAACAGTGGAGCGTTCTGAGATATTAAGAGATTTAAGATTAGGGGTTTTTGATGTTTTGGTTGGAATCAACCTTCTCAGAGAAGGACTTGACCTCCCTGAAGTTTCATTGGTTGCTATTTTAGATGCCGATAAAGAGGGCTTTTTAAGATCTGAAGGATCATTGATTCAAACCATGGGAAGAGCTGCAAGAAATATCAATGGTAAAGCGATCATGTATGCGGACCAAATAACTGGGTCCATGCATCGTGCCATTAAAGAAACCAATAGAAGAAGAGAACGACAGATTCAATTCAACAAAGATAATAAAATTACACCAAAGACAATCATAAAGAACGTTCGAGATGTTATGGATGGAGCACGTTCTAGAGCTACAAAAGAACGATTAAAAATACCCAAGTCAATTCAAAAAACCTTTGATCCTAAACACCCAGAAAAACTCAGCAAAATAATTGAGGACTTGGAAATTAAGATGTTTGAAGCCGCAAAGAATCTTGAGTTTGAGGAAGCGGCTAAACTCAGAGATCAAATCACACTCATTAAAGAATTCACCTTTGGGGTTGCTTATGTTCATAATCAAAATCTAAGGGCTAATTGAACAAGATACCCATTGGCTTGTTTTTATATTTTATATATGATTTATTTACTTTATGGGAAGGATAAAAAAATGAAAATTAATATATACATCGTCGTGGGTCTGTTATTGTGCTTTTCCTTTCATTCAATTGCTGTTCATGCAAACAATCATGAAATTAAAGGCAGTTATAAGTATGGAGAAAAAATTGCCAAAGAATCATATGGAGGTGGTTGTTTTGGAGGATGCCATTCTCATTCGATTGATATGTTTAAAGGCTCAAGCCCAGAGGCAGTTATGGAACGAATAGAAGCATCTTGGCATATTGCAAGTCTTACTGATGAAGATCTCAGAGATGTCTCTGTTTTTCTTTCTATCAAAGCTAACCAATGATTGATAAAGAAGGCACGCACCTCAGTTGGTTAGAGTGCTCACTTGACATGCAAGAGGCTGGCGGTTCGAGTTCGCCCGCGCCTACCAATTTCATCCCTCCCACATAATTATCAGCCAATGATCTTATAAAACAATTGTTTTATAAATACTTCTAAAACCAAATCCTAAACACCTGCCCCTCTTGGTTTTTAGGAAGAATAACTTAATTGAGCAACTGTTTCTTTTTTGAGCGTATTAGTTTTAAAGAGTTGAGCTAGTTGTTTGCTTTTTCCTATTAAAAAAGTCTTTTAATCGATGCTCAAAAACAGTTGTTGCACTGGCTCCAGAATAAATGTTCTTGATAGAACGTATAATACGTTTTGGATAAAGAAGATAACTAATAGAATAATTGATTAAAACTGCAGTAAGGCGAACTATTCCAAGCATTCTTCCATTAATATTTTCACCAAAAGTTATCACATTCGTTGAAAAGTAGTCACCATTCAAGGAAGTTAGGCTGAAAAAATAATCATCGTTTAACTGAATCTTTCCAGCCTTAAGAAGATCATTATAGATTTCAGTACCTGGATAAGGAGAGAAAATATAGAGAGGCACATCATCAACCCCTTTAATTGCCATCTTCATTTGGTATAGAACTGTTTGAAATATGTCTTTCCAGGTTTCATGGGGAAAACCAATAATTAAGCTTGTTCGCACAATTAAGCCTTGCCGTTTAGCTTCCATTAAAGAGGAGGTGAGACGATCAAGTTTAACGCGTTTTTTTATCTTTTTTAAAGTCCTTTGTGAACCGCTTTCTGGTGCAAAAACAAGGTAATTGCAATGAGTTTTCTTCAACATTGAAAGAACTTCTTTGTCCAATGCTTCACTCCTTGTCCCACTTGGCAATGACCAATTTATTGAAATGCCCTCATCAATCATTGCTTGGGTAAAATCTATAATCCATTTCTTCTTTATTATCGCAGTGAGATCATAGAGTTGTATACTAGTGATACGGTATCGCTTTATGTAAAACTTTATCTCTTCGATGATGTCACTTATATCACGAAACTGATAACGCGTATCCCACATAAAAACATTCGAACAAAAACTACATTGGAATGGACAACCACGTGATACCAAAAATGGCATATCGCGTTCTGTAGCAACGCCATAAGATTTCTGGGTCTTCCAAAATCCTTCAAGATAGTTTTCTGGCCAGTCTGGCCAAGGAATCTTGTTTATATTTTGAATCCGTAGGGGTTTGTCTCCATTCTGTCGATATTTATTTTTTTCATCTAGGTAAGAAATTCCAGGAACATCAAAATAATTATCTTTCCTGAAATGAGCCTCTAACAGTTCATAGAAAGTTTGTTCTCCCTCACCCCTAACACAAACATCCAATGCTGGACAATCACGAAGACTGTATTCAGTCAGTCCAGTTATGTGTTCACCGCCAGCTACCAAAAGAGCATTGGGGAATAATTTTCGTGTTTGAGTAATAAGATCTCTTAGAACAGGCCACTCACCTGAAAACATAGCTGAGAAAGCAATAACGTCTGAATTGCTGGATATCTTCGAGAGAACTTCACTGTTGGTTAATCCTTGACAGCTGAAACCTGGATATTCTTTTAGTTTAGATATCCTGTTGAGCCCTTCTCCAGTCGCATCCACTATTTTAACTTTGTATCCCTTTTTACGAAGGTAGCCAGATATATAAGCAAGACCTAAGGACGGAACCGCCTCATTGTTTAAGGAGCCATTTTTAAAAACAATCTGACCCCTTACCAAGACTATGGATTTTTCTTTCATGTATAAAAAATATTACTAAGATGATTGACTATTTTTTCATAAAATGCTCTCTTTTTAAACAAACTTAACTAAACACTAATGATTTATGGTATTCGAGGTAATAATCATATTTATTAAACTATGTTTTCTAATTTAATTAAAAACCTACTGAAGACTCTTGACTTAAATAAGAAATATTCGAGAGCAGGTCTCCTACAAGGTATTGATCAGAAAAAATTTGTAACCTACATTATTATTGGTGGATTTGCTACATCTTTAGATGTTGGTATTTTCCTTTTCTTGCATGAGTTAATCGTTATAAAAGCATTGATTTGTCACTCTATTTCTGTCCCAACAGCAGCGATAGTTAGTTTTTCTCTTAATGCTTATCTGAATTTCAAAAAAACAGATTTATTGTTTCGTCGCTTTATTTCATTTTCTACTATTATAGGAATTGGTTATTTGCTGGGTGTGCTATTTATTTTTGTTATAGATGATGTTTTACATCTTGGTGGAACAATTGGGAAGTTGGTTTCATTACCTTTTGTAGCTATACTTCAGTTTTATTTAAATTCCAAAATCACCTTCAGAGATAAAGATGGCAGAGAAACTATCTGATAAAAGTATAGCTATTGTTGGTGCTGGCTTTACGGGACTAACTGCTGCATATGAATTAATAAAAAATGGTGTCAACGTCACTATTTATGAAAGCAGTAATGATATAGGCGGTCTTGCTGGTGGTTTCAAGATGTGCGGAACACCACTAGAAAAAGCCTATCACTTCATATATAAAACTGACAAACATATGTTTTCTCTTCTAAAAGAACTGAAGTTATACCATCTTCTCCAATTCCATAAATCTTCAGTTTCTACTTATTATGGCAACAATCTATATTCAATGATGAGTCCTTTGGATTTATTGATGTTTAAGCCCTTAAAATTAAGAAACAGAATTAGGGCAGGATTAGTTATTTTATATCTCCAACATTTGAAAAACTGGAGACAATTAACAAATATTACTGCTCTTGAATGGTTGGAGAAATATGCTGGTAAAGAAGTGACAGATATCATTTGGAAGCCGCTACTTAAAGGAAAATTTGATAAGTATTACGATAAAATAACCATGTGTTGGCTTTGGGGAAGAATCAAACAGAGAGCTGACAGCCAAGATATTTTTATAGGTGGAGAAGCATTAGGATATATCGAGGGTGGTTTCCAAATAATTATTGATACGCTTTTGTCTAAGATCGAACATAAAGCCAAGTTCAGGATGAATACACCAGTATCTAGTGTTTACCTTAATAATAAATCAAAAAGAATTGTTCTAGAAACTGATAATGAGAGAACTGAATACGATAAAATACTTCTTACCGTGCCGAGCAAAATTGCATCAACAATTCTAGCTCCATACAAAAATGAGGCTTATTTTCAAAAATTAAGATCTATCAATTATCTAGATGCTGTTATTTTGGTCTTTGCTACTGAGCAAAAAATCAGTAAATATTATTGGCACAACATCAACTCAAAAAAAACTCCATTTGTTGTTTTTATAGGACTTACAAACCTGATAGGGAATAAAAACTTTAATGGGAAAAATATCTACTACATAGGAGATTATGTTCCAAGAAATCATAAATACATTGGTTTAAATGAAGATGAGCTGAAAAGACATTGGTTTAATCAGTTAAAATTAATTTTTCCAAAATTTGACAAGAAATATATTACGGATTCAAGGCTATTTAAGCTTAAAGATGCTCAACATATAGTTGATGTTGGTTTTGAGGATAAAATTCCTGATACAAAAACTCCATTTGATAATATTTATCTTTCAAACTTTTCCCAAATTTTCCCTATAGACAGAGGAACAAACTATGCAGTAAGAGATGGATTTAAGACAGCAAAAATTATGTTGGAATCTAAGAATTAGATAATGCCTGTTCAGGCAAATTATTATAATGAGTAGGAAAGTTAATGTTCTTAAGACAAAACCTTTTGTAGCGATTTCTCTAATGTTGGACAAAGAAATTCAAAAACCTAAAAAAGTAATGGAGGCGCGTAGCTCAGTTGGTTAGAGTGCTTGCTTGACATGCAAGAGGTCGGCGGTTCAAATCCGCCCGCGCCTACCAATTCATCACTACCATAAATATGACAAATCATTAATCATTACTAGATTAAATGTTTTTTCTTTTCCATATGATATAATCGCGTACGAAGGAACTAGGGCTGGTTTATTTTATGACTATTTATACCTGGTTCATATTTACTTTAAAACACTAAAACAACAATAAAGTTGAGAAATATACTATGAAAACTTACTACAAGCAGTTGATTATATCTACAATTGCAATGGTCGTAATGACTTCAGGATTCGCTCAAAATGTCCTCGAAGAAATAATTGTTACAGCAAATAAA
>Ga0187827_10007425_pt1 | contig 12200 bp, 8 predicted proteins | sample ETNtaG_39_FD_167969 | JGI IMG/M metagenome (GOLD analysis project Ga0187827, IMG submission 167969) | Marine microbial and viral communities from oxygen minimum zone, Eastern Pacific Ocean - ETNP2014_SV_150_PacBio MetaG (Illumina Assembly) | ecosystem: Environmental > Aquatic > Marine > Hypoxic... | reverse complement strand
ATGGAATCGAAGACCAGTATGACGCAGACAGAGATGGTGACGGCTGGAGCAACACTATTGAAAACGCAGCTGGTAGCGATGCGAATGACAGTGCATCCACTCCAAGTGATTGCGACCAAGATGGCGTCCCAGACATCTACGATGGTGGTGATTCAGACGGTGATGGAGTCTCTGATGCTCAAGAAGTGAGTGCAGGCACTAATCCGTGCAATAACAGTTCACAGCCACCGGCGGCTCCTGATATGGACGGCGATGGAATCGAAGACCAGTATGACGCAGACAGGGATGGTGATGGCTGGAGCAACGGTGTCGAAGACCTTGCTGGCAGCGATGCGAATGACAGTACTTCCACCCCCAGCGATGTCGACAATGACGGTATGCCTGACATATTCGATGGCGGTGATACCGATGGTGACGGATTCTCAGATGCTGAAGAGTATGCGGCAAATACCGATCCCAATGACGCTAGCGATGTACCATCATCTGGTGGCTCCAGTGGAGGCGGTGGCCTCCCAGGATTTGAATTAACCATGACCATTATCTCAGTGATTGCAGCACTAGTTATTCTCGGTCTACGTAGACGTCTGTGAGACATCTGCATTAAATGGATGGCCAATATGCGGGAGCCCCTCTGCACAGAGGTGGCGGCCGAATCCATACGATTACGAGGTTAACGTTGAAACAGAATTCAAGGGTGATATTGAAGAAGTGTAAGTCGAGGGCGGTACGATGCAGACCCCGGTAATCTGTGCTGTTGCTAGAACTCCTGTTGGTTCTTACCGAGGTGCGCTGCGGAATTATTCTGCAACCGAATTGGGTTCTATGACCGTGGCAAGTTTACTTGAAAGCCTAGATATTTCCCCCGATTCTGGTATCATCGATGAACTACTCTTTGGCCAAGTTCTACAAGCAGGCGCAGGACAAGCACCTGCTCGTCAAGTAGCGCTAGGGGCAGGGCTCCCCTTCTCCACCCCTTGCACTACCATCAACAAAGTCTGTGGTTCTAGTTTGAAAGCCGCAATGATAGCTGCAACTGCCATCCGCGCCGGTGAATATGAAGTAGTGGTAGTAGGTGGAATGGAATCCATGACGAATTCACCATTTATTGCTAGAAGAACTGGGGAAAATGAGTATGGAGAAATGAAAAATGTGATGATTCATGATGGGTTGTGGGATATTTACAATGATGAACACATGGGGAACACAGGTGAAACCGTTGCACGCGATTTTGATATCTCAAGAGAAGATGCTGACTCCTTCTCTGCCCGTTCACATAGATTGGCAAGCCAAGCATGGGACGCTGGTTGGCTAGAATGGGAGGCCTTCCCTATCGAAGGAGTTGATCGAGAGGGTGAGGCGATGATTCTCGTGCGCGATGAAGGGGTTCGCAGTTCGGCCAATTTCGAGAAATTGAGTGGGTTGAACCCAGTATTCTCATCCGATGGGCAAATCACAGCAGGAAATGCTAGCCAACTCAGTGATGGTGCTTCTGCAGTATTGGTGGCTAGCCGTGAGCGGGCTGAAGCAGAAGGGTGGCCAATTCTTGCAACAATTATTGACCAGACAACTTCGGGGTTGGAGTCGGCTAAAGTCATGGCTGCACCAATACCCGCAATATCCACTCTGTTAGAGAGAAACAATTTGACAATTGATGACCTTGATATCATTGAGCACAATGAAGCCTTCGCGGCCGCCTCTTGTGCTATTGCTAAGAATTTTGATATTCCTGATGAAAAATTCAACCCACACGGTGGTTCTGTTGCTATTGGACACCCATTGGCGTCCTCCGGAACACGCTGCTTAATGACACTCATCAATGCACTTCGAAGAACTGGCGGTAGGAAAGGAATTGTCACCTTATGCCTAGGTGGCGGCAATGCTGTTGCAATGCTTATTGAGTCTGAATGACTTAATCCAAATGTGGGTCCACATCGATTGGAATGAGATGTTTCTCATACTCGAGAGTTGCAATCTTGAGTGGGTCAAGAACGAAGCGAATGTTCACTTCATCGACACCATAGAGTGCTACGAGTTCTTCGCGGAACTTCTCTCGCAACTCTTCCTCAGTTGCGTGCAGCGGTGCCCCCATGCTAATCTGCAAGGCTCTAGAACCTATGATTCGTGCCTTCTCAAAACGGGTGTGCTCTCTCTTCGGTTTTACCATAACTATCACGCACAGACTATGTCTGTGTGGCGGCGACCTTCGCCTCTCTCATAAGGCATTCGGGTTTTGAAACATCTATTCCTCACTCAAATCAGGCCCATCAGAAGGTATATGTGAAGGTATTTGGCGCCTGAAAAGAACTGGCAGAGTGTGGCGCATTGGCACAATTGCGAGAATCAAAATGAGAACTGTAAACACCGCAATGACCATTGGAGATATGGACTTGGCCTCAGTGGGCGCCTGCCAAGAATCAGATAATCCTGAATTGAGCGGTGTCTCTGAGCCAGGTTCAAGTTCGGGAGTGCCCGCTATACGTACAATAGCCGTGATTGAGAGATTCTCTTCCAGCACCTCATCCAGAGTGACTGATTCTGTACCCACATGGCTCTGGTCGGTTAATCCACCGCGTACCACATTGTCCAGACGTTTTGAGGTACTCGGCCAAACCACATCATCACCCGTTACAAGGAAATCAAGAATTACATCATGTGACGAAGATAGTGACCAGTTCAGAGATAGATTTTCACCATGTAACTGCCAATCAAAAGTGAATGTTGCTCCCCCAGGTCTAGGCAAATTTTCCCCACTTAAGTTGGTAAGAAGAGATTGGAGATCTGTTGCTTGTTTATCGCCCATCAATGTCCAATGGCCATCAATTACCAATGTTGGATAGCCTCCGAGTTGATAGTGACTGTAGATTTCAGAACTACAGTTTGTTACCAATTCATCGGGACTCCCGAAAGATGGGTGCAGGGCAACAACTTCGAGTGCTGGCCACCAAGCCTCTAAATCTTCAACTTCCGATTCAACAGAACGGCACGGCACACACCAAGTTGCGGTATGTAATTCGATTAGATGGGGCGGTAATTCAGCTGTGGATGAATTGCCTGTACCATTGTGAAGTGGCATCGATAGAACATGGATTACCTCCCCTGGATAAGGGGAGTCGCTATCTTCTGCAATCGTACCGATTGATGCTGTAGAAAGTGCCACGAAGAGAATGGTGACGCAGACTAGACGCGCTCCGTTAGCCCCCATCTAAGATGTTCGTAGCCGTTGCTTGATATAGCGGCTACCATGGCGGATGCACATGGTCAAGTGGCTTCGAACATGCGACATACCCCTCCTGTTGGCTGTCATGGCACTCACCGTCATAATTGCCGGGGGATTCGTCAGAATTCAGGATGCTGGCGAATCATGCCCCGATTGGCCGACCTGTTTCGGGACTCTAGGATTTGATGTCAGTGAAGATGAACAAACTGCTTGGTACGATTCAACCGGCGACTACGATTCAAGAGGTGAGAGTCACCGTTACACATCGTTTGAAATATTCACAGAATGGTTTCACAGATTACTAGCAACTTCATCTGGCGCGGTTGTCATTCTCGGCTTGATTCTAGTTCACCGTAGCCGGGATGAATTATCTGATGAAAACTGGAAAGCTGCAATAATCGCCCTCATTATAGTAATATCTCAAGGTGCACTGGGTGCCATTACCGTGATTTTCGACAACCATTCATGGTCAGTAGTACTCCATTTGATGTTCGCTTTGGTATACACTGGATGGCTACTTTGGTGGTGGTTACTCTGGCGTCGTGATGTCAACGCGCTTCCCAATTGGGCCATTTTAGCAGATAACATAGCACAAGACGAGAAGAAATTTTTCGGGATCGCCACACTTGTAACTCTTCCAGTACTCCTGCTCGGTGTGTGGGTCGCTACTGGTGAAGGAGGTTCGTACAACGCAGGATGTAGTGTGGGTTGGTGGCAAGGATGGCCGCTCTGTCAAGGGTCACTAATTCCAGACCTGCTGGCAAACACTGCAATTCTCGTTGCTTGGATTCACCGCTTTGCTGTATTACTGGTTGGTGCGTGGCTTGTTAAAGGATATCTCGACCTGAAAAAGAGACTTGATAGGGGCGCAAAAAATCTCGAATGGGTGTTTGGATTTGGGGTTCTTGCGTTTATTCTCAACATTGCTGTTGGTGCCCTCTATGTGATTCTTGCAGGCAGTGGTGAATTCCCTGAAATTCTCTCTCTCCTCCATCTCGATTTGGCCACTGATGCAATACTGTTGTTTGGGCTTGGTTTCACACTATGTTATCTCAATCAATAGGGTGATTCATAGACAGGTGGCGGCCCGAAGTGGTTTGATGGCAGAGGCGGCACCAGAAATACAGAGCAATAGCATGGCTGTTGCGCTCTTTGCACTGATGAAGCCGGTAGTCATCGGACTATTGCAGGTCACAGCAATTTCCGCAGTTCTCGTTCACGACTTGATTGAGTATCACCAAGGCAATGGATTTGACATATTAGCAACTCTCTGGACCTGTGTGGTAGTCTTTGTTGGCGGATTCCTGACTGCCGGAGGGGCCAATTCAATCAATATGTGGTATGATGCTGATATTGACCCACACATGGGGCGCACCTCAAAACGCCCCATCCCATCGGGAAATGTCACTGGTAGAACGGCATTGCTGTTCGGTATTTTTGCCTCTGTGATAGGCACGATTTGGCTCATCGAAACTGCAAATGAAGTCGCTGCTTTCTGGGCCGCATTCAGTGTTGTGTTCTATATCGCAATCTACACCATGTGGCTCAAGCGGCGCACCAGTCAAAATATTGTGATTGGGGGTATTGCCGGTTCAACCCCACCACTCGTCGGTTGGGCGGCAGCCCAAGATGGGCTATCTATCGCTCAACCACTTGATCTTGGAGCAGCCCTTCCATGGCTGATGTTCTTGCTAATCTTCCTTTGGACCCCACCTCACTTCTGGGCTCTAGCGCTATTCCGCGACAAGGAATATTCTGATGCTAATGTACCAATGCTACCAATCATCAAGGGGGGAAAACACACGATCTCAGAAATGCGCGTCTACACAGCACTCCTCATCGGAATCTCAGCTATGTTCATCGACCCAATCATGTGGGGATTTCCTCGCTCGGAGGTGTGGAGTCAAGGATGGGCCATCTCAACAACTTACTTTGCTTGGGCCCTGGTGCTTGGAATTTGGTTCAACCAATCCGTTCTCAACATCGACTTGAGGGAGGCACGTGATGAAAAAGGAAGAATACCGACCGCGTTCACTTCCTTCATGATCTCCATGCGCTACCTTGCTCTACTATTTGTGACGATGGTAGTATGCGCCGCCTCGTTCTATGTCGGGCTGATTCTGCTAGCCGCTGTGGTATTGCGTGAAATCTACAGTTTGACGAAAAATGACAGTAGTAGCGATTATAATGCTGCTATAATGACAACAGACTGAGTCGTTGAGTCTTTACGAAAGGTCCACCTCTCAACTTCTGCCGGCGTAGCCGCGCGGGGGATTGAAGATGCAGGAAAGCGACCTTGTTTACGATTGGAATGTGATAAACTATGATTTCAACCGAAATGCATCCAATCATCCGCATGGCGTCTGGTTTGATGATGAAACACTGCGTGACGGCTTACAGAGCCCGAGTGCAAGGAATCCAACTGTTGAGGAGAAAATTGAGTTACTCAACTACATGGAGAAACTCGGGATGCAGAAGGTTGACCTTGGTCTACCCGGGGCAGGACCTCACCATATTGGACATATCGATGCCATGCTCACAGAGATTGGCGAGAATAATTTTCAGATTCGTCCTGGTTGTGCGGTACGAACTGTGGTAGGTGACATCGAACCCTTGATAGATTTGCAGGCAAAACACGAGATGCAGATTCAAGCAAGTGCATTCCTAGGCACCTCACCAATACGTCAATTTGCTGAGAATTGGACTATGGAGCGAATTCTATCTACTGCTGAAAAGGCGGTCACTTTTGCTGTTGACAATGATATCCCTGTGATGTTTGTGACTGAGGACACCACTCGCTCAAAGCCGGATGAAATCAAGCAGGTCTATACGCGTGCCATCGAGTTAGGCGCTGACAGAATCTGTGTTTGCGATACTTGCGGGCATGTGACTCCAAATGGGGTACGACAACTGCTCACCTTCATTCAAGATGAGGTGATTCCTGATGCTGGGGTGAAAAGACGGGATATTGAGGTCAACTGGCACGGCCACCAAGACAGAGGTTTGGGGGTTGCCAACAATCTAGCAGCAGTTGAGGCCGGTGCTGATGTAATTCACGGTACTGCTCTTGGAGTAGGGGAACGCGCTGGAAATGCTCCACTCGACCAAACTCTCGTGAACCTCTCACTCATGGGCGTCATTGACAACGACCTTACTCTTCTTGCTGAATATATGGAGAAGGCACACGAGTATGTTGAAGTGGCGCTACCGCGCAACTATCCTGTGTTTGGTGCTGATGCGTTTGAAACCGGGACTGGTGTTCACGCATCAGCTGTCATCAAAGCGATGAAAAAGGGTGACAACTGGCTTGCTGATCGTGTCTATTCTGGTGTTCCAGCGGCCGACTTTGGACTTGAGCAGGTGATTCGTATAGGTCACATGTCTGGACGCTCTAATATCACCTACTGGTTGGAGAAGAACAGTTATGATATTACGGATGAATTGGTCGCCCATTTATTTGATGTTGCGAAGAGTCAGCGACGGCTGATGGAAGATAAAGAAGTTCATAATGCAATTTCTGCATTTCAAGCAGAATAATACTATTTTTATTTCTGTTTCAGGGTGATTAATTAGGCACTTGCAGGGGTAAGTGCTAATTGGGAGCCTAGCGGCCTTTGTGTTATGCGAGGGGTATTGATTGCCGCCTTATTCATACTCTCTATTCTTGCACCACTTGCTAACGCACTTGAACCGATAACTGAGAGAGAATTGAACTTGGGGGCGCCGCTTTCCGATGATGTTGAGGATGCTCCTATCACATACCGCTTTTCACCGGCCGTGAGAGCGGCCTTTGCAAGGGTCAGCGATTTGTCACAATACTCTGATGCTGAACTCGCTTCCGCAGACCAATGGGTCGCCGTAAGCGCAACTCCTCTTGGAGAGGAATCTCGCGATCTTGCTAATACATGGATAATTGATGTTGAGCCGGCGTTGGCGCCGGCAAAATTTGCACAATTACAAGCAGATGGTATTGTTGAGGTAGCCTACCCACTTATCGAGTGGGAAGCAACGACAAAAATGATTCCAGATGACACTAAGTTCTCTGATCAGTGGCATTTGCAAAACACCGGACAAACTGGAGGAACCACTGGTGAAGATGTCAATGTGACTGGGGTGTGGGACAACTACACTGGTGCGGGTGTTGTGATAGGTATTGTCGATGACGGATTGGATTGGGAACATCCAGATTTGGATGATTACTATGAGGGTACTCTAGATTACGACTACTGTGACAATGATGGCAACCCCACTCCATCCAACTGGGATGCTCACGGGACTGCCGCTGCCGGGGTTGCTGCTGCTGTAGGAAACAACAGTCTAGGAGTCACAGGTTCTGCTCCTAAGGCAGGACTTGCGGGATTACAACTCATATCTTGTGGACTTTCAGATACTAAAGAAGCAAACGCTCTCGGCCATTTGCGACAATCGATTGACATCTACTCCAATTCATGGGGTCCAAGTGACAATGGAAACACCTTGGAAGCACCAGGGCCGTTGGTGTTGGCCACCTTTGAGGCAGATGCATTTCAAGGCAGAAACGGCCTTGGAAATATCATTACTTGGGCTGCTGGAAACGGACTAGCAAATGATGATGACTCGAATTATGACGGCTACGCGAACAGCAGATTCACAATCGCCGTAGCGGCAACCACTCATTACGGTGACAACTCTTGGTATTCTGAACCAGGCGACAATATCCTTGTCGCCGCTCCTTCAGATGGTGATGGAGAAGGAATCACCACGACAGACATCGAAGGCTCATCAGGATATACCAATAGCGACTACACTGATGATTTTGGAGGCACTTCATCAGCAACGCCGCTAGTCTCAGGAGTGGTGGCACTAATCCTTGAAGCAAATTCAAACCTAACTTGGCGAGACCTGCAACATGTGCTTGTCAACTCAGCGAGGGTTAACGATGCTGGCGACTGGTCTTGGGGGGCAAACGGCGCAGGGCACGATGTAAGCCACAAATATGGATTCGGAGTAATAGATGCTGGGGCAGCAGTAGCATTGGCTTTGAATTGGACAAATGTTGGAGCTGAATTGAACGTCACAAGCGGGACTCAAAATCTCAATGCTGCTATCCCAGATGCGACTAATGTAGCGGCTACAGATACTATCTACATGAGTGATGACCTACAACTAGAATCGGTTGATGTCATCGTCGATATTGACCACAATACACGGGGTGACCTTGAAATTAAACTGATCTCACCTTCTGGGACTGAGTCTGTACTAGCCACTAAGCACAACGATAACGGCAATGATTACAACAACTGGATGTTTTCATCCGTCCACTTCTGGGATGAAGGAAGTGCCGGCAACTGGACTCTATCTGTGGAAGACAAAGATAGTGGTACATCAGGAACTATCGATGACTGGGAACTGATACTGCATGGGGTAGAGTTGAATCGTGACACTGATTTAGACGGGCTTCTAGACGATAACGAAGTTGACAATTACAGCACAGACCCATATGACAATGATACTGACGATGATTACCTTCTAGATGGCCTTGAGGTACTAAACTACTCGACCGACCCACTCAACAACGATACCGATGGAGATGGGCTTCTAGATGGCCTTGAGGTACTAAACTACTCGACCGACCCACTCAACAACGATACCGATGGAGATGGACTTCACGATGGTTTTGAAGTCACTGTTTCCCACACTGACCCACTCACCTACGACAATGACACCGACTCCGATACTTGGTACTGGTTCGATGACTGTAATGACACAAATCCCCTTATTCATCCTGCGATGAACGAATCACTGAACGGTATTGATGAAAATTGCAACGAACTAATTGATGAAGGATTCAATGAGACTGATTCGGATCTTGACAGGCTAGTGGATTGGGCTGAATACCATGTTTATGGTACTGGAATAAATGTTGCAGATACTGATGGAGACGGGTTGAATGATGGAGATGAGGTGATTGATTGGGGGAGCAACCCGCTCTCCTATGACAATGACACCGACGGAGATGGTTGGTACTGGTTCATTGACTGTGATGATGAGAGTGCATACCTAAACCCCGGCATGGAAGAATCACTTGACGGATTAGACAATGATTGTGATGATTTGGTTGACGAAGATTTCTACGGCCATGATAGTGACCAAGATGGGCTGTTTGACCTTGATGAGTTCAATCTGATTGGCACCGACCCATTTCACAATGATACTGATAGAGATGGACTTACTGACGGCGAGGAGTTGCTCTATACTCACACCGACCCACTATCGCCAGACTTGGATGAAGATGAAGATGGGTTCCGCTGGTTCAACGACTGTGATGACAATGATTCCGCTCGCTCACCGAACGCCAATGAAACTTGGAATTGGTTGGATGACAACTGTGACGATGAAATTGATAATGGAGTAATTTTCTCCGCACATATTCAATGGTCAATATCTCCGTCTGACCTTGATGAAAATAGTTCACACCTCAATTCCACTATCGACACATTGCACCTAAAAATCCAGTTAGTTGATGTAAACTTTGGATGGGATGAACTAGAAAACCACTCAGATATTTATTTGGGAATTCTATGGCCAGATGGGCACTCTACCCCACTCCAATCATCACATGGATTGGAACAGGGCTTTGAGACTCTTTTTGTTGACCTAGAACCACTGAACTGTAGTGAGCCGCTAGCATACAATACCTACGAACAAACGCTCTGCCATCAGCACAATCAGACTTTAGGCCCATGGATATTGATTTTCTCATTGAGTGAAGGAGGAAATGTGCTTGATTATAGCTGGTCAATCTATTACTTCACATGGAATCCACCTGAAGAACAACACGGCAATTCTGATGATGGAAATGATGGTTCAGGAGGAGATTCAGATGATGGGAATACCTCAGGGGAACAAGGTATTGGGGGGACATTCGTCTCTGACAAAATCGTGATTGGACTTGCTGCACTTCTAGTTTTGTCAATTGTAATATTACTTGTAACTAGGCGCAAGCCACCTACTAAACCGATGAGTTTGATTATGCAAGAATTCGAAATCCGCTGACAAGCAGGGAAAAATTGGCACTAGGATTCAAAATAAGGAACCTAATGCTATTGAAAATGCGGCACCCACAAGAACGATTACTACTGCGATTCCAACCAAAATCCACGTCACTGCATCTGTCACTTGGCTGGCATGCGCCTGTTCTGCATCTGTAGTATCAAGCCGAACATCCCCCTTTACAGCACGGATAGCTTTCGCCATCTCTTCGGTCATTTCACCTGTCTGAGCCTTATTTTTTAGGGTGGTGAGTGATTCATCTTCAATGATATCAGCAACCTTTGATTCAATTTTAGATCGCTTGACATCAACTTCATCGGGAGTCCAACCATGTTCGCTCACAGCACCGCCTCACTAGCCGCTGAACTACCGGACTATTTCAAGCATCACGCATTTAGGTAAATATTGAGAAGGAAATGACTTATTTAGCCTACACAGAAGAGGAAATTACTGTTCTTCTTCAGAACTCTCTTCTTCACTAGCAGCAGCAGCCATATTCGCACCATACTGATCATCCCAATCGCGCTGCCATTCAGAATCGACATCACCGCCCTGCCATTCTCCCTCAATGGCAATTTCGTCAACCTCGTACTCTTCTCTCCAAGGCGGGTCCTCAATACTTCCACTGACAATCAAACGTTTATGGCCATCGAGTTGACTCTTGACTAAACGCACCCCTCTAGTAATTGGAAGTAAATGACCAACAGGTGTTCCAGCCGTCACAAACGGATTGGTGGCACTACAGATGATTAAACCTCTTTCAGGAGAAAGAATGTCAGCACTCATACCGGGCTTTTGAGGGTCGACAATTCTGCCAATGATCTCGCCTTTCTCAACATATGAACCCGCTTGGACAAACATATCGACAAGCCCTCCTTCTTCGGCACGCACCCATGCTGAACCGGATGCAAGAAGTCGGAAGCGTGGGCGACTTGGATAACCAGGGATGACTTTGAAAGAGCGTAGCACATTGAGAACACCGTGAACTGCGACTTTCACCGCCTCGTGGTCCGTTTGGGTAGCCCCACCACCCTCGTAAGTCAACGACCCTATCCCTTCTTCAGTTGCATTACGACGTAGTGTTCCACGTGGACCCTTTGAATCGAGAATCACTTCTACGCCAAAAGCGCGGGCCAATTTGTTGCTTTCTGAGTGCGCTAGATTCGCCCTTACCTGAGGTAAGTTTGTCCTCCCTGCCGCTGCACAGTGAAGATCAATCAGATAATCTGTGCTAATGATGAGATTCTCCCATATTTTATCCGCAACTCTGCTAGTTGTATTTCCATCACTTGAGCCGGGGAATTGCCTATTCAAATCCCTTCCATCGGGGAAATATCTGCTAAGGCGGCGGTATCCGGGCGGATTTAGTACTGGGATGATTCGTAGAGTGCCAGCCATTGCACTAGGGTCAAGTGGCCTACCGGGGCCTGTCATCGACTCTTGGCATAACATACTGCAAGCTAGTGGACCTACCAACTCATCACCATGAATAGCCCCTGTAACAGTAATTACGGGACCGGGGCGTGCACCGTGTAGAATAGTGATTGGAGTAGCCCAATTCTCCCCAAGAGTCACATCGAGCAGTGGCATTGAAATTCTACGAATTGAGTTTGGCTTTACTCGCTTGTTAGCGATACGGTGTTGCTTTGGCCCACCGGCACGATCCCATTCACTTCTCTTTCTCCGCTTCGCCCTTGAGAGTGATTTCTGGATTTTATCGCGCCGCTCCTGAGGAATTTGATTACTGACTTTAAGGGCCTTCTTATCACTAATTTCAGGTTTAGGCTTCGCTTTAGCCTTGGATTTTGGCTTTGGCTTTACTTTTGCCTTGGATTTAGCCTTGGACTTAGGCTTTGATTTAGAAGTCGATTTCGGCTTCGGCTTCGCTTTGGCCTTGGACTTAGGCTTTGATTTAGAAGTCGATTTCGGCTTCGGCTTCGCTTTGGCCTTG
>Ga0187827_10007423_pt1 | contig 12202 bp, 9 predicted proteins | sample ETNtaG_39_FD_167969 | JGI IMG/M metagenome (GOLD analysis project Ga0187827, IMG submission 167969) | Marine microbial and viral communities from oxygen minimum zone, Eastern Pacific Ocean - ETNP2014_SV_150_PacBio MetaG (Illumina Assembly) | ecosystem: Environmental > Aquatic > Marine > Hypoxic... | reverse complement strand
CCCAGAGCACCGCCCGCTGAGCAAGAGTGGCCCAAGGGCTGCCAGATCCCGCTTAGCTACCACCGGGTCCCTGATATCGCCTGAGCCGTTGTTTGATCCCAGGCGGGGTGTTCTGTGGCTGTTGGGTGGTAACAGCGCTTGAAAACAGCCGCCAATTAGGGCAAGTTGTGAGTTGTGGATAAAAAACAGAAGAGATGAGGGGGTTAAATGACGGTTAGGGATGACAGGGGTGATGAGAAACAGACAACGGCAGGGTTTCGAGGGCCGCTGATGGTGTAATCCCTCACCTCTGCCAAAAGCAAATTCCTATCCCTCCACCTCCAGTCGGTCGCGCCAATAATCTCAGCACTTTGGGATGTTGGATTTTAAACGATGAAAATCCCATCGCGCCCTACCGAACGAGATTAAATTCGCCCATGCCTCTGCCCAAGAGCGTTCGTCAGTGGATGCGCGAGGAAGATGGGTAGAGCTGTCGGTGGCCTCTATTTATAAAGCTGATCGCTCAGCAGTTACCGGTTTCTACGGCCGGTTGACGACAACAACACGAGGACGTGACAGCAACATCAGTATTTGCGAGTGCGCTCGTCAAGAGCGCCTCAAGATCAATGCGTTCTTTGGTTTCGCCGCGATGCCTTAAGCATTCAACCAAACCGTGAAGAGACCAGACATTGTTCTTGTGCTGAGCACAACGTTGTACAGCATTGATTAATCCTAAATCTGCACGATAGACTTCTTCCGCTTCTTTGTAGTGGCCTTGCTCCATCAGCAACGCTCCCAGAGCATGGCGTGGCGGATGCATCCAGGGCCATGGCTCGGAATAGTGTAGATCGTCACAACGCTGCACACTTTCACGCAAATGCGCATAAGCGACTTCGTGATTGCCTTTGTGGTACTCCAATTCCCCGAGCAGCATCTTTTCGCCAACACCCAGTGTTTTGGTTGCCGGGTTATTGAAGAATTTTCGGCCCGGGTGTACCCGTTCAAGAGACTCATAAAACTGGCACTTGTGATCTTCGGCTTTTGTGAATTCTTTCATTGCTGCATACGCAATCCCCTTGGCGTAGTGGTGCATGCAGGTCGAAACACAATAAAGCTTTGGGTCTTGGGGCATTGGGGTATCAATGATTTCACGCCATTTCCCAAAACGCACAAGCACATGCATTTTCATGGCGTAATAGCCCTCCATCGTGCTTGCGATAAACGGCTTGTCTTTCAGGTTAATCACATCAGGGGGCAGGTTTTCACAAATCTCTTGCGCGGCGGCCATTGCAGGCTGGAACTGCCCCAGAAGCATGCAGGTATACATCATCAGATGCAGGTCATGGCACCGTGCCGTGGTGTAATAGTTGTAAGGCCCAGCGTAGGCGAGGTATTTTCGGTTCACGCGGATGGCCTCTTCGCTCGCGATCCTGGCCTTTTCATATTCGCCACACAGAACATAGATATGCCCGGGCATATGATGGATATGACCTGCATCGGGACATAACCCGACAAGGCGATCGGCTGAATCCATTGCCCGCTCCGGCGTGGGAGACATCTCAAGCAGATGTATATGCAGATGTAAGATCGCCGGGTGTTGTTGCTCGCCGCTCTCATCGGCCAAGGCAATGGCCTTTTCACAGACCGCGATTGCCTCAAGCGTATCGGCACCTACTGTTGGCAGTCCTGTTTTGACGTCCCACAGCCGCCATGGCGTACGGGTCATCATTGCCTCAATGAACAGAGTCATGACGTCCTGGTTTTCGGGAAAGTCAGAGTAGGCCTTGCGCATCGCCTCTGCGTAAGCATCATCCCAGCTGTCATATTCCGATTGACTGACAGTGTGCGGTTTTTGAACTCGCCCGGCCAGTGCACTGATCAGCGCCTTTTCAGGTGGCGTAGCGCTACCCGACAACGCCAGCGCCTGATCAATATGGCTCCGACAAAACGCAGTGCAGTCAACTGCTTCGGGCTTGCTGAAATCACACCAGGGCATATTGTAAAACGGCCCTGCCGCATAGGCCGCTCCCCAATGCAGCATTGCGCAACCTGGGTCAAATTCCAGCGCCTTATTGAAACAGGCAAGTCCTTCTTCCTGATTAAAGCCAAAACACCAGTTCAGTCCCTGGTCAAACAGGCGCTGGGCAATGCCAGATTCGGTGCTGACTGTATAGACATGACTTCCCAGATCAAAGCTGAGTATGTGGTCATCTTCCATTTTGTGATCCACCGATTAGGTATGCCATCCCCGGGGCGCGTTTCAGTTAATCATACAAACTGGTACTTTACTGCTGTTGTAAGCGGTAAGGTGCATGACACGCCAGAAGTTAAAACGAAAAAGGAAAGTGATAACATCAATTAGCCCGATACCAAGATAGCGGCAAATGAATACTTGGAAACTGTGACACCTATTCAGTCCAGTCGAGTGTTGAATGATGTTATTCGGCTCAGTCAACAACATACAGACTATGCAAATCTATTCAGATGCAGTCTGGAGTCTCGTTAAAGCCACCGCTCTCCCAACTACAACCGCTCCCGGATCAACCATTCGTAGTTTAGTCACTGTTGAGTCGGACCGCGACGGTCACGGTTCTAATGTGGAGAAAAAGACTACATCAACGGAAAGAATATATACGCCTAATCAGGAAAGTACCAAGAGCACAAAAAATTTTTTTGCGAGCTATAAAGTGCTTCACTATTATGTTCCAATGGGATAACGCATTAAGGGTGAGGGAATTACAATCATTGAATTAGTCTGAGCCAACGATCTAGCACTCGCAGTCAAATCGGCCAGACGTAAACGTAGGCGAGTTTTACGCTAGCCTAGGGCTAGATGTCACTTTTCTCCTAATACGCAAAATTTCCTTAGCCCTATTGTTGCATGCAAATTCTAAAAGTTTGTGGCACTTCCACGCAATCGCTCTTGGAATCAACAGGCTTTCATTTTTTGAAGGTGAATAAATTTTTATAGCTTTAGAAATATCTGGATCTTTCAGTAACGCTTCTATGAGGCTTTTTCTACGTTTTATACCAACTGCTAGATCAACTTTTCCTAGAATTATTGACCGACTATAAGATACTAGCGCACCTATAACAAAAGATATCGACGTCACCCCTTCTTGAGTAGCATCTGTGTCTAGAGTCCGGTTTTGCAGAACTTTGATTACCGCGTGTCAGAGTTGATGCTTTTTTGAATCGATTGCCAGAGGCATTTTCCAGTTACTGACGGCGTCTATCGAACTTGTGAGCATGCTTAGTTGTTCAGTGTATAGCATAGAATCCTAAGCGAACAGCATCATTGACCCATAGAACGCGTACAACCCATTTCTGCGTTCTACTGGTTGAGAAGGTGCTGTTACACTGAAGAATCGACCCTCGATTGGACATCGGTTGGCCGCGATGCTACGGGCAAGTGCCCAAAAGATGGTTGCCCTACTCGTCAGGTAGAGTTGCAGGAGTTGTGCGTGGGGTGGCCCGGTTGAGTAACAGCACTATCCCTTAACGGCGCCCATCGTAAGCCCGCGTACGATGTGTTTTTGCAATGCAAAAACCGCCACGATCACCGGCACCAGTGCGACAATGCCGACGATTGCCATTTCTCCCCACTTCACGCCTTGTGCAGTGATCAGAGTGGGTATTGCGACCGGCAGTGTTTTGACATCGCTGCCACCGAGCATAAACGCGAACAGAAACTCGTTCCAGGCGAAGATGAAACAAAGCACCGCAGTGGCAACGATACCCGGGCGCAGTAGCGGGAGGGTGATGCGTACGAGAATTTGAATTCGAGAATATCCCTCGACCATTGCGGATTCTTCCAGTTCGACCGGAAGGTCACGGCAGAAACTACGCAATACCCATACGTAAAAGGAAAGATTAAAGGTTAAGTAAGCTGTAATTAGGCCGATATGCGTGTCCAGAAGGCCCACTCTAGCGAATATCAGATAAAAAGGAATAACAAGACATACAGGAGGCGCCATTCGTGTCGCAAGGATGAACAGGAACAGGTCGTCACGCCGCCACATCTCGAAACGCGCAAACGCATACGCAGCTGGGGTACCGAGCAAGACTACAAGCAGAGTACTGCCAGTGGCAACAATAATCGATGTGATCAGATTATGCACAAAACCAGCCGAAATGACATAATCGAAGTGGTCGAGGGTCGGCGTAAATAGCCAAGCTGTCGGACGTTCGAACATGACGACTTCCGGCTTGAGCATGATCGTTACCATCCAGAATACCGGAAACAGGACCAGCGCTGCATAGGCCAGGATCACCAGGGTCCACAGGCGCGCAGCAGAGTTGCTCCTGATTGACAAAGTAGTCTCCATGAACTAGTCGCTCGTCATGATCAAAATGCTGAAAGGCGTTTCTTCGCGATCTGGTAAAACACATTGCAGAACAGGAAAAACATGATCCAAACCATCACCGCCAATGCAGATGCTTCACCGATTTTCCAATACTCGAATGTCATCTTGTAGGCAAGAATAGATGGTGATTCGGTAACAATCCCGGGGCCACCTCCGGTGAGGACAAAAATAGAATCAAAAATCTTGAAAGCGTCGATCAGTCTCAGCATGCCAATCACAACCAGTAACGGTGTAAGCATCGGCAAGGTTATCCGAAATAGTACTTGTACCGAATCGGCTCCATCTACGGCTGCCGCCTTGTACGGATTGATGGGCAAAGCTTGCAGGCCAGCATAGAATGCCAGCATCATGAACGGGGTCCACTGCCAGACATCGATAAAAATGAGTGTGTACAATGCGAGGTCGGGTGACGCGAATACGGACGTCTTACTGACCAGTTCAAATCGCTCTAGGATATTATATGAGAGCAGACCCCAAGATCCTGCCAGCATGATTTTCCACAGCAGTGCAACAACGATTGGTGCCATCATTGTTGGAATAAATAGAAGTGGAACGATAAAACGACGTCCAACGATGCGCTGGTTCAGGACCAGTGCACCAATAAAACCCAACATGAATTCAATCGGCACCGCGATCAGGATAAATATCCCTGCGACTTTAAGGCTGTTCCAGAACCTCGGGTCAGCCAGCACGCTCGCGTAGTTGGCAAACCAGAAAAAGTCCCCAACACGGCCATACTTGACCTCGTGGACCGACATGTAGATGGTGTAGATAAACGGAATCAAGCTGACCAGGACAAGCGTGACCATAGTCGGGGTGATGAGAAGATACGGATACCAAAAACGCTTTCGGTTGTCCGTATTGTTCGTCGTTGTGGTATTAATCGAATCCACAGTGAGTGTCCATTAACAAAACAACAGCCTCTATCGCTTGTACCGTCTGGTTGTTTCTGTAGAAATTTGTCTGGGGCTACGCAATCGGTGAGAAATTTATGAGCGTGCGCGACGAAGACAGCGTTAGGGTGCGGTACCTGACGATACCGCACCCCTTACAATCTGAAACCTAACGCAACGAGCTCACAGCAAACATTTCTTGCAGATCTTGAGTAGCTTTTGCTGCCCGATTTTGACACCTTCCTCCGGGGTAATCTGGCCCAGACCGATCTGCTGGATGATTGAGGCCATCTCGTCATAAACCTCAAAGAAGTTAGGCATTTTTGGTTTGCCATGTGATCCTTTCATTGACTCGCGCATGGCAGCGGCGAGACTTGCAACAGCAGGTCCTTTCATAACCGGCAGATCCCATGAGCTGTTACGAATGGGCACACCCCCTCCGCCAGCGTTCAGTAGCTTTTCCTGGGTAGTGCGATCCACCATCCATTGCATGAACAGATATGCGGCCTCAACATTTTTCGATGCTTTGCTGATAACGATCACAGAAGGCTCACCAGCGGTTGTCATAGGACCATCGAATTCGTCATTTCTCGGGATGTTGCCATACACGAATTTGCCATGAAGAGCAGACTTTCCGGGCACGTCGATACCAAATACAAAGTCACTCCATGCAATAGTTTGAGCAGCAATGCCATTGCCCATGACAGTCGGTACGTCGATCAGCGAATATTCGGCCTGACCAGGGGGTGAAAAATTCCACAGGTCACCCCAAAACCGCAGTGCAGCAATATTCTGAGGGGTATCGAATGCGGGCGCGCCTTGCTCATCAAGAAGTCCACCCCCCCAGTTTGTCAGAAAATTAAACCAGACACCCGGGAAAGTTGTTCCACCCTTGATCCCTTCCATAACAATGCCGAAGAAATCAGACTGCAGTGTAGTGCCCGCGAGCTGTTCTCCCTTCTTCCGAGTAAAAAATTCAGCGATGTCCCTCATTTGTTGCATCGTTTTTGCCGGCGCCAGGTCATAACCGTACTTTGCCTTGAACGCGGACTGCTCACCGGCGTGGCTGAGTAGGTCGTTGCGTGCCCAGTACACATGGTTGTAGTTCCAGTTTAGGAACCCATACTGTTTGCCCTTGTACTTCGTTGTTGAAGAATTAGACGGCTCAATCAAATCATCTAAGGCAAGATCCGGGTTGGTGATCTGCCCGTTACTTAGCAGACCCGTGATGTCGACTACAACGCCAGCATCCAGTAATGGACCCATTTGAAAGCTGTGCAACATGACAGCGTCGAAATGACCGCGGCCTGACAACATATCTGCTTGACCTTTGCCGATAACGTCGAAGTGATTCAGAAGTTCATACTCCGTTTTGATTCCGGTTTCCTTTTCGAATTCGGGCACCAGCGTCTTCATTGTCTCCTGTAGCGGCGTCACCTCATCTAGGACACGAATTGTGGTTCCCTTGTAAGGGGCTGCTGCCTCCTTGTAACTCCAGGCATAGGCTGACGTAGAAACTGAGAGGCCGACGACTGCGGTGACCAGCAATGATGCTAATGACCTTGTCGCGGTGTTAAGACAAATCTTAGGTAATTTCCCGTACATGTGCTCTTCTCCTTGTGGTTGATAAATCCCGTTGGGTTATCTATTCGTCCAACTACTGTACCTCACCGGTTTGCGCATCAAAAATGACGCTGTCGGACGTCGTCAATTCGACACCAACAGTGTCTCCAACATCGACCATAACAGCCTCTTTGGTCTTCACTTTTAGACGATCTCCTCCCAGATCAACAGTAACGATACTATATTTCCCGAACGGTTCTACGGTATAGACCTGTCCTTTAAGTCCAGTCCAACCGTCAGCACACTTGAGTATTAGATCAGTGGGCCGCAACCCCAGCAGACTTTCCTGATGGTTCACTCGTTGTTTCAGTACCACCGCCCGACTCTTTTCAACTTGGATCGCCCCGGCATCATGACGAAAGTACATCGCTCCAGAATTTTCTTCGAAACGACCCGGAAGGATGTTCATTGATGGATCGCCAATCAGTTTCGCTACCGTTATATTAGCTGGTCTCAGGAATACCTGTTCTGGTGTGCCGATCTGCTGTACTCGCCCCCCAGACAGCACAATGACCCTATCTCCAACAGAAAGGGCTTCTACCGCATCCGGGGTACACCAGATAGACGGCAGGTCGGTAGCAGTCAACCGACGACATACAGCGCCGCGCAGCTTGTGGCGCAGCTTGGCGTCTAGATGGCTGATGGGTTCATCCAGAAGGTATAAGCTGGGGTCCTGTACCAGCATTCGGCACAATGCGACACGTTGTTTCTGGCCTCCCGAAAGTTCACTCGGCAGTCTGTGTCCAAACCCAATCATTTCAGTCAGGGCCAGAGCATCATCTACAGCATTGCGAATTGCGTCAGCACTGTAACGTTTATTGGCTCGTGGAGACCGCAGGGGTGAAGCAATATTTTCAAAAACATTGAAATGTGGGTAAAGGGCGTAGGACTCGAACATATAGGCGACATTCCGGAACTGTGCTGGCTGGTGCGCCACGTCTTCATCGCTGAGCATGATGCGACCCTTGTCGGTAGATTCAAGGCCGGCAATCAGCCGACAAATCGTTGTTTTGCCTGCACCGGAGGGTCCCGTCACAGCAACAATTTCGCCGGACGCAACACTGAGACTTAAGCTATCAAGCGCACGTGTCGAGCCATAGCTTTTTGTTAATCCGGAAATCGCAAGAGAAGGACCGTCCATCAGTCTGGCAACAGGAGATTAGCCCCATTACTCGAATCAAAAATACACACGCGATCGGTGTCCAATTTCAGTAAAAGCTCATCACCAACAGTAATCGAGCTCGGGCCATCTGTTTCCACGACCATGCTAGATTCTGGATTTTCCCAATCTACACCGCCCTTCGTTCTGTGGTCAATGCTAACCGTCAATACTTCTGCGTCCCCCCTCAATTCACGAAAATACACTCGACCGGTAATCGATCCATCCGGAGTCGATTGTCCCGGTAAGATCGAACCGGGTGATACAACAGATAAATGTTCAGGCCTGACTCCGATTGTGATCTCATTGCGGCCGCGACTTTGTTCAAGGCAACGAGACTGGACCTCGTTCAACAATAGTGACCAGCCATAGCCACGCAGTTGCAATAAATGTCCCTTGCGAGAAAGTTCGGCCGACATCAGGTTCATCGGTGGTTCACCAATGAAATTGGCTACAAATAAGTTTGCCGGTCTTTCATAAAGTTCATCTGGAGTCGCGACCTGCTCCAGCATCCCTTCATTCATGACGGCCACCTTGTCCGACATGGCAACAGCTTCTATTTGGTCGTGGGTTACGAGGATAGAAGTTAGACCAATGGTCTGTTGCAGGCGCTTAATCTCACCACGCAGGTAAACCTTCTGATCTGCATCCAGATGACTAAGGGGTTCATCAAACAACAATAGTTCCGGATCTCTGACGAGAGCTCGACCGATGGAAACACGTTGTTGAGCACCCCCACTGAGTGCTTTAACGTTGTCGTCAGCAACATCACCAAGATTCAACAGTGCGATGGCATCATTTACCCGAGTTTGGATATGACGCGAGGCTGCTTTTCTTACCTTCAATGGAAAAGCGATGTTTTCACGAACGGACAGGTGGGGGTAAAGAGCATAGTCTTCAAATACCATCGCGATATTCCGTTGACCAGGTGTCAGATCTTTGACGGATCGGTCCCCGATGAAGATATTTCCTCGGCTGACTTGCTCAACTCCTGCGATCATCTTCAGGGTTGTGCTTTTGCCGCAGCCGGAAGGTCCAAGCAGTGCCAGCATCTTGCCGTCGTCACAATCCAGAGTCAGGTCACGGACTGCTTCAATGTCACCATAATACTTCCACACTTCTTCCAGTTGAACATGCGCCATCAGTCAAACCCGGTTGCGAATAGATCGTTGAAACAGATTTCCGACTGCCAAACATCCTCGTTGACACCGACCGCTTTTGGAAAAGCCCTTGCCGCGAAGGTAATACGAAATCGAAGAAATGCCATCCCTAATATTTACCTCCAGTACCGATAGGTTACAAGCGATTCAGATGGTCTTTATACTTTTGTTGGAAATTTCACCACACCCTATTCGAAGGTTACAGATGATCTGGGGTTGGTCCCGTGCCTAACACCGTCATCTGGGATATCCAGCACAAGCCCCTTTTCTGTACCATTACAGTCAGATTATTCGACAAGTTCTATGATTGGGTTACCAAATCATAGCATTCGCCACAGGCTACACTTGGTAGAATGGGTTAGAACATCAGGCGTTCCAGTGACCTGATGCTGCGAATATTCGCCCGCAACGCTGCCAGATGCCCACTATTCTCCAGAGGCTAATTTAATGGTCGAACATCATACACTGCAAGCTAATCCCGAAACCGTCGCGTGGGGTTATTGGGATGCCGCTCGAGATCCAGTTCTTCGTATTAATTCTGGCGACCGGGTGACATTGCACGCAGTATCGGGTGAACCGGAAGACTTGCCGAACGATCATGCACTCGTTCTTCCCGAGCAATTTGAGATACACGCACGCTGTGCGCGCGGACCAGGTCCACATTTTTTGACCGGGCCAATATGGATGAACAACGCCGAACCAGGTGACACACTCGAGGTTCGTATCATTGAGATTCAACTCCGAGACGAATGGGGTTGGAACCTCATCGAACCACTTCTAGGTACATTGCCTGAAGATTTCCCCAGTCGCCGGCGCCTGGTTTTGCCTATCGATCGAGACGCACAGATCGCTACACTACCGTGGGGAATCGACATAGCGCTAAAGCCGTTCTTCGGAAATTTCGGCGTCGCACCCCCGCCACATTATGGGCGGATTACATCTACCATCCCTCGTGAGCACGGCGGTAATCTCGATAACAAGGATCTCGTTAGTGGTACTACGACCTATTTCCCAATTTGGAATGAAGGGGCTTTGTTTTCAGCAGGGGACGGACACGCTGTTCAAGGCCATGGTGAGGTCTGTCTCACCGCAATTGAAACGGGTATGATCGGCACGTTTGAACTGATCGTGCGAAAAGACCTTAAGCTGAAGTTTCCACGTGCAGAATCTCCAACTCATTTGATCTCGATGGGGTTAAACGAAGATCTGGATGATGCTGCAAAACAAGCACTTCGCGAGATGATTGACTGGATAATCGGACTTACCGATCTGTCCCGGGAGGATGCTTATACTTTGTGTAGCCTGGCGGGTGATCTTCACGTCACGCAGCTCGTCGACGTCAACAAAGGAGTGCACTGCATGCTGCCGAAAGCTTTGTTGCCTGTCTAAACCAGTGTTTCCGAGCCAAAGGCTTGTCCCGACGGCAGAGAGAGATCACCGCACACGGGCCGATTGCGAGTCAACGCCACTCCTATTTGCAACGTCTACGAGCCAATCCCAAGGTCTTCCAGTGCGTGGCTGAGCACATCCTCGTCGATTTCGTATCGGTCGGCGATCGCAGTGAGCCTGCTGTGATCGACTCGTAGCTCCTGCTGGCTGGATGTAGATTCCATCTGCAGCGTGTCTCCGCCAAACCGCTTCAGGATGATCTGAACGACATCCGGTCGCGAGTAATGTCCTACAGCATCGACCATGCCACGTTTGACCTTCAGCGCGTCGGATTCCAGGGTGGCATAGATCATTTGTTGCCCCTTCTCAGGGCCGGATATAGGAACTCCAAGTGGGCCAATAATCTCGCTGTCGCCTTGAGCAAATGAGGTATTAAGGCGTTCAGCAAGAGGAAAATCGGATGGCATGTTCGACTCGTCCATAATGCCTACGGGTTCTATAACAAATGCCGATGCTTCGACTGCATGACAGCGCGATACGGCGTGGCCCCAGAACAAGCCATCAGTATCTGCTTCATGAACTCTTGGGCCAGTATGAACCGCAAAATTGCCAGGCCACGATGAAATATGAATGTCTTCTCCCATCGCGATCATTGCGGCGCGAACTGCTGTCATTGTGTTTTCTGAACATATCAACCCACCGATCCGCCCGATATCCGTCTCATACACGGCTACGTCACGAGAATCACCCCGGCCGTGAAACATTCGTTCCATCCCAGTCGGAATCAGTTTACGGTGTTTTCCGAAAAGCTTTCCATCCCTGCCGATAAACAGTTGCGTGTTGTAGACCGTAGCGGTCCCAGGTCTTTCGTCCCGCTCGTTGCAGCCCATAACAACGTGAGCGTTGGCTGTACGGGCAGCATTCATCAATGCCTCACTCTCTTCGCTGGGAATTCTCAGTGAATTTTCAAACCATATAAGCCTTGCGGCGGCCCACTGGTCTAGATCTGAATCCCAGCCTTCTGACCAGAATGGATATCCCGACAACCAGGTTTCCGAAAACACTACCAACTCTGCACCTTCTCGGCCGGCCTCTATAATCAGTTCACAGGCCCGTTCAACGGATTTCTGAAGATCCATCCAGAATGGAGCAAATTGCGGAATCGCAACCTTGACACTCTTTCTGCCCCCCAGTATGTCGGTCTTATTGTTCAACATTTTGTGTCTCCATTTATCGCTGCGCATCACGAATGAAAGGTATGGTGATAATTTGACGGGTCTGCTTTGCGTGCCTCTACCCGTGGAAGTCCCAGCCTGGGTGACCTCTACTGTCTTGGGGTGGGCTACTACCCGTGCTATCTGTGGGCGATACGCAAAGGACAGAACCAATTTCCATTGCCATCTTGGTTGACATGAGCATCTTGCAAGAAAGCATTTGTGAGACTGGTCTTTGCATGAGGCCGAACACAGGAGCACGTTGTACTTGTGTCAGTAACAGTACCATACGCTTCGAAATGCGCCGCGCCTTCCTTGTAAGTCGCATCCAGCGAGGCCATTTGATCCTGCCGCCCGATAAACAGGACGCCACGGGGCGTCAGGATCGGGTCGTCGCAGAAGCCATCCGGCGGATCGA
>Ga0187827_10007421_pt1 | contig 12206 bp, 4 predicted proteins | sample ETNtaG_39_FD_167969 | JGI IMG/M metagenome (GOLD analysis project Ga0187827, IMG submission 167969) | Marine microbial and viral communities from oxygen minimum zone, Eastern Pacific Ocean - ETNP2014_SV_150_PacBio MetaG (Illumina Assembly) | ecosystem: Environmental > Aquatic > Marine > Hypoxic... | reverse complement strand
TTATAATCGCCCAGGGAAAAATAGTCGTGGCCCTCCGCCAGTTCATTTTCATCCAGCAGGATTTCTTCCGCTGTTTCCAATGATCCTTTTTTTCGGCAGTGAATGGCATATTCCTTCTTTGATTCAAAGCGGCGGTAGTAATAATAGCCATTATCCAGGTAAGGCACAGTACTGTCATCTTTCTTTATGCGACCTACTATTTCATTAAAGATCTTTTCCTGAAGTCCTTCCGTATGGGCCAGACTGGTCTTAATATATTGTCGTTCTTCATTAATGTATGCCAGGACATCCGTGGTTTGCTTATCTGGATTCCTGGCCAGTTTCTGCTCATCGGTCAAACGCATCCAGTAGTAATCATCCATTCGGGTTTCGCCATGGAGGGTCAACTCTTTGGGTTTTTTGGGAGCGTCCGGGGGCAACAGGTTTTTGGTGCAGGCATTCATGGTTAAGACAATCAAGAATATATAATGTTTCATATGATGGATGTAAATCTGGTAATCTGGGAGGAAAGCAGCTCCGGAGGAGGGACTCGAACCCCCGACAAAGTGGTTAACAGCCACCTGCTCTACCAACTGAGCTACTCCGGAAAAATAATTTGTCAAAAAAAGCTGGGGAATTTAGGTTTATTGCTAAACTGGTCAAAGGTACAATTCCCTGGAAGGACTGCGGAATCACGCTTCAAATCATTGGCCCCGCGGATGTAATTTACTTTGTGCCGGCAATTGCAAATCTTTCCCACCTGAACCCCAAAAAGCTGTTTATAATCCTCTTCGGCCTGTACCTGCTCCTGGGGATGCATTTTTTCATGGACAATGTGGGCGGCTACGGCCTGTACATCCCGGCCAATATTGCGGGCTGGATTCTTGTTGGCGGCATGATTGGTCTGGGCCTTTGGCGGTGCGGTGCAGAGGACAGGGTTCATATAAGCCGTTTCGCTCTGTTCAGCTGGCTGGGATTCATCCTGCTGCTGGTACCCGTATTTTACACCAATAATGAACACAGTGGCCGGGCCGCGCTGCGGCTTTGGGGTCTGGCCGGCGGGCTAGTTTTCTATTTTTCCCTGGCCCAGTTTCAATTTACTAACGATGACCGCCGCCTGCTGCTGTTTCTGATCCTGGGCGGCGCAGGGATGGAAGCCTGTTTTGCCCTGGTCCAGTATTACCATCTGGCACCGCAGGCCTGGTACGGCTACCGGCTGGACCCGGATTACCCCTCGGGCATTTTCCAGCAGCGCAACCTTATGGCCAGTTTCCTGGCTACGGGCTGTGCCGTGAGCCTATACCTGCTTAATACCGGCGGGGAAACCACAGGTAACAGCATCAGGAAATGGCTTATCTATGGTGTTCCTTTTTTGTGTTGTATCTTGTTTACGGCACTCAACTCCAAAACAGGTTACCTTGGTTTTGCCCTGGCCCTGCTCTTTTTATCCCCATCACTCCAGTGGAAAAAACGGCCTGTTCAGGCCTGGATCCTGGCAGCGGCTGCCGGGTTCTTAATTGGTGCCTGGACGCCCCAGGCCCCGCCGGCGGTACAGCAGAAAGTTTCCAAGGCTGAAAAACGGACCAGGAGTATTCAGGGCCGTCAGGCGCGCTTCGAAACAACCTTTCAGCTCTGGCAGCACCAGCCTTTCTCCGGTGCGGGCTACGGCGCCTTCCCCCGGGCCTACCGCGACCACCACGCTTACCGCCGGGCCCAGGAACCGGATTTCCAGGGAGAAGAAGGCTATGTGGATCATCCCCACAATGAGCTTTTGTTTTGGCTGGCGGAAGGCGGCCTTATTCCTTTCCTGGGACTCATGGTCATGGCCGTCGCTTGGTTAATTATGGTACTTCGGCTGCCTTTGAAAGACAGCCTGCCCTGCCTGGCCCTGGTAACACCCATTCTGCTCCATACCCAGGTAGAGTTTCCCTTTTACCATTCCCTGGTACACTGGATCGTTTTTTTAACCCTGGCTTATTTTCCCGACGCAAAGTGCGATGAAGCACGGGAATATTCTTTCCCAAACCTGCAGCTCATGAAGATCCCTGCAGTTCTTATTCCCGCTATTGTTGGCCTGTACATGGCTGCCGCCCTCCAGACCGCCTATATGATCACCCGGTTTGAGCGTACAGACTACAAGGACCCGGAACTTCTGCACCGGGCCTGGAATCCCCGGGCCTGGCACCTGCGTTATGAGGTCAACATTATGAATATGAACCTGGATATCGCCTATAAGACCGCCAATGCCGAATTGCTCCAGAAATACGTGGACTGGGGCCGGGGTTTTGTCCGGCACTCCCCTTTCCTGTACATTTATTACGACATGGCTGCCGCCCTGAGGGCCATGGGCAAAGAAGATGAATCCTGGGAACTGATAAACCAGGCCCGCTACCTGTACCCCGATACCCAATGGCTGAAGACCTCCCCAGCTGATTCCTCAGACCGCTCATTCAAAACAGGTCAATCTTCCACCAGCAACTGAAAAACTTTCTATCATCTGCAACTTTCCTCCTACCAATAACACCATTGTCTTATTTTGTTACAGTAGAATAGTTGTAACATTATAATACATTTCAATACAATTTATATAAACTTCACCATCAATTGAATATAATATTAGACCAAATTATCCATTTTGGAATAATTATTGCTTCTCCTTGTAATAGAAGATAAGACCCAAAGTTTTGTTAGTATCATTTCTGTAACGTTCTGTTACATCCTCCTTAGTTGGGAAAATACTTTCCTCTCTTAAAATCCCCTTGGGTTTTCTTTTGGCATAATTATTGCTTATTTATGTTTAGTATATATATATATATCTTTGGGAAGAGAAAAAATAATGAAATTGGAACATAAAATTATACTGGTTATCTATCTGGCATTTACCAGTGCACTTTTATTTGCTGGTAATGTAGATAACACAAACATACCCGATACAGAAAATGCAATTGTTCAACATATTTGTGATGAACATACATGTGACCAAGAAGGATCTGAACTAGTTTTTTATAATAATAAAGTAAATTCTATTCCTTCTCTGAATATCTCCACAGATTATCAACCCAGAGATAATTTTAATATAGATTATCCCGATCCTCCAGAATCAGTTACAATGTCAAGGGATGGTGGAACTATATACCAATTCACAAATTGTGATCAGACGGGCAGGTATGGCCCCAGCCAATCCCAAGCGAATAGTACATACTCTGGGACATCGTTAGATGGATTAGTGACAGTAACTGATGGGATACAATATTGGACAGTACCCTCAACTGGTAATTATACGATAGAAGCATGGGGTGCCCAAGGTGGTCGTAGTGATGAGGGATTTGGAGCCAGAATGAAAGGTGATTTAGATCTAACGGCTGGAACAGTTCTAAAAATACTCGTTGGACAAAAAGGGGGGTTAGATACTCATACAGGTGGTAGTCATCCACTATCAGTAAGTGGTGGTGGTGGAACATTTGTCGCAAAAAATGATAATACACCATTAATTGTTGCTGGTGGTGGTGGTGCTCGCAGGAATAATAATAATAGTACAAGTCGCGACATAACTGATGGTACAATTAATAACGATGGCCAAGACGGGTATTACAATGGTTCATCATTGAACAATGGTGGTACAAATGGCAGTGGGGGTACAACTTCCTATACGGGTAATCATGGTGGCGGTGCCGGTGCCGGTTTCACCGGTAATGGTGATGCATCTAATGATTCTAGAGGTGGATCACCAATAGAGCCAATGTCGTTTATTAATGGTGGGGTAGGTGGCTATACTCCATCAAATTATATGAGTGAGCCTCCTAAATACGGTGGATTTGGAGGAGGATCCGCTGGTGGATGGGGAGGATCTGGCGGAGGTGGGGGATACTCTGGTGGTGGTAGTGACCACAATAATGGATATTCCGGCGGTGGTGGTTCCTACAATGCCGGTACAAACCAAGATAATCAAAACGGAATAAGATCAGGCCATGGTTTAGTAGTTATAACGTCTACTGCAGCACCAGCAAACACAGCCCCCACAGCCACAGCTCAATCTGTATCAGGGAGTGAAGATGCTACACAAACAATTACCCTGGCAGGAACAGATGCTGAAGGCGATGCCTTGACTTACACAATAAATTCCAACCCATCCCATGGTACCTTGAATACAGTGGCTGTTAACAGTTATCTAAGTTTTGACGGTAGTGATGATGAAGTAAAAATTACAGGAAGTGGTTTTATATCAGGGAATGAACCTCGTTCAATTAGTGTATGGGCGGATGGCTCTTCTGGAAATATTGTTTCTCTTGGACATGGTTGGTCAAGCAGTGGTGCGCGTTTCTCAATTTTAATCAGTCAAAGAAGAGTTCACATTATAGGGCAATGGAATGATTGGGCTACAAATTATTATCTACCTGAAAACCAAATGACGCATCTGGTTGTAACTCATGATGGTTCTACAGTAAAGCTGTATGCCAATAGTGTATTTCAACAACAAACTTCAAAAACATATAATACCAATTCTAATATGCCTATTATGATAGGGACTAACACAGATGATAGAAATGACGAATATTTTAATGGTTCTATTGATAATGTGATAATTACAAGAGATGTACTGTCAACACAAGAGATATTCGAGTTATATAATGGAAATAACCCAGCATTAAATAATCTTGTGGTAAAATATGATTTTAACGAAGGTTCTGGGACAACTGTTTCTGATTTAAGTGGGAACGGTAATGATGGTACCATCGATGGTGCTACTTGGGGGGAAATTGAGAATCCAAATGCTGTAACCTACACCCCCAACGCAAATTATAATGGCTCTGATAGTTTTACCTTTACAGCATCTGATGGAGAATTAACATCAGAAGCGGCTACAGTAGATATTAATATAACACCAGTAAATGATGCTCCGGTGTTGGACCCCGAGGGCGTCATCACGCCCGTCTTGATGGACGAGGATAATACTCAGCTCTTGGCATCGGCGCAGGACCTATACAATGCTGGTGTGATTGTGGATGTTGATAGCCCTCTCGAGAACCTGAACTTTTTATTGACTGTGGACAACGAGAATATTTCGATTGAGTGGGACGGGGAGGTCTCTTCTAATCCGGCTGTGGTTCCAGACCCAGATTATTTCGGTGCGGCAATGCTCACCCTTTGTATCTCCGATGGAGAAAATGAAACCTGTGGTAGTAATAATCTCACGGTCAATCCAGTAGAAGATGCTCCCACGGCTTCGGCTCAATCGGTAGAAGGTAATGAAGATGCTATTCAAACAATTACCTTAGCTGGAAGTGATGCTGACGGCGATGCCCTGACTTATTCATTGGCAACTAATCCGTCCAATGGTACTGCGACTTTAAGTGAGGATGTGGCTACCTACACACCTAATGCAAATTATAACGGCTCTGACAGTTTTACATATACTGTCTCAGACGGTCAACTAACTTCAGAAGCGGCTACAGTAGATATTAATATAACACCAGTGAATGATGCACCCATGGCTTCGGCACAATCTGCATCAGGCAATGAGGATGCGGCACAAACAATTACCCTGGCTGGTGCCGATACTGAAGATGATGCTCTGACTTATGCATTGGCATCAAATCCGTCCAATGGAACTGCCACTTTGGGTGATCGGGTAAGTCTCAATTTTGATGGTAATGGTGATTATGTCAGTGCTGCAAATAATGGAGGGTCTCTTGCTATACTTGGAGAGGTTACAGTTCAAGCCTGGGTTAATTTGACCACTATTTCTAACGGACCTATTGTTTATAAAAACCAGAATGGCAATGGTACAGATAATCGCGACAATTATCTCCTTAAAGTTGGTAGTGATGGAAAATTTTCTTTCCACAATGAAAGAGCATCCGATGATGATGACTTTGGTGTTTTTTCTACAACGGTTGCTGTTCCCGGGGTATGGTATCATGTAGCAGGTGTGTATGATGAAAGCGATTTAAAGATTTATGTAAATGGGGTCTTAGAAAACAGTAATAATGTTGGTGACTATAATCCTTATACTGGGACAGGACCTCTTCAAATAGGTAGTGTTTCTTTATCAAATCATGGTACAATTTCACATCTCAATGGCAAAATAGATAATGTTAGTGTTTGGAACACAGCATTATCTGAATCAGAAATTCAAGGCAATTTGTATTCTGAACTGATTGGAAATGAATCCGGTTTGGTGGGCTACTGGAATTTTAATGAAGGTTCCGGAACAACAGTTAGCGATCTGAGCAATAACGGAAATGATGGCACTATAACTAACGCAACCTGGAACAATGAGGCCAATGTGGTAGTGTCTTACACCCCTAATGCAAATTATAATGGCTCTGATAGTTTTACCTTTACAGCATCTGATGGAGAATTAACATCAGAAGCAGCTACCGTAAATATTTCTATATCAGCAGTAAATGATGCCCCCACAGCCTCGGCACAATCTGCATCGGGCAACGAGGATGCGGCGCAGACAATTACCCTGGCTGGAAGTGATGTAGATGGTGATGACCTAACCTATGCATTGGTATCAGGTCCATCTCATGCCAGTCTAAGGTTGAGCGCTGCAAGTCCTATTGAACTGAGTGATTCCCCCCCATATATTCCGTCGGGTCAATATACCCTTCTTCCGGATGGCTCACTAGAAACGCCTATCGAATGGTCATTCCCAGGAACGACTGGTGAAGGTGATATCACCCAATTCATTATACGTTCTGACTGGCACAGTAAGCGACCCAAGGATATGGAAATTCTTTATGGGGAAACTGTGGTCGCATCTTGGACCCATCCCAGTAAAGGGAATGGTGGATGTGCTGAAAATTTAGAAGATTATTTAGAGAACGGGCTTTCCATTCCTGGTTCCGATTGCAACACAGGAACGCCATCATACTCTACTGGTGTTTTTGGTGCGGAAGTCAATTTTGATGAAGCTGATATTTTAACATTGCGTATTCTTTCAGCATGGACTGTACATGGGATCTCTTTTAATGATGCGTGGGTCTTAGGCGGGGATTACTGTGTTGAAGAAAATTGTGACGGAGCCATAGTCGACGAAGATACTGAGATTAATTATATGCCAAATAGTAACTATAACGGTACTGACAGTTTCACCTATACTGTCTCTGATGGCTCTGCAACATCTCAAGCAGCAACAGTAACCCTTACAATAGCGCCAGTAAATGATCTCCCGGAAATTACCTCTGCATATGTAGCAGATATCAACCAGGGCAGCAGCTATAGTTACACAATTGAGACCCAGGATATAGATGGAGATGCGGTGAGCGTATCCGCTACCGGTCCCAGTTGGCTGACACTAAGTGGCAACACTCTTTCTGGTGTTGCTCCTGATGATGTAGGCCTGCACAATGTCGTCCTGACTGCCGATGACGGTAATGGGGGAACAGCCTCCCAAAGTTTTTCTGTAGCTGCCAATGCCACCAGTACTACAATCAGTGGTGAGTCTGGCTTCCGTATGCTCTCCAGCCCCGTATCCGGAGCTGGTGTTTATGCCGATCTCTTAGATGAGCTTTGGACCCAGGGCATGGCCGGGTCTGATGATCCCAACCATGGCGCTGCCAATGCCTGGACCTGGACCAATAACGGCTGGCAGGCAATCGCAGATCTGGACAACGATATATATGAAGCAGGAACCGGTGTTCTGGTGTATGTATTTGCCGATGCCAATTTTGACGGGCTTGAGGGTGATCTGCCCCTGGATCTGCATATTACTACTCCCCAGGTGAGCCAGGATATAGATATAGACGCTCCTTCTGGAGAATGGAGACTGGTGGGCAACCCATATGGTGTACCTATGGATATTTCTATGATGACCGAAAGAAATAAAGATCAAAGTAATGTGCGGCCTGCAATACATGTATATGATCCCCAGGCAAAACAGTACAGGGTACATAATGGTACGACCGGAGAAGGGATCCTGGCAGTGGGCCACCTGGCTCCTTTCCAGGCTTTCTGGGTACATTCTCCACCTGATAATAAATTCAAGTTCAAAAGAGGCGACCGGCTGGCTCCTGCCGGCGGGAATGGCCGTAGTACTGTAGATTCAACCGGCAGCGCTCTTATCGCCTTTAACAGTGCCGATCGCTCCAGTTCAGCGCACATGAGTTTTAACCTCCATGGACAAGTGGACCGGGATGCAGCCGATGGTGTCCGCCTGATGCCGCTCTCTAACCAGGACCATCTGGTCAGTATGTTCTATATGAGCGACGAGGCCCTGGCCATTAATAATCTTCCCTACGACTTTAACGCTGATATTGCTGTTGACCTGGATGTGATGATGCTTGCTGGTTCAGAAGAAGGTTTTGAGACCACGGCAGAAGAGATTACCATGAACTGGGATTTTTCCCAGCTGCCTCCAGGCATATCCATGATTCTTATGGATAATATTACACATGAATTAATCAATATGAATGAAACAGACAGCTACACTCTTGCTCTGGAGCCCAAGGGCGGGTTTGTACATGATATCAATTCAGTCTCTGCCTATCCCAGCGTAGGAGAGTCCAGGTTTACTATCTTTATGTCTTCCGTCACAGCTGGTGGATCAGAAGAAGCGGTACTGGCTCCGGAAACATTTTCATTGCATCCGGCTTATCCCAATCCATTTAACCCCAGCACCACCATCCATTACAGCCTGGATAAGACCAGCCATGTGCAGCTGAAGGTTTATAACATTATGGGACGTGAAGTGGCTACCCTGGTGGATAAGATGATTGCTGCTGGCGAGCACAGGTTCAAGTGGTCACCGGATAACAGCCAGGCTGCTGGTGTTTATATGGTACAGATCAATAATGGACAGAAAGTATTTAACCAAAGAATAACCTTCTTAAAGTAAATTAACATTATGAAACACAAATTATTCACTATCCTGCTTGCAGGCATCGGCCTGATGTCGGAACTGGTGGCCCAGGGACCTGATGATTTTCCGGATGCCCCGACCCAGGGTGCCCCTATCACGGGCATTGCCTGGATTGCTATTGCCGGCGGGCTGCTGTTTGCACGGAAGATCCGTGACCAGCATAAGAAATAGACTTACATCTTCCCCCGCACTGTATTTTTTGATCAAGGTTGGAACCGTCTGCATTGTGAAACTGGGTATGCGCCCGGACCGGGCTGATGTGATCAGCCATGCCGGTTTCATCTACCTGAATTGCTTAAAGTGGTCCGGTGCAAAAAAGATGGTGGTGCCCCAGGTAGGCCTGCCGGATGGGATCATTACCCAGCTGTACAAGGAATATAAAACGCAACTGGCTTAAAAAATATCATAGTATAATTCTTTTTACCTATATCCCGGCCAGTTATTTTAAAATTTACCTGTTTAATTATTACAAATACCGGCATTCTATAATATAATCACTTTATCCTTCTGAAACGTATCAGTATGATACATCAATTATGGCTGTATCATAATGAGACATCCCCGGTATTCAATATGAAAATATTTTCTTGATGAGAAAATATAATAAGATCAGAATATCTAAATTTTGGCATAATTATTGCTTATTTATATAATAAAGGTATACTAATGCAGAAAACATTACTCTCATTGCTCATTATTTTTCTGTTTTCAGCGGATATTTTTGCTGATAACTACTCCCTCAGCTTTGGTTCAGGGAATGATTATGTTGAAGTTGATTATGATATCAGCCATGACATGGTAAACACGTTAACAATGGAAGCATGGGTGAACCCAACAGATAATGGCTGGAGCAATGTCATGATGAAAGGATCTTATGGTTACGCTTTAGCATTATCAGGTGATGGAGGGCCAGGAAGTTGTGGCAGTTCTAATCGCTTGGTCTATTGGGACCAAGGTAGTTGCGGTTCTACTATAAGATCAAATCTTACCTATAGCTATAATGAATGGCAGCATGTGGCTGTGACGGTTGAAGACATTGGCAGTCAACTTAAAATATATTTTTACCTGAATGGAACTCAAGATGGTCCATATTATAGTAATGAAGTGGCAATAAGTAATGGCGGAAATACGCAATCTTTATATATTGGAAGGCAGGGTGGATGTAGCTGTAATTATTTTGGAGGAAATATGGATGAACTTCGTCTTTGGAATTCAGCCTTAACCCAAACAGAAATCCAATCCTATATGTCAACATCACCTACAGGCAGTGAATCTGGACTTGTCGGCTACTGGAACTGCAATGAAGGTTCTGGATTAACGGCTGCAGATCAGACCAGTAATGGTAATGATGGAACCTTGATCAGTATGGATGTTGGCTGGAGTACTGATGTGCCTGTTATTGGCTGTACTGATTCTTACGCTGATAATTATAATTCCAATGCAAATTATGATGATGGGAGCTGTGCCTACCCTGATGCTGGAGATTATTCACTGAGTTTTGATGGGGATGGTGATTATGTGATTATTGATAATCCTTCTAATATGACGATAGGCACAATGATAACGCTAGAAGCATGGATAAAATGGTCGCCAACAACACCATTACATTATCAGTCAATTATAAGCAAAAGATTAAATGATTATGACGCTTATGTTCTCGCGATTTCTAATTCGGGGAAACTTGTCTATTTTAGTGATTACCCGGGAGGTCAATACGAAAGTGAAATTGAACTTAACGCAAATGAATGGAGTCACGTCGCAATAGTAGTGGAATCAAATGTAAATATCAAATTATTCATAAATGGGGTAAACGTAAATACCTTTACAGGGGGAACAATACATAGTAATAATGCCCCACTAACATTTGGTGTCAATTATTATGCTTTTAATGATCTAGGATTAACTGGAACACCGGCTGAATGGCTTTATGGAAATATTTCACAGATCAGAATTTCAAATAATAAAAGGTATGATTCAAATTTCTCACCTAATACCACATTTTCAACTGATGCAAACACTGTTGGCTACTGGAATTTCAACGCAGGCACAGGCACTACCCTATACGACCACTCAGGCAATCAGAATCATGGTATTATTAATGGTGCTACCTGGGTAGAGAATATCTATGGCTGTACTGATTCTTACGCTGATAACTACAATTCCAATGCCAATGTAGATGATGGGAGCTGTGCAGGTTATCCAAGTGATGGGGAACATTCCCTCAGCTTTGATGGAACCGATGACAAGGTCTCTGCTATGGCTCCACAAATAAGTTCTAACGACAACATCACGGTTTCAGCCTGGGTCAAGCCGGATGAACTGAGTAATTCTCATACAGTTATCGGCTTTCAGGAAGCCTTTAACCTTAAACTTGAATCCTACAAGATTTCCGTTCACATCAATACAACCAATGGAGGTTGGTTTTCAGGGTCGAGTTCCACTGATCTAATTCTAGATAAATGGAGTCATATTGCAGCTTCGTATGATGGCAATACGGTTCAATTTTATTTGAATGGAGTGCCCGATGGAAATTTCTCCAAAAACGGAAACTTGGACACTTCAGGAGGCTTGTCCATAGGGAGCAGAGATATCAATAGCGAATTCTTCGATGGTGTGATTGATGATGTGATGATTTGGAATTCAGTCCTTACAGCATCAGAAATAACAGCCCTCTACTATTCCGGCTCAACCCTGGATGCCACTTCCAATTCAGGTGTTTATACATCATCAGCAAATTTAATAGGCTATTGGCGTTTTGATGAAAATAGCGGAACCACCTCCTATGACTTAAGCGGTAACGGCAATCACGGTACTATCAATGGTGCCACTTACAGCACCGATGTGCCGCTGCAGCCTGCCACCAGTTTTTCAATAACCGGAACTTCCGGTTTCCGTATGCTCTCCAGTCCCGTGTCCGGTACTATCTATGCCGATCTTCTGGAAGAACTCTGGACCCAGGGCATGGCTGGTTCTGATGACCCTAACAATGGCGGTGCCAATGTCTGGACCCGGTCCAGTTCCAGCAGCAGCTGGCAGGCGCTCACGGACCTGGACAATGATACCTATACAGCAGGAGACGGCATTCTGGTCTATGTATTTGCCGATGCCGATTTTAATGGTGTGGAAGATGACCTGCCCCTAACCTTAAGTATTGATGGTGCCGTATTTTCAGGAGAGGTTTCCACTGCTGCCACGGAAACTGGTTTTCATCTCCTGGGCAATCCCTACAGCCGGAGTCTGGATATTTCCGTTTTGATGGGAGGAAACAGTGAGTTTGATCCTAATATCTATATCTGGGACAATGCCACATCCGCCTACCGCACCCATAATGAGCAGGCGGGTGATATTGCTGATGGACTTC
>Ga0187827_10007419_pt1 | contig 12207 bp, 13 predicted proteins | sample ETNtaG_39_FD_167969 | JGI IMG/M metagenome (GOLD analysis project Ga0187827, IMG submission 167969) | Marine microbial and viral communities from oxygen minimum zone, Eastern Pacific Ocean - ETNP2014_SV_150_PacBio MetaG (Illumina Assembly) | ecosystem: Environmental > Aquatic > Marine > Hypoxic... | reverse complement strand
GAACAATTGCTGGTTTAGAAAAAATACAATCCGGTAAAATTATTTTAAAAGGTAAAGTTATTTCATCATCCAGTTTTCATCTCGAACCTGAAAAAAGAAATATAGCTCTTTCATTTCAAGAAAACAGTTTATTTCCTCATTATAATATTATCGATAACATTAAATTCGGATCTAAAAGAAACAAGGAGAAAAAATTTATTTATTCAATAAATGATTTAGTTAATTTATTGTACTTAGAAGATGTTAAAAAAAAATATCCACATGAAATTAGTGCTGGTGAAGCTCAAAGAGTTTCCTTAGCTCGATCATTAATATCTAAACCAGATCTGTTACTTTTGGATGAACCATTTTCCAATATAGATCAAAGTTTAAAAGAGGAATTACAAATAAAAATAAAAAAAATTATAAATGAAGTTAATATCTCAACAATAATAGTTACTCACGATTCTTATGAAGCTTTTTATATGGGAAATAAATGTGGTATCATTCTTGATCAAACTTTGAAACAGTTTGATATTCCTTATAATATTTACCATTACCCTAATTCTGTAGAGATTGTTAATTTTTTGAATAGGGGAGTTTTAATAGATGCTTTGGTAACAAGTGAGATGACATTACAAAACAAGGAATTGGGTGTAATAATGGGAAATTTTGCTAAAAAACAAAAAATAGGATCATCTGTTAAACTTTTGATACAACCAGAGGATTTAAATCATGATGATAAAAGTAATTTAAGATTAGAAGTTATGGATAGAAAATTTAGAGGAACAAACTTTATTTATATCCTTAAAATGAATACTAACAAGTTTATCCCAGTGCTTGTTGAATCTCATCATGCCCACCAACATAAAATTAAAGATAAATTTGGAATTAGAAAACCAATTCATATTGATCATTTAGTTTGCTTTTAAAATAATATCATTATAAAATTTTGTTAATTGAGGTGTCCTGATAGGCTGAGATTATACCCTAGGAACCTGACTGGTAATTCAGCTAGGGAACAAGATGCAAAACCAAATATACTTTTTAAGTCAAAATTTAGCTCTACTTTTAATTATTGTGGTGAGTTTATTTTTTGCCATAATTGGAATTTTATACACTATAAAACACCGAGGTTTAACGAATTATCTTACTGCGGGTAGGAATACCGAAACATTACCATTAACTACTAGTTTAGTTGCATCCGCATTAGGAGCTTGGATATTATTTGGTCCAGCATCAGCAGCCACTTGGGGAGGAATAGGTTCTGTAATTGGTTATTCACTTGGAACTGCTTTTCCAATGATAGCACTTATTTTTTTGGGAAAAAAAATAAGAAAAGTTTTTCCTAAAGGAAATACCCTCACTGAATTTATTTACCACAAGTTTGGGAAAAATTTATTTAAATTAATTTTAATATTAACCATTTTTTATATGTTTATTTTTCTGTGTGCGGAGGTCACGGCAGTTTCAATGTTAGTAAATTACATTTCAGGTACGCCATTATGGTTAACCGCAACATTAGTTATTGCCACAACTTTGATCTATACTTTATATGGAGGGTTAAAAGCATCAATTTTAACCGATAACTTACAATTTTTTATTGTTCTTTTTTTATTATTTATCTGTGCTTATTACTTATTTTATCTAAATTCTGATTATCTTTCTTATGAAGTAATTCAAATCAATTCGCAACATTTATTAAGTAGCAAATATATTCCAAACTATACTGCAGGGTTAACTTTTTTTATTGCCGTAGCGGCTACAAATCTTTTTCATCAAGGAAATTGGCAAAGAGTTTTTGCGGCAAAAAATATCAAAGTACTAAAAAGGAGTCTTTTGTTATCATTTATAATTATAATTCCAATTGTATTTTTTATGGGAATATGTGGAATAATTGCTGTTTCGTTAGACAGTAAAGTAAATCCCGATTTAGCTTTTTTTTCTATATTACTAAAAGATAAAACTGAGTTTTTATCTGTAATGATTATTATTATGGCCGTATCATTAACCATTAGCACTATCGATACTCTAATTAATGCTATTTCAAGTATAGTTGTTGTGGATGGTGAAAAAATCTACCAAAGCTCCATGAAAAATAATTTTTTAAAATTATCAAAAGTTTTTATTATTATTTTATCAATCATTTCTCTTATTATTGCTTCAAAAGGGTTTAGTATTTTGTATCTATTTTTACTGGCTGACCTTTTATGTTGTGCAGCTGTATTTACTGTTTTTTATGGTTTTTATAAGAAAAATTTCAAAGAAAAGAATGCAATGCTATCTATATTGTTAGGTCTGTTTTTAGGTTTGTTACTTTTTCCTAGTCCTGATTTTTCCAAGAGTATTTTGGTAGGGATATTGTTGCCTTTTGATTTATTTCCTCAGATTGTATCAAGTTCTTTGTTATTTTGGTCTTTTTTACTAGCAACAGTTGGGCCAGCAATTGTTATAATGAGCTATGATTCCATTAAAAGACGATAACCCAACTTCAAGTCGACCTATAGTAACTTATATTTTAATTGGCCTATGTGTTGTAGTTTTTTTACTGCAACTTGGATCTCAATCTTATAGAACGGGACAACTTTTTTATTCTTTTGGATTAATTCCTTCAGTTTTAATGGGCTACGATCACTTACCTAAGGATCTTTACGTTGTGCCAGCCTATATAACGATTTTTTCTTCTATGTTTATGCATGGTGGTTTCATGCACATAATTGGAAATATGCTTTATATGTGGATTTTTGCCGACAATATCGAAGATGATCTAGGATCTACAAAATTTATTATTTTTTATCTTCTTTCTGGAATAGGTGCGGCAATGACTCAGGTGTTAATGGATTCTCACTCCCAAGTGCCAATGGTTGGAGCAAGTGGTGCAATCGGCGGGGTATTAGGTGCTTACTTAATTAATCACACAAATGCTAGGGTTCTTGTTTTAATTCCATTTGGTTTTTTTAGTCAACTAATCAAAATAAGAGCACTATATGTTTTGGGTTTTTGGTTTATTCTTCAATTTATCTCGCAAGGCGGGGGAGTTGCTTATGCTGCTCATATTGGCGGTTTTATTTCAGGAATAATCCTGATATTGTTCTTCAATAAAAAAACAGTAAAAAAGACTAAAGTTGTTAAAGGGCCTTGGAGTCAATGAATTATATAATACCATTTCTCATTTTAATTACCGTTGTTGTATTTATTCATGAGTATGGCCATTATTATTTTGCTAAAAAATACGGGGTGGGCGTTACGGATTTTTCCATAGGTTTTGGGAAAGAAATTTTTGGATGGAATGATAAATCAGGAACTCGTTGGAAAGTTTGTTGGATTCCTTTAGGAGGCTACGTTAAATTTTTTGGCGATAGAAATGTTTTCAGTGAATCGGAACAACAAGAAGTAATTAATAAATACAATGACGAAAATAAAAAAAAATTATTTATATTAAAACCTTTATATCAGCGATCTATAATTGTTGCTGCTGGGCCACTAGCCAATTTTGTTTTGGCAATATTAATTTTTGCGATAATCAATATGATTGTTGGGAAGGATATGACTCCAGCAATAATAAATGAAGTTCAAGAAGATAGCCCAGCTTTTGTTGCCGGAATGAAAAAAAATGATAAAATAATATCCATTGATAATAAAAAAGTTGAAAGTATCTTAGAAGTTTCTATTTTTATAAACACCTCTACATCAGAAACAATTAAATTTTTACTACTTAGAAATGATCAAGAGATTTCCATGTTGATTAAACCAAATTTAGTAGAGAGTAAGGATTCTTTAGGAAATTCGGTTAAAAAAAGAATGATAGGAATAAGTCTTTCTCCCTTGAACAATGAATTTCAAAAGCAACCACTTGGACCTAGTAAAGCTATATATTATTCGGTTAAAGAAGTTTGGTTCGTTACTGTTACGTCGCTCAATTATTTGGGAAAAATGATTATAGGATCCGCAGATTCTTCACAGTTAGGCGGGCCAATTAAAATAGCAAAAATTACAGGGCAAGTTGCTGAACACGGTATTGTTCCATTTATTAGCATAATGGCTTATATTTCAATAAGTTTGGGATTAATAAATTTGTTTCCAATTCCAATGCTCGATGGAGGCCATTTAATGTTTTATTTGATTGAAAAAATTTTAGGCAGACCATTAAATCAAAAAATTCAAGAAGGTTTTTTTCGAATCGGTTTATTTTTGTTGTTTTTTTTAATGTTTTTTGTGACTTTTAATGATTTAAAGAGTTTAGGATTGTTTTAGAAAAGATTTTTAAAAAATTTCGAACAAATAAAAATCCAGCAAAATCAATGTTTTTAGCGAATAAGCTATATATTGTGTTGATATCTTTAATATCTACTAAAAAAAATGTTGATTTTCCTTACATTTATGACAAAAGTACAAAAAAGCACAAAAAAGAGGCTAAAATGAACAAAAAACAACTAATTGGAAAAATATCAGCTTCGATGAATCTTAGTAAAGCGGACGCAGAGCGCACTTTTGATGGAATTACTGAGATTATTTTAAGCTGCTTAAAAGGTGACGAACAGGTTAAAATTGCTGGCTTTGGCACTTATAAGGTAGCCAAAAGAAAAGCTAGAGTAGGTCGAAATCCAAGAACGGGAGAACAGATACAAATAGCAGCATCTCAAAAAGTTAAGTTTTTACCGGCAAAAGCTTTAAAAGAGATGTTTAATAAATAAGATTAAAAAACAGCCTTTATTATTTAAATAAAGGCTGTTTCATTTTTGTATTATTTCAATAGTTTTCGTTTTCTTTCCAAATTTTTTCCCAATCGATGTTTGGTGAAAGACCAAAAATTGAGTTTATATGTGTAAGATGAACAGCCAAGGATGGTATTGGTGATAAACAGTATTCAGATTTATATATATCGTGAAGTGGTTGTTCGAATGGATAGTGTTCATATTGACACATCGAAATAAATTTACTCCAGTATTTTTGTAGTATAATTTTACTCGTTAAAAATGTACATAAAGTTTCTTCAACTTTTCTCCAATGTTTATTAGTACCTAAAAAAATATTAGTTAAATCTATTTTTGTATACAAATAAGGATAGTCAGCAGGGCAAAGAATTAATTCTCTATTTAATTGTGACGATATACGTTCGTAGGAAAAAATCATCTCATTAATAGCTTCTTTTTGGTGAAGGTAATCATCCTCAACAAAATATACTAAGTCACTACATTGATTTTTTGCAACTAGTAGGGATTTATGAATATTGGACATATTTGACAGTTGATTTTCAGTTACTTTTTCATTTTTAGCGTTTATTTTTTTAACATCATTTAAAAATTCATTGACATCTAAAGAAATAATGGAATTTTTTAGATTTGATTTATTTAATTGACTCTTAATTTGTTCTAAGTCTTTTTTTTTTGAATTATGATCGATTACCACAATATCAAATTTTATTTTAGGAAAAGTAATCTTAGCCTGATTTAGTGATATAATTATCGAATTTAAGGATCGAAACGTATATTCAGATTTGTTTTGATCAAATAATCTTTTTTTATTTTGTGTTAACATATTAATATTTGTGCAAGATCTAAAGATTATAGACAAAGCATTTATCTTGCGAGAAATTTTAGTTTCGCCCAGCGGAAGTGTGATTGATTTTTCTCCCTGGATATTTAAATTTTCATTAAGAGATTTTTCTTGTGTGGGAACATAAAAATTACTCTGATCAATTATTTCGTAGCCTAAAATTCTGCAAACTTTTATGAATATTTTTTTAAAAAAGCTTTTTCTTAAGGTTGTCTTTTGTTCTTTCATAAGTCTTTATTAATCATGAAATCCCAGTTTTTTTGCATAGAAGACTCTTATTATCCAATAAAAAACAAGACCCAACGGTCCAGTAAGGTAAACTAAAATTAAAGGAAGAAATACTAAACTACGAGGTATATTATATTTAATCCCATCTCTAGAAATCCAAGATCCCAAGAAAAGATTTAAAGCTATGAAATGTAACCAAAAGACAAGCAAAAAACTTTCCGTAGCAAATAATATATATAAATTGTCTAAGCTTAAATATAATTTAAAAACATCAAATATTGGTTCGTTCGTCAAGACGGCTTGATAAATTATGTAAATATAGGTTGCAGATAAGATTAGAGGTAAGATTATCGAATTAACAAAAAACTGAGTAAATTTAGAATTAGGAATTATCATTATCATTAACCAAAATGGCAAAATAGTAAAATTAGCCCACAAATATATATTTTCATGTGTTAAGTAATTTTGAAATTGCATTAGCATATAAAATTAAATGTATAATATAGTATATTAAAATTATGAATCCTATAAAAAACAAAAAGGATTTAGAGGCAATTATAGATGATATAAGAAATTTTGCTTTTTCCTATATGCAAAAATATAGTCCGTCAAAACAACAGCTAAGAACCTATTTATTTAAAAAACTGATAAAAATAAATCAAAGAAAATCTAACAAAAAAGAAATTTTCGATTTAATTGATTCAGTTATTACATCATTAATTGATCAAAAACTTTTAAGTGATAGACATTATTCAGACGCAAAATCAAAAGCATTTCTGAAAAGAGGATATTCATTAAATAAAATAAGGTATAATCTAATTAAAAAAGGAATAGATGAAAAATATATTAAGGATAGCATTTCTAAAATTAAAGAAAATGAATCTGATCCTGATTTTTTTTCAGCACTAAAAACATGCAAAAGGAGAAGGATAGGGCCTTGCAGAGAAGAGAGTAATAGGTCTTTGTTTTATAAAAAGGATATTTCAATATTAGCAAGATCTGGTTTTAGTTACGAAATTTCAAAAAAAGTTTTGCAAATACCAAAAGAAGAATTTAAAAAATTTTATAAGATGATTTAAGGCATTACTACTTTGTTTTATTACTTTTTGACAAATAATAATCTAGTCTCTTTTTTAGTGCTTTTTTTGTATAAAGAAAAAATAAAACACCAACTATAGTAACTGATATCAATATAATAAGTATCGTTTTTATCATCTTCAATAAGAATTTGTCTAATTTACTGCGTATTTATTAGTAAGTGGGTTTTGATCTTGGCAATACTATAGCTGTAGAAGTTTCGTTTGTAGGGAAATATGTTTGTTTGTAAATATTTTTGTTAAACGTATCTAGCGCGTGTTCTGTAATTGTTTTTCCAGTAGATTGTTTCACCATATAATTTGCTCCTGAAGTAATTCCAGATTGTATTATTGATGCTGTACTAAATCCTGACGTTGCTGGTCCTATGAAAGCCATTGGTGCCATAAAACATCCTGATAAAGTTACACCCAGCGTTGTTATTAAAAACAATCTTCCTAACATCGATTCTCCAATCAAATTTAATTGTATATTTTTTTTGATTTGTATCAAAGAAAAGAATTAAGAATAAATATGTGCTAAATACAACTTTAGGTAGAAATTTATTCTCCTAAATTTTGTGACCTTTTTGCAATAATTGGTAAATTTTTGTAACCGTTTTTACCGTATAAAAATTTTTTTTCATCATGAGTTGTTACAGATCCTCCTGCATGTTCCAAAACAACATGTCCTGCTGCTATGTCCCATTCAAAAGCTCTAGCATTTGCCGCATAAATATCTGCTTCTCCTGATGCTAAAATACAAAATTTCAGAGAGCTAGACATTTTAATTGTTTTTGAAACTTTATATTTTCTATATAGATCTAGAACTTCAATAGGAGTTGTTCCTGAATTTTCAAGTCCTATAATTTCTTTTTTGTTTTTTTTGTTACAATTTAAAACTATTTTCTTTCCATTGTTGATTTCAAAAGCAAAACCTTTACCGTATGAGAAAAATAATCTGTTTTTTGCCGGGGCATAAACAATACCAAGAGCGGGTTTTAAATTTATTATTAAGGCAGCATTTAGAGTATATTCGTTTTTTTTCTTTATATATTCTTTGGTTCCATCTATGGGATCAACTAACCAAAAAGTTTTATCTTTTTTTATAATGCTAAAATTAACTGATTCTTCAGAAATAATGGGTATATTTGCGGTTAAGTTTATTATTTTATTTCTCAAAAGTTCATCAACCGCTAGGTCTCCATCAGTTACTGGCGATTTATCGGCTTTAATTGTAATTTTCACACCTCGATGGCAGATTTTTTTAGCAAGTTCTCCTGCTTTTATGAAGGTGTCTATAAAATTTTCAGCAATGTTTTTTAAATTTAAGTTATTCAATTTTAATAATTCTTTCTAAAATAATTTCTTTGTTATTTATAACCTTCTTTCCAACATTTTCAAAATTAACTGTTGCTTTGTTTTTGATTACAGATTGAATTTGCGCTATTCCCCAACTCCTATTGCTATGGTTAATTATAAAATCTCCAGGTTCATAATTTGAAAACATTTGTGGAAAAGTATCATTTTATATAATAAAACAAATACAATATTTTATGAGCATTTTGGCGAAAAATACAAATACCTTGGGGTTTTCGAAGCAACCAAAAGATACAAAAGTTGTGGTAGCCATGTCTGGTGGGGTAGATTCATCTACAGTAGCCGGCTTAATGAAAAAAGAAGGTTACAATGTAATTGGAATTACTCTTAAACTTTATAACGATGCAAAATCTTCAAAAGAAAAAAGGCAATGTTGTGCTGGTCAGGATATTTTAGACGCAAAGAGAGTATCTCAACAATTGAACATTGATCATAAAATTTTGTATTATCAAAAAAAATTTAGAAAAGATGTTATCGATTCATTCATTGATAGTTATTTAGCTGGTGAAACACCGATACCGTGTGTTAAATGTAATCAAACTGTAAAATTTAGAGATCTATACTCTTATGCCCAAGAATTAAATGCAGATGCTTTAGTCACTGGACATTATGTTAATAGAATTCAAAACAATGAAAATGCAGAGATGTATAGAGCTACTTATTTAATAAAAGATCAAAGTTATTTTCTTTTTGCCACAACTCAAGAACAGCTTAATTTTTTAAGATTTCCCCTAGGATCTATGGATAAAAAAGAAACACGTAGAATTGCTTCTGAACTCAATTTAAATGTTGCAGATAAACCAGACAGCCAAGATATATGTTTTGTACCTAATGGAGATTACGCTTCGGTAATAAAAAAATATACACCAGAGTCTTTTAAAAAAGGTGATATTTTGGATATAAAAGGCAATGTTATTGGAAAACACGATGGGATAATTAATTTCACAATTGGCCAACGAAAAGGTATTGGCATTTCTCATGAAAAGCCAATGTATGTTGTAAATATAATCCCGAACGAAAATAAGGTTATTATAGGAAATAGAGAAACCTTATTTATTAATAAAATCTATTTAAAAGATATAAATCTTTTGAGCAATATAGAGAATCATAAAGACAATTTATTTATCAAGGTAAGATCAACAGGAAGGTTAATCAAAGCTAGAATAACTATGAACAAAACTGAAGCCTTGGTACATTTGGATGAAGATGAAATAGGAATATCACCTGGACAAGCTTGTGTATTTTATTCAATGAATAAATTTGGGGATAAAGTTTTAGGAGGAGGATGGATTTCTAGAACAGTCAACAAATATTTATCCACATAATTAAATTGATCCTAATCAAAAGAAAAAAAACAACTAAATAGTGATTTAAAATTTTTTTATAACATGATCTTATGTATCTGACTTAAGGGGCAACTCTTAACTGGCCAGGTAAGGAAAAACCGAGAGGTCCAAGCTTATCGGGCAGAAAACGGGGGGCAGTAGTACTAAACAGCTCCCGCGGCAGTGACGAAGGTAGTACTTCAACAGCGTCACAAAATTAAAGGTTCGGTCACGAAAGTGACTGGATCTTTGGTTTTTTTAGAGCTACCTATTCAGCTTTCCAAAAGAAGAAGGATAGCAGGTAGAAGAAGACAACTCCCATAAAATAGTTCCATTCCAAGGCATGCTTAAAGCTTGTATATCCAGAAGATGTTAAAATTGGCAAAGATGCTAAAGCTACGATAGAAAGTACAGAAACTAGTATTATTTTTAATATAAGAACTTTTCTATTAATGATTTCTGCAATTTTATTTTTTATTTTAAATAAAGTTATTACAAGTAAAGCTTGGGCAATTATTTCAAATATAATAAAACCTATAAGAATAAATCTTCTAAAAAATTTATATAAATCATATTCAAAATTAATTCCTAGGAAAATTGAATGAGCAATTAAAAAAAATGCAGAGGCAATGCCAAAAAATAAAAAACGATAATTTTTTTCAGTTTGGTTATTAACTGTTTGGGCCATACCGTTATTTGCAATCCAATACTTAATTAAAAGGAAAGCTGTTATTATCATGCCTGGTTTAAACAAGAGGTAAGCAGGATAAGTTCTAGCTGTCCGACTTATTGAAAGACCACCATCAATATAAGGTATAGTAAAAGAACTTCGACCTAATTGATCAACTGCAAAAATTGTGTTTTCTAAGATTTGATAGTTTGTTGAAATAAGCAAACATAAATTAAGAATTATTACCGGTAAGAAAAATACCCAGATACTTATTTTTCTAATTCTACTAACCTGACCCACTTAAAATACTATTTTCTTTTGTTTCTTTTACGAGCTCTTCTTTTTTTTGAACCCATTTTTCTTCGTCCTCTGTGCTTCTTTGGGTATCCCATATAAATAAATCCTTTTAATTAATTAAATTAATTGACCTTATTCACCGGATATAGCATTCTCCAGATTTGTTATCAAACAGTTTATGAAAAAATCAGTTAAAACTTTTTTAAAAATTGCAGAAAAAGATAAGTATGCCAGATCGGCAAATCCACCTATAGTGCGAGCTTCAACAGTTTATTTTGAAACTATACAAGAGATGCGAAGGCATCAAAAAAATATAGCCAAAGGCAATAAAGTTACGCATTGGGATTATGGAAGACAGGGAAGCCAAACTACAATTAAATTACAAAATATTCTTAGAGAATTAGAGCAAGCTTATGATGTTTTTTTAACCCAAAGTGGATTTGGTTCGGTCGCTCTTGCTATTATGAGTGTTTGTAGACCAGGGGATGAAATAGTGATTTCAGACTGCGTTTATCGTCCAACGCAAAAATTAACCAGTCAATTACTTAAAGAATTTAATATTCATGCTATTTGGTATAACCCAAATAGTTTAAATGATCTTAAAAAAAAAGTCACAAAAAAAACTAAACTAATATATGTAGAAAATCCCGGTAGCAATACCTTTGAATTTCAAGATTTAGGAAAAATAGTTTCATTTGCAAAAAGAAAAAAAATTTTCACCGCTATAGATAATACATGGGGCACCGCTTATTATTTTAAACCTATCAAATTAGGTTTTGACATGTCTATTACATCAGCTACTAAATATTATTCTGGTCACGCTGATGTTATGGCAGGATCATTGGCAGTCAGTAAAAAAGTTTACAAGAAAGTATGGTGGTATAATCATGTTTCAGGATATAGATTATCAGCTGATGACGCTTATCTAATCATCAGAGGCTTAAGAACATTAGATTTAAGAATGGATAAACATCATGAAAACACTTTAAAAGTAATTAAATGGTTATCTAAACAAAAAAAAATAACTAAAATTTTGTATCCTTATAAACCTTCATCAACAAGTTATAAGTTGTGGAAAAAATATTATTCAGGTGCTTCGGGTTTACTTGGCATAATTATCAGCAGCAAGAGCAAAGCTTCTGTTTATAGATTTATAAATTCTTTAGAATTATTTGGTGTAGGTTATAGTTGGGGAGCTTATTCTAGTTTAGCAGTTTATAATGATTCAGGTGAAATGGGTAACAGACGTTTTTTTAAATTAGAAAAAAATCATCATCTTCTTCGATTACATATTGGTCTAGAGGATGTTAATGATTTAATTAATGATTTAAAAAAATCTTTAAGATTTGTTAAGTCATGAAAGAAAAATTCTTTCAAAATAGAATAGCTTTAGTTACACTTTTATCAGCTTGTGGAATTGTTGCGGTTTCCATGGGCCTTCGCCAAACTTTTGGTTTGTTTTCAGATTTTTTCGTTAAAGATTTACAATGTACCATAACTCAATTTGGCTTAGCCATTGGATTACAAATGTTGATGTGGGGAATGTTTGCTCCAATTTTTGGAGCTATGGCAGATAAAATAGGTGGAAATAAAGTTACGATTATTGCATTTGTTTTTATGGCTCTTGGAATTTATTTACTTTATTCAGGACCCAATACGGGAGTTTTTTTTCAAATTAATCTTGGTTTATTAGTTGGTA
>Ga0187827_10007418_pt1 | contig 12210 bp, 14 predicted proteins | sample ETNtaG_39_FD_167969 | JGI IMG/M metagenome (GOLD analysis project Ga0187827, IMG submission 167969) | Marine microbial and viral communities from oxygen minimum zone, Eastern Pacific Ocean - ETNP2014_SV_150_PacBio MetaG (Illumina Assembly) | ecosystem: Environmental > Aquatic > Marine > Hypoxic... | reverse complement strand
TTGGATACTCAGTTAAATGATTGCTAAGTGTTAATAAAGGTAAACGATCATTAAACCATTTTCCTAATTTTGATTTCGGTGTGTATTCGTGATTACTCATTAAAATTTATTATCCAATCTTTATAGTATTACTATTAACAAATTCGTATTTTGGAACTTCCATGTTTGTTGGTGCAGGTCCTTTTCTTATTCTTCCTGAAGTATCATAATGAGATCCATGACAAGGACAAAACCATCCGCCATACTCACCTTTGTCCCCTAAAGGAACACAGCCCAAGTGAGTGCACACACCCAGCATAACCAACCATTCTGGATTTTTTGCTCTATCCTCATCTTTTTCGGGATGTTTTAATTCCTTTAAATCAACTTCTTTTGCTTTTGCTATTTCGTCATCAGTTCTTCTTCTAATAAAAACAGGCTTACCTCTCCACAGAACTGTTATTGATTGTCCTCGTTCAACGCCGCTGATATCTACTTCTGTACTTGCAAGTGCCTTTACTGAAGCATCTGGATTCATTTGATCAATCAAAGGCCACGCAACAGCTCCCACCCCAACTGCTCCTAGAGCATATGAAGCTGTGAATATAAAGTCTCTTCTATTAGTTTTTTTATCTTCCGACATTAATAAATTAATTTGTTATTTATGTTTAATTATATGATTTAATATTAATAAAAAAGTATTTTTGTATGGATACAATGACACACAATAAAGTCGATTTAACCCCAAAAATAGCACTATATGAGCCAGATATACCTCAAAATACCGCTTCAATTATAAGAACCTGCACATGTCTTGGTGCACAATTAGAAATTATAGAACCATGTGGGTTTATGTTAACAGATAAACGATTTAAAAGAGTTGTAATGGACTACATGGAAGAAGAAAAAATAAAATTTTACAAAAGTTCAGATGAATTTTTTAAAAACAAAAAAAACCAAAGAATTATTTTAATTACAACCAAGGCCGTTAAATTATATTCAGAGTTTACATTTAAAATTAATGATACTCTTCTCTTTGGAAGAGAAAGTGCAGGAGTTCCAAATAAAGTTCATGAAATAGTTCATGAAAAATTAAAAATACCTATGATTAAAAATAAAAGATCTTTAAATCTCGCAACATCTGTTGGTATAGTTTTAGCTGAACAAAAAAGACAAAAAAAAAAATTAAATGGAAACTGATATAAAAAAAAAATTAGCAAGAAATTGGTTCAAGATTCTTCAAGATATGATTTGTTTTGATATTGAAGAAATTGAAAAAAATAAAATAAAATTTACTTCAAATCATTGGAAGAAAAATAAAAAAAAAGATGAAGGTGGTGGAGAATATAGAATTTTAGAAAATGGCAAAGTATTTGAAAAAGTTGGAGTAAATTTTTCTGAAGTTTATGGAAAATTTTCAAAAGAGTTTAGAGAAAAAATACCTGGTACAAATTCTGATCCAAGTTTTTGGGCTTCAGGAATATCAATTGTAATGCATATGAAAAACCCACATGTTCCTGCTATGCATTTTAATACAAGATATATTCATACATCGTTTGGTTGGTTTGGTGGTGGTATGGATGTAACACCTTGTGTTGAAGATAAAAAATTAAAAAATTGGTTCCATAAAGAAGTTAAAATGGCATGTGATAGACATAATAAAAAATATTATAAAAAATACAAAAAAAAATGTGATGAGTATTTTTATCTTTCTCATCGTAAAGAAGCTAGAGGAATTGGGGGAATATTTTTTGACTATAAAAAAGAAAACTGGAAAAAAGATTTTAATTTTGTACAAGATGTTGGGCTCACATTCAAAAGAATTTATAGAGAAATAATAATCAAAAAAAACAATAAAAAATGGAATAATAAAGAAAAGGAAATGCAATATTTTAAAAGAGGCAGATACGTTGAGTTTAATTTGCTTTATGATAGAGGAACTAGATTTGGTTTGCAAACAGGTGGAAATACAAATGCAATTTTAATGTCTCTTCCACCCATTGCTAAATGGAAATAAATTATGAATAAAGAACCAATTACAGTTTCTGGATTAGAAAAATTAAAGGTTGAATTAATTTTTCTAAAAGAAAAAAAACGTCCAGAAATTGTTGCTGCAATTGCTGAGGCTAGATCACATGGAGATCTTAAAGAAAATGCAGAATATCATGCAGCAAAAGAGCAGCAATCTCATAGCGAGGGAAGAATTCAAAAAATAGAAGATTTAATTGCTAGAGCAAATGTTATTGATGTAACAAAAATAAATAATGATGGAAAAGTTATTTTTGGATCAACAGTCTACTTGCAAAATTTAGATACTAATGAAAATATAGAATATAAGCTTGTTGCAAAAGATGAGGCCGATTTAAAAAAAAAATTAATCTTTTTTCAATCGCCTATAGGAAGAGGTCTAATAGGAAAAAATAAGAATGATTTAGTAGAAATATCAACACCAGCAGGTATAAAAAATTTTGAAATTATTGACGTAAAATATATTTAACTTTTTATTATCTTTTTTAATTGTTCATCTGAAATTTCAAATAAATTTTCAATCCAAAATTCTTCGATTTCTTTTAATTTTTTGCCAAGCTCTTTTCCTTCTTTATAATTAAATTTTTCAATCAACGTTTTTGCCTTTATCTCAAACTTTGGAGATTCTTGATTGTTAAAAAAATTTTTTAACTTAAATAAATTTTTATCTGATTTTTTACTTTGAAATATTTTAAAATCAATAAGATCAATTAAATAGTCCTTACCTTCATAATAAAATATTTTCCAAAGGTTTTTTTCTTTAAAAATATTTTTATCTAAATTTCTAGAATAAATATTTGATAAAAATCTAATCCTTTTTTTATCTTGATTTGAAATATTATATTTATAAATAAAATACTCACTATTATCTGTATCATCAATTATCATTAGAGAAATTAAAAAAATAAAATCTTTTTTTTCAATTATTTTTTTTGACAAATCATTTATATTTTTAAAAATATCCAAATTAATTAATTGTGGAAATAAAAGAATAATTACTTCTTTACAAAATTTGTCTTTTGAAAGTTTTACAAAGCCTTTCGATAAAACCAATTTTTTTAACTCATCTAATTGTCTATCAGATGAAATTTTTGATACACCATTTAAGTTTTGCTTAATTATTTTTTTTAAACTCTCACTATGATCTACTTTACTATAATTTAAAAAAAAACGCACATATCGCAAAATTCTTAAATAATCTTCTTTAATTCTTTTTTCTGGATCTCCAATAAAATTTACATTGCCCAACTCTAAATCTTTTTTTCCATTAAATGGGTCATATAAATTACCACTTAAATCTGCATAAATTGCGTTAAAAGTAAAATCTCTTCTTGAAGCATCTTCGTGCCAATCATTGGAAAACTCAACTTCAGCACGTCTTCCATCTGTTGAAATATCTTTTCTTAAAGTTGTGATCTCAAATTTATAATCATCAATTTTTGCAGTGATAGTTCCATGTTCAATACCACTTTCGTAGAAACTAATATTGTTTTTTCTTAAAATTTCACAAACAGTTTTTGGAGCAAGATTGGTTGCAAGATCTATATCATCTACTTTTTCTTTATTAATTATTTTTCTAATACTTCCACCTACATATCTAATTTCGCTTGTTTCTGAAAAATTAGAGATTAAATGAAAAATTTTTTCTATATTTGTTTTTTTATTTAGATTTTCAAAATCTATAAAATAACAATTTTTAACGCTTTTATTATTAAATATTTTACTAAATATATTTATCATAATTGGCTGGGGCTCTAGGATTCGAACCTAGGATGACGGTACCAAAAACCGCTGCCTTACCACTTGGCTAAGCCCCAAAGTTATTTCGTATAGCACAAAAAAAAAACTTTATATAGTTTTAGATGTAATACACCAATAATTTCTATATTTTTTTTTAAATAATCTTGCAGCTCTTATTGCTGAATTTTTTGATAAAAAATACCCGAGTATAGAAGAGCCAGATCCTGTCATACGAACAAACTCTATATTTGGCAGACTTTCCATAAACGATTTTACATGAACTAATTTTGGATAGTATTTAAAAACTACTTTTTCTAAATCGTTTTGTAATTTTATTATATTCATTAAAGTAAAATAATTTTTTTTATTTTTTATTAATTTTTTTGGTGAGTATTTTTTTACACCTTTGTAAATTTCTTTAGTTGAACATCCAAAATTTGGTTTAATAATAATAACAAATAGTCCTTTTTTTTTTGATTTTGCTTCTAATTTTCCATTTGAATATAAAATTTTATTTTTATTATCTATTCCCAATTGAACGTCTGAACCAATTTGCTTAGTCAATTTTATAAGATCTTTTTTTGAAAAATTTAAAATTTTTTTAGACATAAAAAATCTTATGATAGCTGAAGCATTCATTGATCCGCCGCCAAGGCCTGTTTTTTGTGGTATATTTTTTTTTATTTTGATTAAATATTTTTGATTATTTAATAGTTTTTTTTTGTCTAAAATTTTTAACAAATTAATAATAGTATTATTTTTTTTAATTCCTTTTGAAAAGCTTCCAAAAAATTTAATTTTATGATTTTTATCAATAATTTTTTTTATTTTAATTTCATCATGAAGATTTATAAATGAAACTAGGCTTTCTATTTTATGATATCCAGACTTTAATCTTCCAACAACTCCCAGGGATAAATTAATTTTTGCATAAGATTTAATTAATTTAGAATTCATGATTTAACTTTCATCTAAACCTTGAAGTAGTTTTATTGAAACATTTTTTTTCATATCATTTTCAGATTCTTCAGAATCAAGAACGCTTTGCCAGTAATATTTGGCTTGAATTTTTCTATTTAACTTCCAAAGAACATCTCCGTAGTGATCGTTTACTATGGGGTCATTTGGCATAAGCTCAATGGCTTTTCTTAAAAAATTTTCAGCATTAGCAAAATCACCAATTAGATAATATCCCCAGCCTACCGAATCTATTATAAAAGGATCATTTTTTTTTTGATTATAAGCTTTATCTAACATTCTAATTGCATCTTGAATATTATATCCCCTTTCCAACCAACCATATCCTAGATAGTTTAGAACATAGGGTTCGTTTGGTTTTATTGATAAAGATTTAAGCAGATCTTTATCTGAACTTTTGTAATCTCCTATTCTTTCATAACTAGAACCTCTCTTGTACAAAACATCTGCATACGCATCTGAATTTTCATTTAATTTTTTTAAAAGTAAAGAATAGTATTTTATAGATTTTTTAAATTCTTTATTTCTTTTATAAATATTCGCCATATCATAAATAATTTTTGTGGATGGATTTGAATACTCTTTAAATTTTTTTTCAATGTAAAATAAAGATTGTTTTGAACTTTGTTCATCATCAATAATTTGAGCTACTTTTTTTAATTTATACCAATAATAAATTTCATCTTCTTTATTAAAGTTTTCAAGAAGGTTTTTTGTTTGTTCATAATTTTTATTTTCAATATAGTTTGAAATTAAATGTGTTAAATTAAAATAAAATTTTGGATTTAAATAGTTTGATATATTCGAATAAAAATTTGATTTTTTAAAATTTTTATCTACTGATAAAAAATTTGAAATTAAAAAGAAAAATTCTGCAAGGATATCTTGTTCATTATCACAAGAAAAAATTTGATTAAATTTATTATAATTTGATTCATCCAACCATTGCTTAGATTGCTGAATCAATAAATTACTATCTAAAACATTTATAGTTTTTGATATTTGCTTTGTACTTTCAAAATCTTTATTTCTTATCAAATTATTAAAATAGAAAAAAAGATACCTTGTGTAATCACCTTCATTAGAATTAATTAAATTAATAAATATCGAACTTGCCTCTGATTGATTTAAATAACAATATTGAAATGCTTCATTAATTGATGACAATTTACCAAATTTTTTATCATTTAAATTTAGTTCTCTAGTCAAAAATAAATCATTATAACTCTTTAAAACCTCATAAATTATATACTCATAATTTCCATAGCCCCGATATCCTTCAAATTCACTTAATAATTCAATATTTTCATTAAATTTTTTTTTTTTAAAGTTATCAATTAAAAGCAATAAGTTTGCCTCAAAGAACTTTGAGTTATGCTTATTTCTATTTTGCTTTATTATATTAATTGATTTTTGAACTTTTCCATTGACTGTAAGATTTATTACATATTTTTTTAAATATTCTTCATGTTTATTAATTAAAATTTTTGATGAGTTAAAATATTTTAAAGAATCGTCACTATTATGATTATTCTCAGAAATTATTGCAGAGAGATAGCTCGATGCGTACTTGGAGTTGAAATCAATCTCATCTGTAGTTTTAGAAAAGGCAAAAGTTTGATATATAAAAAAAACAATAAATAAGATTAATTTTAATATTTTTATCACTTTTTTATTCTATGTTTGAAAAAGAAAAAAATCAAAATGACATTATGGACCAAGAGTTAATAAATTCTTTTGGAATTGATTATATTTTCGATAGTAAGCCTATAAATCGATTTAAAAATAAACCTACAATTGAAAATATCAATTCAAAATTAAATGATCTTAAGGAAAAAATTAATAATCTTAATAATTGTGATTTAAAAAATAATGGAAAACAGATTGTATTTAGTGATGGCAATTTTAAGAGTCCGGTTATGATAGTTGGAGAAGGACCTGGTCAAAAAGAAGATGAACTTGGAAAACCTTTTGTGGGGGATGCTGGTCAACTACTTAATAAAATGCTTACTGCAATTAATATAAAAAGAGAAAATGTTTACATAACAAATGTAGTTAACTATAGACCTCCAAATAATAGAAAACCAGAACCAGCTGAAATAAATAGATACTCAGAATTTTTAAGAGATCATATATCAATTATAGGTCCAAAAATATTAATACTAATGGGTAGTACGGCTATGGAAGCTTTGTTTGGGTCTAAAATTAAAATATCAAAAGAAAGAGGTACGTGGAAAGAAATTATCATTAATAACAAAACCTATCTTGTAATGATTACTTTCCATCCAGCTTATTTACTTAGGCAAGCAGACCAAAAAAAATATTCATGGGCTGATTTAAAAGAGATAAGAAAAAAAATTGATGAATTAAATTTAAAAATTTAAAATGAAAAGTATTATAGCTGGAGTTGACGAAGTAGGTAGGGGAAGTTTAATTGGGCCGGTATATGCTGCGGCAGTTATTTTAAAAAAAAATTTAGATAAAAAGAAACTAAAAGATTCTAAAAAATTAACAAAAAAAAATCGTGAAATATTAGAAAAGTATATAAAAAAAAATTCCTACTGGTCTATTGGCTCTGCATCATTAAATGAAATAGAAAAATTAAATATTTTGAATGCAAGTTTGCTTGCAATGAAAAGGGAAATAAAAAAATTAAAAAAAAAACCTACGCAAGTATTAATTGATGGAAATAAAGTTCCAATAATTAAAAATTATAATTTAAAATATGTGATCAAGGGAGATAAAAAAATACCCGAGATATCTGCTGCATCAATAATTGCTAAAGTTTCAAGAGATCGTTTGATTACAAAAATGTCAAAAAAACATATTAGATATTCTTGGAATAAAAATGCTGGCTATGGAACCAAAGACCACTTGTCTGCAATTAAAAAATTTGGGATAACTAAACATCATCGAAAAACGTTTCAACCAATACACAATATGTTGAGTCCGAAATAAATTAGATCACAATTGGACTCAAATTAATACAATCACAGGTTGACGAGGACTCCGGACTCAAGTCTAATTGTTTTTTATAAAATGATTAGTTCAACTTTAAAAAATAAAATTATTAACGGTGATAGCCTTAAAGAATTAAAAAAAATCCCTGATGAAAGTTTTGATCTAATTTTTGCTGACCCTCCATATAATTTACAATTAAGAAATAAATTAATTAGACCAGATAGATCAAAAGTAAATGCAGTAAATGATAAATGGGATCAGTTTGAAAGCTTTAAAACTTATGATGAATTTACTCATAAATGGCTTTTGGAATGTAAAAGATTGTTAAAAAAAAATGGAAGTATTTGGGTAATTGGAAGCTATCATAATATTTTTAGAGTCGGTGCAAAAATACAAGATTTAGGATTTTGGATACTTAACGATGTAATTTGGAACAAAAATAATCCAATGCCAAACTTTAGAGGAACAAGATTTACTAATGCTCATGAAACATTAATTTGGGCTTCTAAAAATAAAAATTCAAAATATACTTTTAATTACCAATCATTAAAATGCTTAAATGATGATTTGCAAATGAGATCTACTTGGAGCTTGCCAATATGTAATGGAAATGAAAGATTAAAACAAAAAGGACAAAAAGTTCATTCTACTCAAAAACCAGAAGCTTTACTTCACAGAGTGATATTAGCTTCTACAAATAAAAATGATTTTATTTTAGATCCTTTCCTAGGATCTGGAACAACAGCAGTGGTTGCTAAAAAACTTGGTAGAAGCTTTTGTGGTATTGAAAAAGAAAAATTATATTTTGAAGCTGCAATCAAAAGAATAAAAAATTCTAAAATAATTGAAGATGAATATTTAGATACAATTCAAAACAATAGATCTAAACCAAGAATTCCATTTGGATCATTGGTAGAACTCGGCGTAATTAAACCTGGTGCGGAAATTTATGATCAAAAGAAAAAAGTAAATGCTAAAATAATGGTAGATGGAAGTATCAAATATCAAAAATCTGAAGGCTCTATACACAAAGTAGCTGCAAAAATATTGGGTGCAGAAAGTTGCAATGGATGGACTTATTGGCACTATCAATCTGGCAATACTCTTATACCTATTGATGAATTAAGAGAAAGATTAAGACCTAAAAATTAATTTTTATAAATTTTTCCTAAGTAATTTTCTAAAAATTTTTTATTTTTAGTTAAATATTTTAAAGCAATATTTCTAATAAAAATTGTTAGTGGATTTGATAAATGAAAGGCAAAATGATTAATAATCGATCTAGAGTTAACTGATTTTATTTTTTCATATCTTTTTTGATAGTATCTATAAGTATTATTTTCTATTTCTTCGTAAACTTCTTTGGAAGCTTCTATAGATTGAGATGCTCCTTGAGCAAACGAAGGTGGAAATGCATAAAGTGCATCTCCAACAAAAAAAATATTTTTTTTTTCAGGTTTAGTAAATTTATCACTAACAAAAATTGGAAATGATTTAATATTTTCAATTTTATCCATTAAATTAAATGATGTTTTTTTTGATATTTCATTAACTAAAGATTGTAAAAATTCATAATTTTTAAAATAATTCTTATCAACTATTTGTTTTTTTTTTAGACTTTTTCTAATTATTGATATGAAATTAAATTCTTTATTTTGGTTAACTGGATATATAACAAAATGAAATTTAGAACCCAAGTATAACGAAATATCAAAACTTTCAATATTTTTAATGCTCCCTCTTAATGCAACTGAGTTGTAATATTTTGGGCTAATTTCTTTTTGAAAAATAATAGATTTGCTTTTTGAAAAAACACCATCAGATACCAATAAATAATCAAATTGTTCAACATAATTGTTTGAAAATGATAAACTTATTTTGTTTTGATAATCAATACTAGTTAGTTCACAACTTTGAACAATGCTATTCTCTGGAATATTTTTTAACAAAAAATTAAGTAAAGTAGATCTTTTTAAAGTTGTATAGCGATTATTTTCATAATTAAATTTTGAAATATCTATGTCGCAAATTTTTTTACAGCTTTTAGCATCATAAAAATTTAATTTATTTGGAAAAGAAATCTCATGTGCTTCAATATTTTTAAAACCTATTTCATTTAATAGCTTGATGCTGTTAACTGAAAGTTGAATCCCATATCCATCATTTAATTCAAAATGAGATTTTTTTTCAAAAACTTTGTATTGATATTTTTGATTTTTTTGAAGAAGATTTGCAAAATATAAACCAGAAATACCAGCACCAATAATTGCAATTTTTTTCATTAATATTTCACAAATGATTTAAAAAATTTTTTGTAAATGATGGCAAAATATACTTCTTAATATTATCTTTATCTATAAAAAAACTATTACTTAAATATACTTTTTTATTTTTTTTATTTATTGTAATTTTCATATCCATATTAGACATTTTAATATTAATTTTTTTATTTAAAGAAGATTTAAATTTCTTCTGATTTATTTCTCTCATGGGAAAAATTAATAAATTTTTTAAAAAATTGAATTTGTTATTTTTAATTAATAAATATTTATTTTTATTTTTATATATATCTGCTTCGAAATATTTTACTTTATTGAATTTATTTTTTGATTTTACATCAAAATCCTTTTTTTTGAATGCTATGCAATTTTTGCTGACTGGACAATCGTGACATAAAGGAGTTGCTGGTTTACAAATTAAAGCGCCAATTTCCATTATCGCTTGCGCGTAATCACTGGACCTATTTGTTTTTCCAAAAAAAGATTTTTTTCTATGTAAATTCTTTTTGCTAACTTTTTTTTCACTTTTTAAATAAAAAATTCTTTTTAAAATTCTCTCAACATTTCCATCAAGCGGTATAAATTGTTCATTAAAAACAATTGCCATTATTGCTGTTGATGTATAGTCACCAATCCCTGGTAAAGATTTTAATTGATCAATGCTTGCAGGTAAATTTCCATTAAATTCTTTTATTATTTTATTGGCTGTTTTTTTTAAATTTTTTGCCCGTGAATAATATCCAAGACCTTCCCAACATTTCAATAACTTTTGATTGTCCGTTTTGGCAAGTATTTTTAGATTTGGAATTTTTTTTATAAAATTATTAAAATAAGGTATTACAGTTTTAACCTGTGTTTGTTGAAGCATTATCTCACTAACTAAAGTAAAATATTGTTTTTGTTTTTTTGTTAAATGTTTTCGCCAGGGCAAAATTCTCTTATTATTATCATACCAATCTAGAATTTCTTTTGATATACTTTGATTGTTCATATGGAATTTAAAAATAATACTAAGCATAGATACAAAACCATTCAAGGATTAAGATCGTTTAAAAATACTTTGCCAAAAAATGTTAAAAAAATAATTAGCAAAAAAGGTCATATTTATTCAAAAACTTTGGATAACTGGAGATATATTGTTGGTGATAAATTGTTTAAAGTATGTTTCCCAAAATCATTTAAAAACTCAAACCATTTAAGTTCAAGTTATTTGAGCATAATGGTAAAAAGAGGTCATGAAGTTGATTTAGAATATTCAAAAAAATCTATATTGAATAAATTAAATAGTTACTTGGGTTACAATGCTGTAGAAAAATTAAGATTTCTTTCTTTTGAGGGTGAAGAAATAGAATTAAAAGAAAAAATTAGCAAAGATGCAACAAATAATAAATATAAAGAAAAAATTTCTAAGATAAAAAATGATAAAGTAAAAAAATCTTTAATAGAATTAAGTAGGTATTTTAAAAAAATATGAAAAAAATAATATTAATATTTTCAATAGTATTTTTTTGTTTTGAGTTCACTTTAGCAGAAAATAAAGATTTAACTATATATGAAGGGAATGTTGATGCTAAAGTCGTTATAAAAATTTATGAGTCACTAACATGTGGTCATTGTGCAGATTTTCATAAGAAAGTTTATCCAAAATTAAAAAAAGATTTTATTGATACAGGTTTGATTAAAATTGAATTTAGAAGCTTTCCTTTAGATTTAGCAGCATTCAACGCGGCAAAAATTGCTCATTGTGGAAATGCTAATAAATCAAAAATATTGCATAGATTTTTCATTGAGCAAGATAAGTGGGTTAATGGTGAAACTGTAGAAGAATTAGCAAACAGTTTCAAAAAATATTATAAATATGATGTGGAACATGAGACTGGTATAAATTATGAAAAATGTTTAAATGATAAAAATATTGAAGATTACATATTAAATGACCGAATCGATGCCGCTAAAAAATTCAAGATTAATTCTACCCCTACTCTAATAATTAATGATAAAAAGTTTGATAATCCTCATAACTATAAAAAATTAAAAAAAACCATAGAAAAACTGATATAAGTAAAAAATGGAGTTTAAAAAAATCCAACTTAATGGATTTAAATCTTTTGCCGAAAAAACAAATTTCTTAATTGAAGACGGTTTAACGGGAATAGTTGGTCCTAATGGTTGCGGAAAATCAAATATAGTTGAATCTCTTAGATGGTGTATGGGAGAAACTTCTGCAAAAAGTATGAGAGGATCT
>Ga0187827_10007415_pt1 | contig 12213 bp, 9 predicted proteins | sample ETNtaG_39_FD_167969 | JGI IMG/M metagenome (GOLD analysis project Ga0187827, IMG submission 167969) | Marine microbial and viral communities from oxygen minimum zone, Eastern Pacific Ocean - ETNP2014_SV_150_PacBio MetaG (Illumina Assembly) | ecosystem: Environmental > Aquatic > Marine > Hypoxic... | reverse complement strand
ATTCAATCAACGATATTTTTGGTGATATGTTTGGTGATATCTTCGGATCAAGAAGAGGTCCAAGATCAAATAGTCAAAGAGGATCTGATTTAAGGTATGAGCTGACACTAGATATGGAACAAGCTGTTTTTGGAGACAGCATCAACATTAAAATTCCATCACTCACATCATGTAATCCATGTAAAGGAACTGGAGCAAAACCAGGAACTTCATCAACAACATGCAATAGGTGTGAAGGCAGAGGGGCAGTCAGAATTCAGCAAGGTTTCTTTACACTTCAGCAAACATGCCCCGAATGTAGAGGCACAGGTCAAACCATTCAATCACCATGCCAGGATTGCAACGGTAGTGGAAGAGTAAATAAAAATAGAACAATATCATTAAAAATACCTGCAGGAGTTGATGACAACGATAGGATTAGACTTTCTAATGAAGGTGAGGCTGGATTAAATGGAGGAGCTTCAGGAGACCTCTATGTTGACATTAATATAAGAGAGCACCCCATATTTACTCGTGAAGGAAAGAATCTTTTTTGCGCTGTTCCCATAAGTTATTCATCTGCTGTTCTAGGAGGTATTGTTCAGGTCCCAACAATTAATGGGGCTGTAAATTTAACCATTCCTGCTGAAACACAATCGGGTAAATTATTTAGATTAAAATCAAAGGGCATAAAATCACACAGAGACAGAGTGACTGGTGACTTATTTTGTAAAGTACAAGTTGAAACGCCAATTAATTTAAATTCAAAACAAAAAAATTTACTCAAAGAGTTTGAAAACTCAATCAAAAAAAGTAACAAGAACCATCGACCACAAAAAAGTAACTGGAAAGACAATGTTAAGAAATTCTTTGATCGGTTATGATCTTGGAATCTTAATCTTATGATTATCTATGCTTAGCAAGCTTCCAAATTAATATGACTGAGTCGCCTTTTATTTTGTTTGGATACCAACATTTAATCATTTTGGCCCTATCGATCTGTTTCATCATATTTTTCCCATTATTTGCAAAAAAGAATTTTGATCTTAAAAGAAAAGAACTAATCTCTAATTGGGTTGCCTATTTTCTGATTATTCATGAAATATCCAAACCATTCTATAGAACTTATTTTTTTGGTGACTTATTTCTCACAGTTCTTCCTTTACATGCTTGTAATCTTTCAGCGTTAAGTATTGCAACATACTTGTTGACACGTAAGAAAGTTTTTTTTGAAATAGCCTATTTTTGGGGTTTATCAGGAGGAACCATGGCTCTAATCACCCCAGAACTTGATCTGGCATTTCCAGACATAGAATGGTTTCCTTATTTTGTCGGTCATTCAATGACACTTATGGGGGTGTTCTACTCCATCTTTTGTCACAACATTCAACCCTCAAAAGAATCATTGAAAAAAGTCATTCTAATTTCTTGTGGTTCTTTAGCAATAATACTTACAATTAACACCTTAATAGGGCCACCTGCTAACTATTGGTATCTAAATAGTAAACCCAATGCAGATTCACTGATGGATTTTATGCCATTACCCCCATTTCATATTCCAATTGTGATATTCATTGCTTTTGGGCTTTTTTACTTATTAAACATTCCTTATAGAAAAAAAATATTTAAAATTCAAAATTAAATAGTGACACGCCTTACTCAAGGCAATAAGATGTTACGGGTTCCAAACGAAAATATAAGGGAAGGACTCATTGAATGACTCTTTCCCATTTTGCAAAATAGGCAAAAAGAAGGAATATAAATTGAAACCAGCTATATTGGCACTTGAAGACGGAACGATATTTCGTGGTAAGTCAATCGGTGCTGATGGTCACACAACAGGTGAAGTTGTATTCAATACGTCAATGACCGGTTACCAAGAAATTCTGACGGACCCTTCCTACTATAATCAATTAGTTACCCTCACATACCCTCATATTGGCAATACCGGGATTAATCAAGCTGATTTTGAAAGCACTAAAGCTTTTGTTTCAGGTTTGGTTATAAGGGATCTATCAAGTGGAAGCAGTTGGCGAAAAACGAAGAGCCTGGATGTTTTTTTAAAAGAGCAAAACATTATTGCAATCTCAGAGATCGATACAAGAAAACTAACTAATCACATAAGATCGGAAGGATCTTTAAGAGGGTGCATTGTTAATTATGATCTCGATGAAAAAAATGCAATAGAAAAATCCAAAGAATTTCCTGGTCTTTCAGGTCTTGATTTAGCCAAAGAAGTAACTACAGAATCTACATACCAGTGGATTGAAGGCAGTCTCGGTATTTTTAATGAAACTGAAGTAATAAAAGATCTCAAATATCATGTTGCGGTATATGATTTTGGAATCAAAACAAACATTTTAAGATCTTTAGTGGATTACGGTTGTAAGTTAACGGTCGTACCTGCAATGACGACTTATGAAGATATTCTGTCATTAAATCCAGATGGAATTTTTTTGTCTAATGGACCAGGTGATCCAGAACCATGTGACTATGCTATTAATGCGATTAAGAGATTACTGAAAGAAAATATCCCCATATTTGGAATCTGCCTTGGACATCAGTTACTTGGGCTGGCCAGTGGTGCAAAAACAGTAAAAATGAAATTTGGACATCATGGAGCCAATCACCCAGTACAAAGTATTATAACCGGACAAGTCTTCATTACGAGCCAAAATCATGGATTTATGGTGGATGAGAGAACACTACCGGAGACACTCTGTGTTACCCATCGTTCGCTATTTGATGGATCTATTCAAGGGATAGAACGGAATGATTGTAAAGCATTCAGTTTTCAGGGGCATCCGGAAGCAAGTCCCGGACCACATGATATTTCTGAACTATTTAATACATTTATAAAAATGATGGATATATGCCAAAAAGAAAAGACATAAGTAGTATTTTAATTATAGGCGCTGGTCCAATTGTTATTGGTCAAGCTTGTGAGTTTGATTACTCAGGAACACAAGCATGCAAAGCATTAAGAGATGAAGGCTATCGAGTTATTCTAGTGAACTCCAATCCAGCAACAATAATGACAGATTCCGATATTGCTGATTCCATTTATATAGAGCCAATTAATTGGCAAACCATAGAAAAAATCATCGAAATAGAAAAACCTGAAGCCATTCTTGCAACCATGGGTGGACAAACAGGTCTTAACACAACCTTAGATTTATCAACAAATGGAATATTGGAAAAACACAATGTCGAAATGATAGGGGCTACCAAAGAATCGATAGATACAGCAGAGGATAGGGAACTCTTTAAAATTGCAATGAAAGAAATTGGTATTAAGGTTGCTAAGTCTGGTTTAGCACATAATTTAGATCAAGCATTCGAGATCATTAATATAATAAATTATCCAGCAATAATTAGACCGTCGTTTACATTAGGAGGCACAGGTGGTGGAATTGCACACAATGAAGGTGAGTTAAGAACAATCGTAAAGAGAGGCTTGGAGTTATCCCCAACGAATGAGGTTTTATTAGAAGAATCACTTTTAGGTTGGAAGGAATTCGAAATGGAAGTTGTTAGAGATAGTAAAGATAATTCCATTATTGTTTGTTCTATAGAAAATGTTGACCCCATGGGTGTACATACAGGGGATTCAATAACGGTTGCGCCCGCTCAGACTTTAACTGACAAGGAATATCAAAGAATGAGAGATCAGTCCATTGCAATTTTACGAAAAATTGGTGTGGATACAGGAGGATCAAACGTTCAATTTGCAGTCAATCCAAGTGATGGAAGAATGATTGTAATTGAAATGAATCCAAGGGTTTCAAGGTCGTCGGCACTTGCTTCTAAAGCAACAGGTTTCCCAATTGCTAAAATTGCGGCAAAACTGGCAATTGGATACACTCTTGATGAGTTAAAGAATGATATAACGGGTGGTCAAACCCCAGCATCATTCGAGCCCACTATAGATTATGTTGTGACAAAAATTCCTCGTTTTGCCTTTAAAAAGTTTCCTCAAGCTGATCCCAAATTAACAACTCAAATGAAATCAGTTGGTGAAGTAATGGCAATAGGGAGAACATTCCAAGAATCCTTGCAGAAAGCCATTCGTGGTTTAGAAACTAATCATTATGGTTTGACAAACTTGTATAAGAAAAAATCAGTAAGCGAAACCCTAAGAAAAAAACTTTTTACACCTTCCGCAGAACGTTTGTTCTATATTGGTGATGCTTTTAGGCTTGGGCTCAGTATTGGTGAAATCAATAGCATGACTCACGTTGACCCTTGGTTTTTGGAACAAATTAAAGACTTAATTGATACTGAAATCTATATTAGTAAATTAAATATAGAAAACATTGATTCAGACACACTGCTTACTTTAAAAAAGAAAGGTTTCTCAGATATTAGATTGGCTGAACTATTACACAGTGATGAATTAACAATCAAGGCTAAAAGAAAGGCTTTAAAAATTAATCCAGTATTTAAAAGAGTTGATACTTGTGCGGGTGAATTTGAAACATCAACAGCCTATTTATACTCAACTTATGAAGAAGAGTGTGAATCCCGACCAACAAATAGAAAGAAGATCATAATTCTCGGCGGCGGTCCTAACAGAATTGGACAAGGAATTGAATTCGACTATTGTTGTGTACATGCGTCTTTTGCAATCACAGAATGTGGTTACGAGTCCATCATGGTCAACTGTAACCCAGAAACAGTTTCTACCGATTATGATACCTCGGACAGACTTTATTTCGAGCCTTTAACATTTGAAGATGTTATGGAAATTATTGATGTTGAGAAACCAGAAGGAGTTATTGTTCAGTTTGGTGGCCAAACACCATTAAAATTAGCTAAACAATTATTGGAAGCTGGTGCACCTATAATTGGTACTTTGCCAGATTCTATTGATACTGCAGAAGATAGAGAACAATTCAAAGAACTAGTAGCAACACTCAATTATCTCCAGCCATATAATGAAGTTGCAAGAAACCTTGATGAAGCTTTACGAAAAGCAAAAAAAGTTACCTACCCAATGATTGTTAGACCATCTTATGTACTGGGTGGTAGGGCAATGGAAATTATATACAACGACGAGGAGCTTAGAAAATATATGGATGAGGCTGTCAAAGTTTCAAATGAAGCGCCAGTTTTATTAGATCATTTTTTAGATAAAGCAATTGAAGTCGATGTTGATGCAGTCAGCGACGGCAAGGAAGTTTTTATAGGCGGTATCATGGAACATATTGAACAAGCGGGAGTTCATTCTGGCGATTCATCATGTTCAATACCACCAATAAAAATACCACAAAAAATTCAGAATACTTTAAAAGATCAAATGATTAATTTAACTAAATCATTAAATGTTGTCGGCCTCGTTAATGCTCAATTTGCAATAAGGAAGAATAAAGTTTTCATCATTGAAGTTAACCCAAGAGCATCCAGGACTGTGCCATTTGTTTCCAAGGCTACTGGTAATCAATTAGCCAAAATAGCAGCAAAGACTATGATTGGTATTCCATTAAAAGATCAAAAGATCAAAACAAATACTCCGATGAAATTTTATTCTGTTAAATCACCCGTTTTCCCATTTAATAAATTTCCTGATACAGATCCAATTTTAGGTCCAGAAATGAAATCAACGGGTGAGGTAATGGGTACTGGTAGAACCTTTGGAGAAGCATACATAAAGGCACAAAATGCAACGGGAATAACCATTCCTCAATCAGGAACTGTATTTATTTCTGTCAGAGATCCAGATAAAACTACCAGTTTATTAAAGCTGGCAGAATTTTTGGCTAATAAAGAATTTAAAATCATTGCAACAGATGGGACATCAAGCTTTTTGAATAACAACAACATTCAATCGTCTCATATTAATAAAGTGCATGAGGGCAAACCACACATTGTAGATTTAATAAGAAAAGGATTAATTGACCTTATAATAAATACAACAGAGGGAAAACAATCGATTGAAGAATCTCTTTCAATTAGAGCAGAGGCTGTAATTAGAAATGTGACTTATTACACAAGCCTGGAAGCTATCATTGCAACAATGGATTCCTTTGATTACTTTAATATAATGAATGTAACAAAAATACAAGATTACTATAAAGTTGAGGTTTATCGTTAAATGGAAAAAGTTTTTATGACTCCGTTAGGCAATGATACTTTAAGAGAAGAACTCAAATCGCTCATCTCTAAAGACCGACCTGAAATTATTAATGCTATCGCTTCAGCTAGAGCATTTGGTGACTTGAAGGAGAATGCTGAATATCATGCAGCAAAAGAAAGGCAAAGTTTTATTGAAGGGAGAATATCAGAAATAGAGTCAAAGCTTTCAAACGCTGAAGTAATTGATGTAACAAAACTAGATATCAGAGAAAAGGTAGTTTTTGGTTCAACAGTAAAACTAAAATATATAAATTCAAAATCCATAATAAAATATAAAATCGTCGGAGAAGATGAAGCTGATATAGACAGAGGCTTGATTTCTTATATGGCGCCTATTTCAAGAGCGATAATGGGAAAGAATTTACTTGATGATGTCGAGTTTGAAACTTCAGAAGAAAAGACAATTTTCAAGATTCAGAGCATTGAATACATTTAGTGATTTTCTAAATTGACTAAAAAGATCAAAAAATACCATTGGCGAACTCGCCAACATGAAGACTTTTATATAAAACTGTCTAAGAAACAGGGTTTTCGTACTAGATCAGTTTATAAGTTAATTGAAATAAATGAAAAATATAGGTTAATTAAACCAAAGTCTTGGGTATTAGATCTGGGCTGCTCACCCGGTGGTTGGTCTGATTATATTGTCAATGAATTATCAAATAAAGGGAGAGTTGTTTCTATAGATGTTAGTGGGATGCAACCAATAGCTAATGTAGATTTTATACTGGGAGACTTTCAAGACAAAATAATAAAAAATAAAATTTTAAATAAAATATCAGATAAAAAATTTGATTTAATTGTTTCAGATATATCACCTAATAAAACCGGAAATAGAATCACTGATCAGTATCATTTTTTTCAGATCGCAGGTGAAATACTTGAATTTTCAAAAAAAGCACTTAAATCTAAGGGTAGTTTAGTTATGAAAGTTTTTGTTGGTTTGGGATTCGAAGAATTTGTAAAGGATTCAAAGATAATATTCAGAGATACAATTTATTTTAAACCAAAATCTTCAAAAACGAAGAGCAAAGAAACTTACCTAATAGCGTCATCTATTAGGTTATAATTGCTCCAGGTTAATACATATGGGTAAATTTTTTAAAAATACAATGGTTTGGATAGTTATCGCGGTTGTAATGATGACTATGTTTCAATCTTTTTCTCCAAATTCTATTAGACAGCAAACACTAGATTACAGCACTTTTCTAGAGTTGGTTAAAACAGGAAATATCAGTGAAGTTATTTTTGAGGATAATTTAATTAATGTAAGAAGAATTAATGGTGAAAAATTTATTACTTATAATCCAGAGACCGATAATACTGCACTGATAGGCGAACTATCAAAAAGTGGTGTCAGAATCAGTGCGTCACCTCCAAAGGGACAAAGTATATTCATAAGCTTACTGATTAATTCCTTCCCTGTAATACTTCTGATAGCTGTATGGATTTACTTCATGAGACAAATGCAAGGAGGAATAGGTGGGGGTAAAGGTGCAATGACATTCGGTAAAAGCCGTGCACGTTTATTGGGTGAAAACCAAGTAGATGTAACATTTGCAGATGTTGCTGGTGTTGAGGAAGCCAAGGAAGAAGTCATTGAAATTGTAGAATTTCTCAAAGACCCTAATAAATTCCAAAGATTGGGAGGAAGAATACCTCAAGGCATTTTGATGTTAGGAAATCCGGGGTGTGGTAAAACTCTTTTAGCAAGAGCTATTGCAGGAGAAGCAAATGTCCCATTTTTCACAATATCCGGTTCAGATTTTGTGGAGATGTTTGTAGGTGTTGGTGCTTCGCGAGTAAGAGATTTATTCGAACAGGCAAAAACTAGGGCTCCAAGCATTGTTTTCATCGATGAAATAGACGCTGTTGGTCGTCAAAGAGGAGCCGGCTTAGGTGGAGGTCATGATGAACGTGAACAAACACTCAATCAATTACTTGTTGAAATGGACGGGTTTGAAGGTAATGAGGGAGTAATCGTTATTGCTGCCACAAATAGACCAGATGTTTTAGACGCAGCACTACTCCGACCAGGAAGATTCGATAGACAGGTTGTTATTCCACTACCTGATGTAAGAGGAAGAGAACAGATTCTGAAGGTTCATATGAGGAAAGTTCCATTGGATAAAGATGTGAAACCATCCATCATAGCAAGAGGAACCCCAGGTTTTTCTGGTGCTGATCTTGCCAATCTTGTAAATGAAGCAGCACTTTTAGCAGCCAGAGGAAACAATAAAAGTGTCAAAATGGACCAATTTGATAAAGCCAAAGATAAGGTCATGATGGGAACCGAGCGAAAATCACTGATTATGAGTGAAAAAGAAAAGAAATTAACTGCTTATCATGAAGCAGGACACGCCATTGTAGGATTAAACCTTGAAGAACATGATCCGGTTTATAAAGTTACTATAATTCCAAGAGGAAGAGCATTGGGACTAACCATGTTTTTACCTGAAGAAGACCGATACAGCATAAGCAGACAAAGATTAGTTAGTCAACTCACCAGTTTATTTGGTGGCAGAGCAGCAGAAGAATTAATTTTTGGGAAAGACTCCGTTACAACTGGTGCATCTAATGATATAGAAAGAGCAACTGAGATCGCTAGAAATATGGTTACAAAATGGGGATTATCAGACAAACTTGGTCCTTTGTCTTACAGCAAAGATGAAGAAGAAATATTTTTAGGACGATCAGTAACCCAACATAAACAGGTGTCTGATAATACTGTAAATATAATTGATCAAGAAGTAAGGGAAATTATTGATCAGAGTTATGATGAAGCCAATAGTATTTTAGTAAGCAATGTTAAAAGACTACATAAAATGGCTGATGCACTTATAAAATATGAAACTCTTGATGAAGAACAAATTAAAGATATCATGAATGACAAAGAACCAAGACCACCAGATGGATGGAATCTTGATGATGAATCAGAAGATGATGATCATCATTCAAAAGATAGTAAGATAGGCGGCCACGCTACCCAACATTAAATTCACTATTGAAAAACTCTCAGCTCTAAAAATAAAAGAGCATTTATTCACACCAATTTATTAAAACATAACCAGTTTACTGGCTAAAAAAAAAGGAGTCTCTATAATTAGAATCCATTAAAAAAGAAGAAACGTAAAATATAACAATTGATAGATAAGAGTGGCCAGACTATATGAATAATAACTTAAAAGTATTTGGAACCGATGGCATAAGAGGCAAAGTAGGTGAACATCCAATGACTGTGGATTTCACTAATAAACTTGCAAGTTCGATAGCCACAGTTTTAGCGCCTAGAGGTGGCACTGTGACCATAGGAAAAGATACTAGAATTTCAGGTTATATGTTTGAATCAGCTCTTGAAGCAGCTTTTGTTGCTCGTGGGCTTGATGTTGTGTTACTTGGGCCACTGCCAACACCTGCTATTTCTTTTATCACAAACGACATTGGTGCCAATTTTGGCATTGTCATTAGTGCTTCTCATAATTCTTACGAATACAACGGAATCAAAATTCTTACTCATAAAGGTGAAAAGTTAGATGAAAGACTAGAACGAGATATTGAAGATCAATTAATCAATGATCCGATTACGCTTTCTGCTGAAACCATAGGTAAAGCCCGTCGTTTAGGAGCCGATTCGAGAGATGCTTACATGAATTTTATTTCTGGTGTTTTTGATAGAAAAAAACCTTTAAATAATATGAAAATAGTCATTGACTGTTCCCATGGTGCGGCGTATAAAATTGCTCCCAGAATTTTATCAACATTGGGAGCAGAAGTTGTACCAATAGGCTGTTCACCCAATGGATATAATATAAATTTAAAAAGTGGATCAACTAATCTTGAGAACGTTGCAAAAACTGTTCCAGCAATATCGGCCGATCTTGGTATTGCATTGGATGGCGATGCAGATAGAGTTGCTCTTATTGGCTCAAGAGGGGAAATAGTAGAAGGAGACCAAATGCTCTATATCCTTTCCAGATTCCTAATTGCTAACCCTCAATTCAATTCAAAAGTAGTTGGAACAATATTAACCAATTCTGGACTTGAAAAGTCTTTAAAAAAACAAGGTATCGACTTATATAGATCAGCAGTAGGTGATAAAAATGTTTTAAATTTAATGAAACAAACGGAATCAATTATTGGTGGTGAAAATTCTGGCCATATTATAAATTTAGAATACTCACCATCCGGTGATGGGTTGATGACTGCTTTACTTGTGATGAGAGTAATGATCAATGAAGAAAAATCGTTAGATCAATTATTAAATGGTCTGGAACTTATACCACAATTTAATCAAAACATAGAAGTAGATTCTTCTAGTATTAGCAATGAAGATCTCAAAATCATAGCAGATAAAGCAAATACTGAGTTCACCGATGGAAGAGTGCTTGTTAGAAAATCTGGAACCGAGCCTGTTATAAGGGTGAGTATTGAAACCCTAGAACAAAAAAAAGCCAATATCGTGATTGAAACTATTAAGGCTCAAATTAAAAAAATATAAACCAATGGACAAGATATTCATAGCTGCCAATTGGAAAATGAATGGGGATAATCAATTTAATACACAATTTATTGAAACCATCAATCAAAACGTACATAAAAATAAAACGATAGAAGTTATTATTTGCCCTCCATTTCCCTACATCGATCAAGTAAATAGACTCAAATCACCATCTATAAAAATCGGCGGTCAAAATATATCTGAGTATGAAAATGGGGCTTTTACAGGTGAAGTATCTGCATCCATATTACAGGATATGAAAATGGACTACGTAATTGTCGGACATTCCGAGCGACGACAAATATTCAAAGAAACCAACTCAATACTTAGTCAAAAATTTAACTTGGCTCATAAACATAATTTAATACCTATTTTATGTGTTGGAGAAACCCTTGATGAGAGAAAAAATGATCAAACAATTACGGTGATTAAATCCCAGATTCAATCAATTATTGAAAATACTGATCTATCCTTATTCACTAACTCAATTATTGCTTATGAACCTGTATGGGCAATTGGAACCGGTGAGACTGCATCACCTGAAATGGCAGAAGAAGTTCATTTCAATATTAGAAAAATATTAGCAGCGTATAATCTAGAAAGTGCTGCTTCGATACCAATTTTATACGGGGGTAGTGTAAATAGTAAAAACTCTCAAGCTTTGTTTAAAATGGACAATATTAACGGAGGATTAATTGGTGGGGCATCCTTGAATTCAGCAGAATTTATTAAAATATATCAAACGGCAGAGGATTTAAATAAATGAATAATATTTCATCATTATTACTTATATTTCATGTAACCATAGCTATCTTAATTGTTGCCTTGATACTAATGCAAAAGGGAAAAGGGGCAGACATGGGTTCAGCTTTCGGTGCAGGTGCTTCAGGTACAATATTTGGTGCAAAAGGTTCAGCAAATTTTCTATCACGAACAACAGCAGTGTTAGCAACATTATTCTTTCTTACAAGTCTAGTTTTAGCATATTTTAATAAGGGTACAGTTTCAACTGAAAGCGTACTAGACCAAGTTCAAACCGTTTTGCCAGTAGATGATGAGACAAACAATTCAAAAACATTGCCATCGATACCGCTTGATATACCAGATGATAGCAATTAGTTGGTGAATTATTAGCCGATGTGGTGGAATTTGGTAGACACGCTGTCTTGAGGGGGCAGTAGCGAGAGCTGTGCCGGTTCGAGTCCGGCCATCGGCATTATGTTTAGATCAAAAAGATATAATAAAAGTACATTATATTTGATTTTTTTTAACCAATGACTGTTACAATGTTCGTGTTTTTATAGGCTAAAAAATGCTGGAAACATATATACCAATCCTGATCTTTTTATCTGTTGCATTGGCCCTTGGGTTACTGTTATTACTCTTGGGCTTTCTTTTTGGTCGAGGAACAAAAAGCAAGGCAAAACTCTCACCCTATGAATGCGGTTTTGAACCCTTTGAAGATGCCAGAATACCGTTTGACGTACGTTTTTATTTGGTAGCAATATTATTTATTATTTTTGATTTAGAAATTGCATTTCTTTTTCCATGGGCAATATCACTTAAAAATATTGGACTTACAGGTCTAATTGCGATGGCTA
>Ga0187827_10007414_pt1 | contig 12213 bp, 5 predicted proteins | sample ETNtaG_39_FD_167969 | JGI IMG/M metagenome (GOLD analysis project Ga0187827, IMG submission 167969) | Marine microbial and viral communities from oxygen minimum zone, Eastern Pacific Ocean - ETNP2014_SV_150_PacBio MetaG (Illumina Assembly) | ecosystem: Environmental > Aquatic > Marine > Hypoxic... | reverse complement strand
ACTTGCGGGATTTTTGCGAAGGAGAGCTGCATGCGGAACTGGTCGCCCCTGGTGTAACCCATGAGGGCGCGGAATCCGCCGTAGTTGAGCAATCGCCACCAGTCGTGGGCCTTGCCCGTGCGGAACGGCGTCTGGGTCCCGCTTGCCGAATTGAGCGCGGACGGGTCGCCTTTGACTATGCCGGCCTGAATGGATTTATAGCGGTATGCGAAACAGTGCTCGACGAAAGTCTGGAGGTCAGACCAGGGAGCGAAGTTGCTTGTCTTTCCCCGGAGGTCGGCAAGTCTGTCCTCGATTATCTCCTCCCAACTCCAGTAGTCCCGGCCCCATTCCGCATTCAGAGCCGCGAGGTCGCCGTACTGCTTCTTGAGCCAGGCCCGGTATTGGGCGAGAGCGCTCGGCCGCATCTCGTCCTCGCCCTTTTCATGCGGTGTCGAGTAACTCTCATCCCCCGCCATATTCAGCATCGGGCCGTAGACTGCCCAGCGCATTGCCGCGGCGGGAACGGTCTCCCTGAGCGCGTCTGATGAACTGGGGAGCTTGATGCCCCCAGGACCATGGCCGCTGATACGGGTACAGAACTTCAGGTCGTGGTCCAGTACCGCGTCCAGGTACCCAGGTTTCGTATCGTTGGCATTGATTACCATGGTGGTGATGCCCATACGGCGGAATTGAGCCATCCGGGGGGCGTAGAGATGCTCTGCGCAGTTGCCTGGGCCGTGACCCCAAATGACCGTCTCAAAATCATCCCATTTGCGAAGTGGTGTGATGATGAACCTGGCGTGAGCCCGGTCCAACGGCTGGCCGTGCCGAAAGAGGGTCGCATGAATCAGTCCTCGCATGGACAGCGCACGAACAAGCGGCATCCGGAACTTCACTGCCGCTCCCTTAACATCCCGCTTCTCCACGGCAAGTTCGCGGCCGTAACCGTCAAGCAGACTGAGTTCGAGCACCAGACCCGTGAGGCCGGCGCCGGAAGATACCTTAATTTCACCACTGACCGGCAGGGAGCTCTCGTAGGCCCTCCGGGTCAATTTGATTTCTCCCAGCCTTGTGGAGCCTTCGACAGCGATGGGGACCGCACACCAGTCAAGTTTGCCCTTCTGGTCAGACAGGATGAAGTTCGCCACGTTCAAGCCTGGGAGGAGCCGAGGCAGGCGGAATTCGAGCCCACCATCTCCTTCACGGACCTGCACGCGTTGTGTCTGCTCTCTGACCGTTGCCCCTTGTCCATCCTGGATTCGGCACCACAGTTCGAATTCCCCCGTCAGATCGCTTTTCAGTTTGAGCCGTATGGCCTTCCCCGCGCTGTCCTCAGGAGTAAGGGCCCGGGGACATTTCGCGCGGCCGAAGCGCACAGACGGCTCCCGCTGCGCGGCCCACAGCACTGCCCGTCCAACAAGACCGTACAAATGCTCCCAATACGGAAACTCGGGTACGGCCGGATTGGGCGCCAGCGGGGCGGGCAGGATGCCGTTCAGGTACGCGAAACCATGTCCCGAGGCAACCCTCATCTGCGCGCTGCAGGTAAGAATAGCGATCCTTCCCTCCCCGTGTTCGCCCGTGAGGATCAGCGAAGGAAGCTCCCCTCCCTCGAACTCCTGCAGCATCTCCAGATCCTGTTTCATCTCATACGCGTAAAGGCTGACCTTGGGCATGAGCGCCAGCGGGACCGCGTCCAGGAATTCGTGTTCGGCCACTTCATCCAGCTTCACCCATTTGGGCTTGAGCCTTTCGGACACAGGCAGGAACTCCCAAGGCTCGGGAAAGGACGGACACGGGTTTATCCATACCAGGCCGGTTCCCCCTTGCACCTGGCGTATCAGGTTCTTCCTCGCCTGCGCAGACAGATAGTCCCAGACGTTCCCGCTCATCAGAATCGCGTCATATCGCTGGTCTCCCGTGAGCAGCGCGTTATAGCGATCTGCGACCTGTGTCTTGTTGAGTCGGTGGTCTCCCACGGTCCAGAGCAGACTGGTCGCGTCGCCTGCCAGGTAGAGCGACGAGGAAATGTCGAAATCGAATCGCTGGCGGAGTTCGACCAGCTCTCGCATCTGGTAAGCACCCGACGCGAGAGCGAGGACCTTTGTAGTGCCTCGAGCGTACGGCCTGGCCCAGGCAATGTGTGGTGTCACCGCCTCAGAGGAAAGGTATGTCAAGTCCGGTGGCCTCTGGCCAGTCTCTCCTCTTGCGGGACCAACCATCGCAAGCAGCAGCGATGCCAGCACAGCGGGAACAATCCGAATCAGAGTTGAATAGCTGTCACCTGACATTTCTTCAGGGCCTTGGGGTTGTCAAAACAAGCTCATGCAAGATTCTGAATCGTGACTCGAAAGAGAGGAAGAAACCGCGGAAGCCAGAGACTAAAAGCAAGGCAAATGGATAGCTACCAGGATTGGACAGGCCACATTTATCTTTGATACAAGTCCGTGATTCTCTCTGCGCAGTCCACCGAAAAAATCCGAATGAAACAGCCAACCCAGAAACCTGTCCTGAAATTTGAAGGCACTCCCGGGAGTTGTGGCAAGTCTTACGGCGAGAGCGAGGCGGAAGCAATCTCGGCTTTTCTCCGTCTCCAGGTAGCTCCCAATGCCAAGCGTCTCGGCTTCGCCAGGCGATGCTGGGCGAAACTGAGAAAGTGGGAACCGGCGGTCGTCGAATTTGTGCGCGGTCTCGCCGAAGGATCCGGACTGACCCTCGAGGAAACGACACTCCTGCTTCTCCACGAAGAGATTGCTCACACAAAAAGCTGCACGGCATTCGGTGCAGCAGGGAAAGGCACAAGAAACGGCCAACCGATCATTGGCCAGAACTGGGATTGGTCATCGGCGCTCTACCCCTGGTCGAGCATGGTCAGGATCAGATCGGATGCGATGCCCGCGACCATGACGTATTCCTATCCCGGCCTTTGGGCATCCGCGGGGATCAACGAGCACGGTCTGAGCCTGGTCTGGACGAGTTCGGGACTGTATCCCAAAGTCCCTCCGCAGGCCGGAATTCCCACCTACGTGCTGATCGCCGGCATTTTGGCCTGCGGCAACTGTCGCGAAGCAATCGACCTGGTGAAGCGAACTGCCAATGCCGGATGCTTCATCTTCTTCATTGCTGATGCGGAAGGCGAGGTCTGGGTGCTCGAAGGCTATCCCGATAATGTGGAAGCAGTCCAGTGTCTGGACGTGATCAGCCGGGCCAATCACTATGAATGCGCGCTCACCTGTGCAGCTACCCGGCAGAGAGTGCCGCGACCATCCACGAAAAAGAATACGAAATCAAGAGCGCGCCGAATGGCGGAGCTCGTCCAGGAGCAGAAGGGCAAGATTAGCAGCCCGGTAGCCGAGGCCATGCTATCCGACCACGGAGCCAAGGCCGGCCACACGATCTGTCAGCATCCTTTCTCTGGCGGTACCGGGCTGACCCTCGACAGCTTCTACGCTCTTCCTGCGAAAAAGGAGCTGCGAGTGGCTCGCGGTTCTCCATGCCGTCATAAGTACCACCGGTATCGTGTCTGAGAAATTTCTCACGGCAGCCTTTGCCGCAACCGGGGATGAAATCCAGGGCTCTTAATCCTTATCGTAATCGTTCTCCTACGGCAGCCGTTGGCCGCAACCGAGGGATCCGTACCGCAGATGGCAAGGCCATCGCACAGATCAGAGCCGTCTTAATCCGTGGGATGGCTCTGCTATCCGTGGTACTTATTTCGATGAAGGGTCCACGCACATGAAGCAGAAGTTCAGCAGTAAATCTTTAATCTCCTTGCCCGTGAGGTAAAAACCTGAGGTCACTCCAGAAGATTATGAGAAGAATTACGATAAGGATTAAGAGGCCCTACACAGGCCGCGCAGAAATTCCGATGTAAATCTCTACACCACCGTCGAAGCCGGATGGCCAAACACCGCCCTGCAACGGCTGAAAGCAACACCCCCTCACTCCCACACTTTCTTCGAATACCATGCCCATCACAAGACCTGACCAACCCAACTTCCTCCTCATCTGCACGGACCACTGGAGCGATATCTTTACCAGACCCGGCGGCCACGATGTGGTGATGACGCCGACTCTTGACCAGCTCGCCCGCAGCGGGACTCGCTACTCACGGGCCTACTCCGCGTGTCCGTCGTGCATCCCGTCACGAAAGTCGCTGATGACTGGTATGCGTGCCCGTACTCACGGTGACCGCGTGTATCGCGACAAGGTGCCCTTGCCGGATGATGTGACGACGCTTCCACAATGTTTTCGGGGCGCGGGTTATCAGTCCGTCGCGGTTGGCAAGCTCCACACCTGGCCACAGCGGGACCGGATTGGCTTTGATGAGGTCATCCTCGAAGACCAGGGCCGGCACCAGTACCACGATGTGGCCGAAGGTGACTGCGACGATTACGAGCTCTACCTCATGGAGCAGGGCTACACCGGGGAAGAGTTCGCCTCCGGCATGCCGACCAACGACTGGATCTCCCGCGCGTGGCAGCTTCCGGAGAAGCACCACCAGATAAATTGGGCCGCGAGAGAGATGTGCAAAACCATCCGGCGCCGGGACCCACGCAAGCCCGGCTTCTGGTACCTCTCTTTCTCTGCTCCGCATCCGCCGGTGGTTCCGCCGCAGGCCTACTTGGACCTTTATCGCGACGTCGAAATCGACAGACCGGTCGTCGGTGAATGGTCATCCAACTTCGACGACCTGCCCTGGTTCATGAAGAACAGGACCTATCCTTCCGCTCTCCACGGGTCCCCTCCCGAACATGAGATCAGGTTGGCCCGCCAGGCTTTCTACGCCACTCTCACCCAGATCGACCACCAGATTCGAACAGTCATCGGATACCTGCGCGAGGCCGAGCTGCTGAAGAACACTTACATCATCTTCACCAGCGACCACGGCCACATGGTCGGCGAACATAACATGTGGTGCATGACGCCATTCTACGAAGCCTCGGCAAAGATCCCGCTCATCATCGTCCCGGCAGATGGCGACGAAAGGATCGGCGTTGGGGTGGAAGACGGCCGCTTCGCCGAGTTTGCCGACATCATGCCCACCCTCCTCGACCTCGCCGGCATCCCGATCCTGGAGCAGGTGGACCAGATGTCCCTTATCGGCGAAGACAAGCGCGACTACATCTACGGCGAGCACGGGGAAAGCAACCAGGCCCAGCGAATGATCCGGAAAGACCGATTGAAGCTCATCTACTATCCGGTCGGCAATCAGTCCCAGTTATTCGACCTCGAAGCCGACCCGCGCGAGACCAACGACCTCGCAGGTGATCCGGATCACAGCGACGATTTGGCATCACTTCAGCAACTGCTCATCGAAAACATCTGGGGAAGTGATCTGGAATGGATCAGAGACGGTAAACTCGTCGGCCTGCCAGCCATCGAGTTCAAACCACCGTCACCAAAACAGCTCACCGGTCAGAGAGGGATACGTTTCCCCTAACGCGGGCTTCGACGGAAATCGTAGCTGCGGGGTCCTGGCGCGGAGAACTGACCAAGGCAGACTTTAATGGTTGTGTTGTTGCGCCTGCATCTCACCAGAGTTTCCACCAGGGCTTGGATGGTGAGGGGGGCGGCTCATTGTGATCATCGATGCATTTCAGATCCGGGTAAAGAGATTCGACTGTATCCTCATCCCACTCTTTGCCTGAAGGCTCGTCAGGGTGTTCAACCTCGCTCGGAGGAAGATCGCCAAACCGCTCTTCAAGCGCGGTATTCACAGAGTATTCAAAGCCTTCATAGCACGGATGGTTCTCATCGAATTCGACGTCCTTAAGTGAATTCGGATCGGCAAGGGCCTTTTCGAAAGTTCTGCGTCCCATTGAAATAAGCGTAGACCGAAAATCCGAAAAGGAATCATCGGAACACCCGCCATTGAGGATGTGCGCAGCACCCCACAGAGGCCAGGAATATGCCCGGACATTCGCAGTGTCGAAATGCCTGGAAAAGCTCCTCAAGTCATCATCGGATAATGTTGACAACTCCTCGGATAACAGTTCGCATTTCGCATCCATGACTCCACCGGAATTGTCATGTACACGGTCCACTATTTCCCAGAACTGTTTAACTTCCATGGTTCCATTCTGCGTAACGGTCCAGCTCACCGACCGCCGCTGGAAGTGCCAGCGCCTGCTAAAACGGCGAGTATCAAAATTCTCAGGTCCAGTTCCATTTCTCAGTTGAGCGGCGGTTCTGTTGAAGCGGATGGCTAGCTGACTTCACTTCTCAGGAGTAGGCTCTGTCTCGACTGAAGAGAGCGTTAGTCGCCATTTCTCAGAAACTTCTGCGGCCGAATCGGATGGGCGTCCTCGCCCTGTTCATGGATCCTACAAGAACAAAAGGAGAAGACTGATGCCTGGTAGCCTGAACGATATCCTGCCTGAACCGATAAGCGAAGAAAACGAGAAGATTCTACTGGATCTAATGAAGCGAAAGATGAAAGGCGCCGCGGGTCTTGCGGTGCGACTGATGCACGCGATGGAAGACCGCTTCGGGCCCGAAGCACGAGAGGTGGTGCGCGACATGGCGCAGAATCGAGAGGTCACACCGAATCCGGAAGCAGGCGATCCACAGGATGACCTGCATGATTTCTCCAACCGGCTCGACAAAGGGTGCGCGGGCAGTCACCAATGGGTGAGGGTGAGCGATGAGCCCGACCGCATTGCCTACCATTTCACACGATGTATGTGGGCGGAAGTCTACAGGGAACTGGGCGAGCCCGAGTTGGGCTATGTTATATGTTCCGGTGACGACCCGGCAGTAAGGTCCGTTAACCCAAAGCTGGCCTTCCAAAGAACGAAAGTCCTGATGAATGGCGATGACCTTTGCGACCACGTCTTTTATGTGAAGAAGGGGCCGGAAGGATAGGAGGCGTGCGACACTGAAGGCAGGAAGAGCTGAACTTCATTCCACAAGCAGGAACCAGTGTGTTCCTGCATCGGTTGGCAGGTCGATGACATAGGCGCCATCGATCTGGCGCAATGGCACGGCCGGACCGTGTTGGGCATCTCTTTTAAGAGGTACGAGGTCCAGTCCCTTTACTGCTGAACGCAACTGGATCTGGCCGGCGACTGGTTCAGAAAGGTATTGGCGGTCCCCTTCAGTGATGGCGCGCACCCGTGCTACGGCGCTCACAAGGATTCGCCCTGATTGCTTCAGTGGCTTGCCATCGAGGCTGGTCAGCACGACCGCGGCCTTGGATGACCGGATGCGGAAAGTGGTATCGGCAAGCTCGACCGTCTTTTCCTTCAGCCAACCGATCGCTGCCTGCGACCTGGACGTATTGATGGTTTGGATGCCTTCTTTCCAGTCCCTCCGGACTTCGCCGGTATCGGTTTCGATGAAAGTCTGTCCGGGCGGCAGCAGGTCCTTGTTCAAGTCACGAATGGTCAGGGCATCGGGCATTCCGGGAGAGGGTTTGAGCCAGGGGAGTTCTTTCGTCTTCGGCATGGCGATGACGAGCCGGTGCTGTTCCAGGGCCGTTCGGATAGCCGTACTCGTCTTGGGCGATGCATTAGTCATGAACAGGACATCTGGCGACGGTGATATGACCGCAGTCTGTTTTGCCGGGAGAACGTGTCCTTCGCGAATCATGACGGCAGCGGCCGGCATGAGGCCGGCGATTGCAGGATGCATGTAGCTCGACCAGGGAGATGTGTTCGAGCCGCGGAGGCCGTCCTGGGAGTAGCCATAAAGCATGGGCGCGTCCCAGCCCTGAAAGGCGGTCATGGCCGCCATGTAAAGCGGAATGGTGAAGGCGTCATTGAGATGGCGACCGTCTGAGATGTTGTACTCCGTGATGGTTAACGGCTTGCCGGCTACCTGGGCGTGGCCGATCCAATGCATGAAATTGGGCACGAAACGCGGGTTGCCGCGCAGGAACTCGCCGCCCGAATAGCTGTGCGCGTCGATGATGTCGCCCTCGGTGAGGGCCGGCAGCGAGTAGAGCGGGGTACCGCCCCACATCTGGCAAGTTGAAATCGGGACCTTCACGCCGAGCGAACGCAGATGGCTCACCATGTCCCGATTGAACTCGGCTTCCAGATCGTTAAGCAGCAGCTTGGACGGCCCGGGCACCCAGGTTTGCCCGATGCGGCTGTTGTCGAGTCCATACTTCTTTGCGAAGGCGTCCCGCTTTGTCTCGAAGAGTTTCTGGTGGTGGGGATTTCCCTTGTCGCCGAGGAAGGTATTCCCGAAGTGATGGGTCAATTCGTTTTCGTTTGTGATCAGCAGAGCCATGACGGCCGGTTCATCTTTGAGCGCGAGGCCGGTGTGAGGGTTCTTCCGGGTCAGCAACTGTTCGTTGAAGTCTTTCAAAAGCTTGCGGATGCGGCTGTTGAGGTAGTTGAAGCCCTTGGCTTCGGCGCCGCCCCTTTTGAGGTGTTTGGAGAGGTCTGACCAGCCTGGGATGTTGTCGGCCTCCCGGAACGGCCTGCCCACCAGGAGGTCGACCCAGACGTAGATGCCTTCGTCCTTCAAACACTTTGTCCACCAGAAGTAGGAATCGAGTGCCTGCTCGTCGATCTCCTGCGAGGTCGGGCCTGCAGCAATGAGGCAGTCTCTGACCCAACCTGCTGAGTCGTGGTGATGCAACCGGACGAGGTTGAAGCCCAGTTGTGCAATGCGGCGGGCGTGCTGTTGGATGAGGTCTCGATCTTTGATGAAGAGCGAGTAGGCCTGAACATTACAGCCCCAGAACTGGATCGGCCTTCCGTCCTCGAACTCGAACCGGTCACCGGCAGCCCTGACGAAGCCGTGCTTCCCCGCGGGTTTATGGTTGAGCCCTGACAGGTCTATGAACGACTTGTGAGGGTCGAGGGCCTGTTTGAACCAATGAGTCGTATCTGCCGGCCCATAGAGCTCACCGAGGCTCCGCTGAACTGTCCCGCCTTCTGGCAGGTCGACCGTCATCTTGAATGGCTGCTTTCCCGCCTTTAGAGCATCGGTGAAGAACATGGCCCGGATTATCTGCTTCTGCCCGCGCTCGAAATACACATTCGCAAGGGCCGGCTCGAAGGAGACTGTGATGGTCTCGCCTTGTTTGTATTGCCAGGACCAGCCGCGGTTGCCTTCGAGCAGTTCCGGATCGTTTTTCGCTCCGCCGAGGGCTGGAGAATCGAGCTTGAGTTTGAATTCGATACCGGCGCCGATAACGCCATTCTGGTCCTTGTTGAATCTGAATTCGTAATCCCATGCCATGCGATTCTGTGCACTCGATTGCCACTGCCCGTCGGCATCGACATCCAGTTTCGCGAAACGGAGTGTGAATGGCGCGGCCTTGCCCCTGGCTGTGCCGACTTTCACTCGCGCCCCATCCCAACTCCATTTCGCGCCCCAGCCAACGTAATGGGACTCCACCAGCGGAGAGGAGTCTTCACTGATAACGAACAGCCCGCTTCGATCAGACGGGGCAATCTCCGGACCGGCAGTCAAAGCCTGGCCAACATAAGCCATATACGCGAGTAGCATCATCCAATTGCTCCTGAGTTCGATTGAACGGGCCGGTCTGCTGACTCTTGACTTTACCTCTCGAGCACCAGCACTTCATGGATGTCCACTTCAGGGACGATGATCGTGCCGTCCTCTTTGACGGACAGTTCCTGGCCGCTCAGCCCGAGCTTTGCTGATTTCACTTTCCATGCGTGAGGTTTGACGCGCACGCTCGTGGCTTTGCTGTGAGTTCTATCGGGTGGTTCGGCGGCGTGTTCGGCTCCGGCAGGAGATTGAAGGAACATTGGCGGAAGGCTGAGACCTCTGAAGCCTGTGTCGCCGAAGGGCATGTAGTCGGAGACGTTCAAGAGATGAATCCACACTTGCCGGTCTCTGCCGTAAAAGGCGTTGGCGAGAATGAAGGGCGGGGCCTCGATATCGAACGGGTAATTCTCACTGCGGATGAATTCAAGCACGCCATCGAGTCCGGAGCGTTTACGTTCGCGGGCGTACTGCAGCCCCGCGTCAGTTGGAAGATAGAAGACGCTTCCTTTCCCGTATGATTTCCGGACCTCCCGTTTCAAGTCTCCGACAAGCTTGGAGAGGCGTGACTTCGGCAGGCGATTGCCCCACTCGTCGTGGGTACCGACTTCACCCATCAGCAATAGCCGGCCTCCGCGCTCCGCCCAATCGCTGAGGTTTGCCGCCGCCTTCTCAGACATCGCTGCAACGCTGGGGACAACCAGCACTTCGTAGTCTTCAAGCTCGCCCGGCTCGATCATGTTGTCAAAGACGAGTTGAAAGGGAACATGCTCACCGGAGAGTGCGAGCCAGTTGCCGATGACTGCATCTCGGTAGTCGCTCAGATTCGGTGTGCCGGGAAGGTGACCATAAAAGTCATGGGTGTTCTGAGAGACCCAGATCGCGGTATGCTGAACTTCCCGTCGAGAAAAGAAGCGTTCCCGTTTTGCGAGCGCGGCGTGGACGCGCGCTTCGGCCTCAATGGGAAGGATGTGATTGCCGTGCCACGGAACGACGCCGTGACTGAGGGCGCCCAACATGAAGGTCAGCATGTCGTGCTCGTATTCTTCGGGAGTCTTCGTTTCCGGGGCAGGACGGCTCATCCGCCAGATATCGGCGTGCTCCGGATTGGTGTCATGCGAGAGCCGGCTTTTGAATCCAAGCATGATCCATTCAAGCTCCCGTTTTCCGGAATAGGCGTGCTCCGAAACACCGAACTCCTGAACGCGCCAGAGCGGAATCGCGGTGTCCCAATCCTTGTTTCCAAAAGGCCAGTGGTTGAAGTTGCAGGTAATCGGCAGGCCCGGCTTGACCTTGCGAACCGCATCCCTGAAGAAGATGGCCGTTTCGATCAGTTTCTCGTTGCGCCAGCGGACCCAGCGTTTGAAAGCGTTGTCGGTCCAGTCCACTTTCTCCGGCAGGTCGAGCCCGGTTTCCTTCTTGAACTTCTCACCGCAGAAGGAACAGACGCAGCCGGGCGCGGTCGGGTGTGGGATGCCGCCGAGGTAGAAGCCGTCAAACCACATGGCGTCGATGTCGAACCGGGCGGCCTCGGCAAGGAACTTTGCGTGGTGCTCCCGGTAGGGAGAGGAGATGACGCACATGCCGATTTTCGGGCGGGCAGGCTTTTCGATGAACTTCATCGTCCAGTCCGGGAATTTTTTTGCCGGCTCGTAGTCCTCGATGCGGCGGAGGTCCTGCACGTTGAACGGCATCCAGGTGATCACGGCAATGCCTTCCCGGTGGAGAGCCTCGATGATGCCGGGCGCCCAGGCAGGGTCCATCTGGTCCGCGGCGACGGCGTATTTGGACGGAAAATTCGCCTTCACATGGCCGTTGGCCAGGCCGATAGTGACGACATTGACGCCGCTCCGTTTCTTCGGTGCCAGGTAGGATTCGATATCGTCCTTCACCGGCCGGTGCTCCACCCCTCGCATCCGATCTCTGACAGGGACATCATCGGGTGTCCGTTCAAAAGTAATTTCGTCCATCGTCATCTCCTCCTTTCGGGCCGGGCGGATGCGCGCCCAGTCAACGAGCGAAATGAGTGTTCTCTTGTCCTTTTCAGACGCCCTGCGGCGCCAGGCGCCTGTCACGCTGACTTTCAGGAAAACTGTCTTTCGGTGCCCGATTGCATCGCGGGGTACGGGTATGGAATGGTCCAGGGCGTTACCGAGGCCGCTGTAAAGGTAATAGTCCCATTCACCGATTTGAGCCTTGAACACACGCCGTGGCAGCTTCATCCGCAGCAGGATCATGTTGTCGCGTTGCGGATAGACCGGGAGTTTCATGGTGAAGGCTTCGCGAGTCCACCGGAACGTGCTGGTTCGCGGGATGAAGAGCCTGGTCTTTGTATATGGCCCCTCATGCTGGTGAAAGCCCTCGACGGTCGCGTCTTCGTCACCGGGCGCTCCGAAGTCCACCTGCTTGATTTCGAGCTCTTCTGTGGCTTCGACTCTGATCCAGTCCACCGCCGCGGCCAGCTCGCGTCTGTCTTTCCGTCCGGGCGCGGGTCTGTGAGGATTGATCGCCTCGAAGCTGACAGCCAATACGGACCGGTCCCCGACGACCTTTGCCGGGAGCGTCCATTTGATGTTTGCCGTATTGTCCGATGCGCCTCCCACGATCTCCTCGAATGTGCCTGCCCTGATTCTGAATTTCCGATTCCCAGCCTTCCAGCAAAGCGTCACCCGATTGTCCTGCTCCGGGAAGGTCTTCAGATTTACGGTAAAAGCATTCTGCGCCCATCGAAAAGTGCGCGTTCGAAACCACTCGCTCTTG
>Ga0187827_10007412_pt1 | contig 12213 bp, 9 predicted proteins | sample ETNtaG_39_FD_167969 | JGI IMG/M metagenome (GOLD analysis project Ga0187827, IMG submission 167969) | Marine microbial and viral communities from oxygen minimum zone, Eastern Pacific Ocean - ETNP2014_SV_150_PacBio MetaG (Illumina Assembly) | ecosystem: Environmental > Aquatic > Marine > Hypoxic... | reverse complement strand
ATAAAAATGAAAAAAAAGCTTTGTTACCGTATTTAATTGCTACTCCAACATTATTTCTTATGGGAGGTTTGTTGGTATATTATTTGGTAATGCCTCTGGCTATAAAATTTTTTCTTAGTTTTGAAACCGTGGCTGAAATTAATAGTTTACCCATACAATTGGAAGCAAAGGTAAATGAATATTTATCTCTTATTATGAGACTTATTTTTGCATTTGGCATTAGTTTTCAGTTGCCAGTATTATTAAGCCTTTTAGCTAGAGTTGGTTTTATAGATTCTGAGTATTTAAAAAAAAGAAGAAAATACGTTATCGTAATTATTTTTGCGGTAGCAGCCACACTAACTCCTCCAGATCCAATCACACAAATTGGTCTGGGAATACCTTTGTTAATTCTTTATGAATTATCTATATTGTCAGTCAAGTTTATAGAAAAAAAGAGAAAAAATGCATAATATAAAATCTATAAGGAAAGATCCTAATTATTATTTAAGAAAACTTACTAGCAGAAATACAGATATTAACTTAAAAAACTTATTAAATTTAGATAAAAAAAATAGAGAATTAATTCAAAGCAAAGAAAAACTTGAACAAGAAAAAAAAATAATCTCAAAAAAACAAGACAAAAGTCAATTTTCAAAATCAAAAGAAATATCAAAAGAAATTGAACAACTTGAGAAATCGCAAACGAAAATTAAGAATGAAATTGAAGCTACGCTTGGTTCTCTGCCAAATATAGCTTTAGATGATGTGCCTATTGGTAGAGACGAAACTTGTAATAAAGAGTTAAAGAAAGTTGGAGAAGTTACTAAATTTACATTTAAACCCTTATCACACTACGATATTGGCAAAAAGCTTGATTTAATGGATTTTGATATTGCAAGAAAAACTTCTGGTGCACGATTTGTTTTTTTGAAGGATAAATTGGCTTTACTTGAAAGAGCTATTTCTAATTTTATGCTTGATTGCCATACAAAAGAATTTGGTTATCAAGAAATATCGCCACCGTTAATAGTTACTGATGACGTTATGTATGGAACTGGTCAACTTCCAAAATTTGAAAGTGATCAATTCGAAATAAAATTGGATGATGAAAAATCTAGGAAATTTCTTATACCAACCGCTGAAGTCGTATTAACAAATATAGCTAGAGAATCTTTTATAAATATAAATAAATTGCCTCTAAGATTGGTTGCTTCAACTGCTTGTTTTAGAAAAGAAGCAGGCAGTTACGGAAAAGATACAAAAGGAATGATGAGACAGCATCAATTTTACAAAGTTGAGCTTGTCAGCATTGTTGAACCAAAGAAATGTTCAGAAGAATTAGAAAGAATGACAAATTGTGCGCAAAATATTTTAAATAAATTGAAACTTCCTTATAGACAAGTTTTATTATCAACAGGTGATATGGGGTTTAGTGCTGAAAAAACTTATGATTTGGATGTTTGGATACCTTCCGAAAATAAATTTCGTGAAATTTCAAGCTGCTCTTCATGTGGTCAATTTCAAGCAAGGAGAATGATGGCAAGGTTTAAAAACGAGAAGAATGAAACTGATTTTTTAGGAACATTGAATGGATCGGGGTTGGCTGTCGGAAGAACCTTAATAGCTATAATGGAAAATTATCAACAAGAAGACGGAACAATAGTAATCCCGGAAGTTCTGAGATCTTATATGCATGGTGAAGAGCGTATAGGATAATTTTAATTGTTTATTTTTTTAAATTAGTATAATCATAATACAAATTTAGGAGTAAATTATGTCTGGTTCAGGTTTTGCGCAATTTATACCATTAATCTTAATATTTGTTATTTTTTATTTTTTTCTTATAAGACCTCAGCAAAAAAAAGTTAAGGAACATAAACTGATGGTCTCTGCTTTGAAAAGAGGGGATGAAGTGGTTACTTCAGGTGGAATAGTTGGTAAAGTTGAAAGAATACTTGGTGATGATAAAATTGATTTAACGATTTCTGAAAATGTAACCGTTCAAGTTGTTCAATCAACAATACAAAGTTTGCTTAAAAAGCCTGAAACAAAAAAATAATTATATCCTGTGTTATATTTCTCTAAAATAAAATTAGTTATAATATATTTTATAATTATATTTTTAACCCTATTTTCACTTTCCAATTTTATAAATATTGACGATAAATTTTTATTATCAAAAAAAGTTAATTTGGGATTAGATCTGCAAGGAGGATCTTATCTATTATTGGAGGTCAATTCTCATCCATTAATAAAACAAAAATTACAAAATAAAGTTTTATCTTTAAGAAAATATCTAAAAGATGAGAAAATTAAGTATAAAAATTTAAAATTAAATAATGAGAAAATAAACTTTCAATTAAACATTAATGAGATTGGCAAATTCGAAGAATTTTTTTTAAATAAAAATAATCTTATAAATAATTATTTTCAACAATATCGATCTTACGAAATGGATATTACTGTTGAAGAAACGCTTGTTACTATAAGTTATTCAAAATATGGACTTATAGAAATAAAAAATTCTGCCTTGGAACAATCTTTGATAATAGTTAGAAAAAGAATAGATGAAGTGGGTACTAACGATCCTACTATTATAAGAAGGGGTAATGATAGAATTTTAATTGAGCTTCCTGGTTTGGATGATCCCAATCGCATAAAAAATTTGCTAGGTAAAACGGCTAATTTAACTTTTAGACTTGTGTCAGAAGAAGAGAATGATTTTGGATCGGAGCTAGTGTTTTTCGAAGATGGGGAAAGACAATTAAAAATTAGCAAAAGAGTAATGATGAGTGGTGACAATTTGATTAATGCACGACCTACATTTGATAATATCAATAATGAATCTGTAGTAAGTTTTACCTTGGATAGGGTGGGTGCAAAAAAATTTGGAAGGGTAACTACAGATAACGTGGGTAAACGATTAGCTATAGTTTTGGATAAAAAAATCATCAGCGCCCCAGTAATTAGAGAACCAATATTAGGAGGCAATGGACAAATTTCTGGAAATTTTACACTTCAATCCGCTAGTGATTTAGCGTTGCTTCTTCGATCCGGAGCGCTACCTGCGCCTCTAAATATCATTGAAGAAAGAACTGTTGGTCCAGACCTTGGAGAGGATTCCATTAAATCAGGTTCTATTTCTTTATTGATAGGTTTTTTATTGGTTATAGTCTACATGTTGTATAAATATAAATTTTTGGGAATCATAGCCGACGCAGCCTTAATTATTAATCTTTTGCTACTTTTGGGAATGCTAACTATTTTGGAAGCTACTCTGACTTTGCCGGGAATAGCTGGAATTATTTTGACCGTGGGAATGGCTGTCGATGCCAATGTTTTAATTTATGAGAGAATAAAAGAAGAAATGGATACAGAAAAATCAAACATACATGCTTTTGATATGGGTTATAAAAGAGCTCAATCAGCAGTTTTAGATGCAAACATTACGACATTGATTTCAGCGATTATACTTTTTTTCTTAGGTTCAGGACCTGTTAAAGGTTTTGCGGTTACTTTAGGCATAGGAATTATAACAACTTTATTTTCGGTTTATTTTTTTGCTCGCCATTTATCATCTTTTTACGTGATGAAAAATAAAGATAACAAAATCTCAATATGATTTTTAAACTGCCACAAGATTTTTTGTTTACAAATCATTACAGAAAATTAAACATTATGTCGTTAATTTTAATAGTTTTATCTTTGATTGTTATTTTATTCAAAGGTTTAAATCTTGGAGTAGATTTTAAAGGAGGAACTTTAATTGAAATCAGAACTGAGAATGCAAACGTTAGTATCGGTGAAATTAGACAATCTTTTTTGAAGATGAATTTGGGAGATGTTACTGTAAAAAAATTTGGTAAAGAAAATGATTATTTGGTAAAGATTGAAATATCAAAAACTGATGATAACAATTTCATAAAATCAATTAACGATAAATTATCTAAGGATTTAGGATCTAATGTAAATTTTAGAAGAGTGGAAAATGTTGGTCCCAAAGTAAGCAATGAACTACTTCAAGCAGGCCTCTTAGCGATCAGTCTGTCCTTGGCTGCCATGTTGATATATATTTGGATAAGATTTGAGTGGCAATTCAGTTTAGCTGCTATCACTGCATTAATTCATGACGTTATTATAACAGTCGGAATTTTTTCTTTCTTATCTTATGAAGTAAATCTATCTATTGTGGCTGCTGTTTTAACCATAGTTGGTTATTCTATGAATGATACAGTAGTAATATTTGATCGTATAAGGGAAAATTTAAGAAAATTTTCAAAAATTCCAATTAGTGAGATTTCTGATACATCAACTAAAGAAACTCTTTCTAGGACTTTAATTACCTCCGTAACCACGCTTTTAGCTCTATTATCAATATATATATTTGGTGGTGCTATACTAAAAGGTTTTTCATTTGCTATGATAATAGGAGTTATTGTTGGAACTTATTCTTCAATATTTGTTGCTACCCCAATTTTAAACTACACAAAAGTTAATCAAAAAACTGTCTTAAAAGATAAAGATAGTATCGAAAATAATTAATATAAGTTTTGAGCCATTACCATGGATAGTAACATTGGTAGAGACAATAATGTATTTATTCTAGAAGTTAACATTGCTGTTTTAGCTGATTTAGCTTTTTCTTCAGGAGTAACTTCCACAATTCCCAGTGCTTTTTTTTGATTTGGCCAAATTATAAACCAAACATTATAGGCCATAATTAGACCCAACCACATTCCAATACCAATAGCAGTGTTTTTACCTCCACCACTTCCTATGCCTAATGCTAGAGATTGGTGAAGATAACCATTTAAAGTAGCAACTATTAAACCAGTAACTATTGTGGCTAAAGCTGCCCATCTGAACCAAAAAAGTACTGCTGGAGCTATTACTTTACCAATTGCTGGTTTTTGATCATCAGGAATTTTTGGCATGCTTGGTATTTGAACAAAATTTAAATACCAAAGAAGGCCTATCCACATAACACCTGCAAGAACGTGTAAATATCTAAATAACCAACTCCAAAACAATTGGTTAAAAGTCCAATCTCCACCACCAAAAAATAATCCCAGAAATAATAATATAGCAAGGATTATTGATAAATGAATCGTCTTTTTTAGCGATTGTAGTATTGATATCATCGTAATTTACTCACTCCCAATTTATTTATAGCACTTTTTATGATAAAATTTAAGCTGATATTTTAAGCTTTGTATTGATAACGTTTTTTAAAAAATTTCCCGTATAACTGTTAGATAGCTCGCATATTTGCTCAGGATTTCCTTCAGCGATAATTTGACCACCTTTGATACCTCCTTCTGGACCCATATCAATTATCCAATCAGCCGTTTTAATTACATCTAAATTGTGTTCTATAACAATAACTGTATTTCCTTGATTAACAAAAGCTTGCAGGATTTCTAGTAGCTTTTTAATGTCATGCGCATGCAACCCTGTGGTTGGTTCGTCTAAAATGTATATAGTTCTACCTGTTGATCTTTTAGATAATTCTTTGGCTAGTTTAATTCTTTGTGCTTCACCACCAGATAAAGTGGTGGCCTGTTGACCTATTTTTATGTAGCCAAGACCAACTTTTTTTAAAGTAACTAATTTCGTTTTTATAGTTGGAATATTTTCAAAAAAGACACAGCCTTCGTCTACCGTCATGTTTAATATATCTGCTATATTTTTATTTTTGTATTTGATTTCTAAAGTTTCACGATTATATCTACTTCCCTTACATACATCGCATGCTATATATACATCAGGTAAAAAATGCATTTCATAAGTTATCACACCATCACCTTCGCAGGCTTCACACCTTCCGCCTTTAACATTAAAAGAAAATCTTCCAACTTTATAACCGCGTGATTTTGATACAGGCAAATTTGCAAACCAATCTCTTATCGGTCCAAAAGCTCCTGTATAAGTAGCAGGATTCGATCTTGGTGTTCTTCCTATAGGAGATTGATCTATATTTATAATTTTGTCTATTCTTTCTATACCCTTATAACTTTTGAATGGTTTTGGCAGTTTTCTAGATTTATTATTATTTAACATTAAATTCAAAGCGTTATACAAAGTATGTAGTATTAATGTAGATTTACCACTACCTGACACACCCGTCACACAAGTAAATGTACCTAATGGCACTTTCAGATTTATATTTTTTAAGTTATGACCAGTAGCGCCTAAAATTTCTAAATAGTTCTCATTTTTTGCTAATCTTCTTGTTTTAGGAACATAGATATTCATTTTTTTAGATAAATAACTTCCGGTAATACTATTCTCATTGTCGATTATTTTTTTTAAATTTCCTTGTGCAACAATATTCCCTCCATCATTTCCAGCTCTAGGACCAAGATCAATTATATGATCAGCGTTTTGCATTGTCTCAGTATCATGCTCAACTACTATGACTGTATTACCCAAATCTCTTAGTCGTTTTAAAGCATTAATTAACTTGATATTGTCTTTCTGATGTAGGCCAATCGAAGGTTCATCCAAAACATAAAGTACACCGGTCAAACCCGATCCTATTTGAGAAGCTAATCTTATTCTTTGTGATTCTCCGCCAGATAAAGTTCCAGATTCCCTTGATAATGTTAAATAATCTAAACCTACATTGAGCAAAAAATTTAATCTTTCGTTGATTTCTTTTAAAATATGCTGAGCAATTTTTTTTTCTTTTTCGGGTAATGTATTGTTTAAGCTTTCGAACCATTTTTTTGATTCAAATATAGATTTTTTTGTAACTTCACTAATATTTAAATTATCTATTTTCACGCATAAAGCTTCATCTTTTAGTCTCATTCCTTTGCATTTTTCACAATCAGACTCACTTTGATATTGTGAAATTTCTTCTCTTTTCCATTCACTTTCTGTTTCCAGGTATCTTCGTTCTAAATTATTAATTACGCCCTCAAATGATTTTTTAGTTGTATATTTTTCATATCCATCATCGTAATTGAATTTTATTTCGTCATCATGAGAACCATAAAGCACTATATCTTTTATTTTTTGAGGTAATTTTTTCCATGGATCATCCAAAGAAAAATTATAGTGCTTAGCCAAAGAAGCTAGTGTTTGAGCATAATAAAGTGAAGTTGTTTTTGACCAAGGTTCAATAGCTCCATCAGCTAAACTTTTTTTACTATTCGGAACAACTAAGTTTGCATCTACATTTAAATTTAATCCTATGCCTTCACATTCTTCACATGCTCCATAAGGACTATTAAAAGAAAATAGTCTTGGTTCAATTTCTTCGATTGTGAAACCGCTTTCCGGACAAGCAAATTTTGATGAAAATACAATTTTTTCTATTTTTCTAAATTTTTTAGGAAGAGTTTCATTTTCATATTCAACGAATAACAGTCCGTCAGATAAATTGAGAGCCGTTTCAACACTTTCGGCTAATCTATTTCCCAATTCGTTATTTATAATAATTCTGTCAACTACAATTGATATATCATGTTTTATTTTTTTGTTTAATTGCGGCATTTCATCAATATTGTAATAAAAACCATCAACTTTTATTCTTCGAAAACCTCTTCTTTTAAAATCTATTATTTCTTTTTTGTATTCACCCTTTCTACCTCTGATAACCGGGGAAATTAGGTATATAGTATTTTTTTTTGGTAGATTTTTTATTTTGTCAACAATTTCTGCAACACTTTGCGATTTAATAGGTTTTCCTGTAAATGGAGAAAATGGAGTACCGGTTCGCGCATATAATACTCGCATGTAATCATAAATTTCAGTAACAGTAGCGACGGTAGATCTTGGATTTTTGGGTGTATTTTTTTGTTCTATTGAAATAGCAGGACTTAATCCTTCAATTGAATCAACCTTAGGTTTTTTCATTTTGTCCAAAAATTGTCTTGCATAAGCTGAAAGGCTTTCCACATATCTTCTTTGACCCTCTGCGTAAATTGTGTCAAATGCCAAAGATGATTTTCCTGAACCAGATAGACCTGTTATTACAATGAAATTGTCTTTTGGAATATCAAGCGAAATATTTTTCAAGTTGTGCTCTTTTGCCCCTTTAATAACGATTTTTTTGACCATAAAATTTAACCACTATATCTTACTTACTTAATTAAAATATAAAAATATGTTATATTAGAACAAGATAAAAATTAATCTTTAAATAATTTTATAGACAATATGGCTGGAAGTTTAAATAAAGTACTTTTGATAGGTAGATTGGGTGCCGATCCTGAAATAAAACAAATGGCGAATGGCAAAAGCGTTGCGAGATTCAGTTTGGCCACCAGCAATACATGGAAAGATAAAAATACAGGTGAGAGAAAAGAGAAAACAGAATGGCATAGAATTGTAATATTTAATGAGGGTTTAGTTAATGTAGTACAACAGTACGTAAAAAAGGGAGCCCAAGTCTACATAGAAGGTCAACTTACAACTAGAAAATGGACTGATGAAAAATCTGGGCAAGATAGATATTCAACTGAGATAATTCTTCAAGGTTATAATTCAACATTTACGATTCTAAGTGGAAAGAATAATCAAAGCGCTACATCACAGGATGCCAAGGAAAGTAAAAGCGCACTTCCAAATGAGAATAATATTTCATCTAGTGACCTTGATGATGAAATTCCTTTTTAATTTAAATGGAAAATATAGAATCTAATTTAATTAAAAAAAATTACAGATCAATTTGTGTTTATGATGAAATGAGCTCATCTTATTTATCATACGCAATGAGCGTCATAATTAGTAGAGCCTTACCAGACGTAAGAGATGGATTAAAACCCGTTCATAGAAGAATAATTTATGCGATGTACAAAGGTGGTTACGATTGGTCAAAACAGTTCAGAAAATCTGCAAGAATAGTAGGAGATGTTATTGGTAAATATCACCCACATGGGGATCAGGCAGTTTATGATGCATTAGTTAGACTCACGCAAAATTTTTCTATGAGTCAACCACTAACTGATGGTCAAGGAAATTTTGGATCTATTGATGGTGACCCTCCCGCTGCCATGAGATATACGGAAACAAAATTAGCTAGGGTTTCACAATTTTTAATCGATGATATTGAAAAAAATACTGTTGAATTTAAAAGTAATTATGATGAAAGTGAAAAAGAACCATCTGTTTTGCCAGCACAATTTCCAAACTTGTTAGTGAATGGAGCCGGAGGTATTGCAGTGGGAATGGCTACAAGTATTCCTCCACATAATTTGGGTGAAATTATTGATGGAACCATAGCTTTAATAAAAAATAAAAATATTACTATTCCTCAATTAATGAAAAAGATACCAGGTCCAGATTTTCCCACAGGAGGAATAATTATAGGCAAAGAAGCTTTAAAACAAGGATACACCAAGGGCAGGGGTTCAATTAAAATCAGAGGTTTAATTGAAGAAGAAAGTTTGAAAAATGGTAAAGATCGATTGGTAATAAAATCTATTCCTTATCAGATTAACAAATCTGTATTAAATGAAAAAATAGCCGAGTTGGCGAGAGATAAGAAAATAGAAGGTATAAGCGATATAAGAGACGAGTCTAGCCACGAAGGGGTAAGAGTTGTATTGGATTTAAGAAGAAATATTGAGCCAGAAACTATTAAGAGGCAGTTATATAGATTAACCTCAATAGAGTCTTCTTTTGGTTTTAACACCTTGGCTATTGTAAATGGAAAACCAAAAATTCTCAATCTAAAGGAATTTATATCTGAATTCGTCAATTTTAGAGAAAAGACTTTAACCAAAAGAATAAAGTTTGATTTAGATAGGGCTCAAGAAAAAGCTCATATTTTATTAGGTATCTCAGTTTCGGTTGAAAATATTGATGCCGTAATAAAAATTATTAAAAATTCTGATACTGTAGACTTGGCTAAAAAAAATCTATTAAATAAAAAATGGAAAATTAATAAAACTAACCGTTTGATAAAACTTGTTACCTCAGAAAGATCAAAATCTGCTTATTTGTTATCAGAAAAGCAAGTATCTGCTATTTTAGAATTAAGATTGCAAAAATTGACAGCTTTTGGAATTCAAGAAATTGAAAATGAAATAAAAAAACTTGCTGATTTAATTAAAAAATATGAAAAACTGTTAAAATCAAAAAGAGATCTTTTTGAACTAGTCGTAGATGAACTAACAAAAATAAAAGAAAAATTTTCAATAAAAAGAAGAACCAAAATTATAGATGCTGTTTTAAACTATAATATAGAAGAGACAATACAAAAAGAAGCAGTTGTAATAACCATAACACATAAAGGTTATATTAAACGTGGTTCACTTTCCTCCGTAAAGATTCAAAAAAGGGGAGGTAAAGGAAAGTCCGGCATCAAGACAAGAGAAGAAGATTATGTTGTACAAATCTTTACTGCAAATTCTCACACTCCTGTTTTATTTTTTTCAACACAAGGGCTTGTTTATAAGCTAAAAGCCTGGAAAATACCTCAAGGAACAACTAATTCAAAAGGCAAAACATTATTCAACCTTCTTCCATTGAAAAATCATCATTCTATAAGTTCAATTATGCCTTTACCCGAAAATGTAAATGAATGGAAAAATCTTTGTGCTATTTTTGCTACATCAAAGGGCAAAATCAGAAAAAATAGTTTGGAAGATTTTATAAATATTCAATCTACTGGTAAAATTGCTATGAAGCTTGATGAGGATGATAGGATAATAGGGGTAAAGATTTGTAGAGATGATCAAGATATTATTCTTAGCACACAATTAGGAAAATGCATAAGATTTATGTCTAAAAAATTAAGAATATTTAAGGGAAGATCATCCAAAGGAATTAAGGGTATAGAGTTAGGATTAGAAGATAAAGTAATTTCTTTGTCTATTGTAGATAACGTAAATATTAAACCTCAAACGGTGAAAAAATTACTCAAAAATGGTTCGTCTGATAAAATTAAATCATCTGAAATTGCAGCAAAACAAAAATATATATTATCAATTACTGAAAATGGTTTTGGAAAAAGAACGTCTTTTTATGATTATCGCGTCACCAATAGAGGAGGCAAAGGCATTATTGGTATTGTTAACTCTAAAAGAAATGGCAATGTAGCTGCATCTTTTCCTGTAAATGAAGGTGATGAAATTATCTTGTCTACTGACAAAGGTAGAGTAATAAGGTGCGCGGTTAAAGAAATAAGAAGTGCTGGAAGAAACACACAAGGAGTCAGAATATTTAAACTATCTGGTGAAGAAAAAGTTGTTTCGGCTATAAAAATAGAAAATAATTTCTATTAATTAACATGGCAAGAAAAATCGGTATATATCCAGGAACATTCGATCCAATTACTTATGGTCATATTGACATAATTAAAAGAAGTTTAAAAATTGTAAATAAATTAATCGTTGCAGTGTCTGATGATGGCAGTAAAGATTATATGTTTTCTGCTGAAGAAAGAATTTCTATTATAAATAATTCATTATTTAGAGATTTAAAATTTAATTTACGAACCGTTCAAGTTATATCTTTCAAGACATTAACTACTTCGTTATGTAAAAAATATTCATCTAAAACGTTATTTAGGGGATTAAGAGCTACATCAGATTTTGAATATGAGTTTCAATTAGCGGGAATGAATAGAAAACTTGACAGGAAAATAGAAACAGTTTTTTTAATGGCAGATGTAGATAAACAGGTAATTTCATCAAAATTTGTTAAGGAAATAGCCAACTTGAATGGAAACATAGACAGTTTTGTTACAAGAAGTGTTGTTAAAGCTATTAAAAATAAAATATGATAAGTAAGATTATTCCAATTTTTATTTTTATTTTTTTTATCACAGAGGTTAAAGCACAGGAAAATATTATGATCATGAAACTGAAAGATGGTGACGTTGTTCTTGAATTATTTAGTGACGTTGCTCCAAACCATGTAAAAAGATTCAAACAATTAGCCAAAGAAAAAAAATATGATGGAGTAGCTTTTCACAGAGTGATAGATGGATTTATGGCACAAACAGGTGATGTTGAATTTGGTAATTCACTTTCAGAAAGTTACGATCTTAAAAGAGTAGGTACCGGAGGTTCTAAATATCCAAATTTAAAAGCAGAGTTTAGTAATTTGCCTCATGATAGAGGAACTTTGTCTATGGCTCGCTCACAAGATCCTAACAGTGCCAATAGTCAATTTTTTATATGTTTTAAGGCGTCTCCTTTTTTAGATAGACAGTATACAGCCTTTGGAAAAGTAATTGTGGGCATGGAATTTGTTGATTTAATTAAGAGAGGAGAA